>ERZ772766.1904-NODE-1904-length-10761-cov-4.725014_pt1 | contig 10761 bp, 9 predicted proteins | sample MGYA00511379_ERZ772766 | MGnify/ENA primary metagenome ERZ772766 (study PRJEB29015, sample SAMEA2737895) | human oral metagenome | biome: human oral; feature: human-associated habitat; material: dental | place: China | collected 2116 ...
CTCTTAGTAAAATAATATGTTCCAAAGGACTTCCTTTCTTATTTGGTACTTATTGGATTTGAGCCTGCCACCCAGCCGGTGCAGAGGGCAGAAGTGATGTTAAAGCCACCCGTGTGGGCATTGATGTCTAAAACTTCGCCAGCAAAGTGGAGTCCAGGTACTAGCTTACTTTCCAGAGTTTTAGGATTGATCTCCTTGAGGCTGATGCCGCCCTTGGTAACAAAGGACTTGGCAAGGGACATTTTGCCTGTGACGGGGATTTTGAGGGCCTTGATGGACTGGAGAAGTTGTTCCTGTTCTTTCTCAGTCAGCTGTTTGACTTTTTCAGGATAATATTGAACAAAAAATTCTGCCAAGCGTTCTGGCAACAAGGTTCTTAAGGCATTTTTCAAGGATTTTTCACGGTTTTCTTCTAAAAAGTCCGCCAGATCCTGCTGACTCTTCTGTGGCAGAACATCCAGATAGATGGTTTCGCCGCCCTTGACAAAGCTAGACAAGCGCAGAGCTGCTGGACCGGATAGGCCAAAGTGGGTAAAGAGCAGGTCGTGGGTGATGATATGCTTGCCATAGCTGAGGGTTACATCGTCCAGCGAAATCCCCTGAAGCGCTTTGTGAGGAAAGTCAGTTAGAAGCGGACTTTCTGCCGCTTCCAAATCGGTCACAGTGTGCTTAAAGTGTCGGGCAATATCATGGCCAAAACCAGTCGAACCAGTTGAAGGGTAGGACTTGCCGCCAGTCGTCACAATCAACTTCTGGCAAGTCCAAGTCTGGTCGCTGGATCTGACAGTGAAAAGCTCATCAGATTTTTTGACGGAGACGATTTCAGTATTGGTGATGACAGTGCCACCCAGCTCTGCAATTTTCTTTTCCAAAGCTTCGATAATGGTGCGGGACTTGTCTGTCGCTGGGAAAACACGGCCGTGGTCTTCAACCTTGAGTTTGACGCCGTTCTCTGTAAAGAAGTTGATGATATCATGGTTGTCAAACTGGGAAAAAACGCTGTAAAGAAAGCGCCCGTTGCCCGGAATACCGGCCATGAGGTCATCTAGGTTTCCGTTATTGGTCACATTGCAGCGGCCACCCCCCGTTCCGGCTAGTTTCTTGCCCAGTCGTTTATTTTTCTCAAGGAGCAGGGTCTTCTGTCCGTAGAAAGAACTGGAAATGGCTGCCATCATGCCAGCCGGTCCTCCGCCGATGATGATTGTGTCAAAATGGTTCATTGGTCTTTTCCTTTCGTGGAGAGTGGTTTCTATCAGTTAGTCAGAAATCTTGTGCTTCCTTGGTGAGCAGGATTTGCTATCTTGTAGACGTTCTTGGAAGGTTGTGGCTGAACATCTCTAGACTTCTAAATTCATTCTGTTTTTTCATTTCTTTTACTAGACTAATCTGTCTCATTGTATCATAAAAAAGGGCTAAAAAGATAGGAGTCAGGCTCAAAAAATATTGTGAAATTTGACAGTTAAGGCTTGATATGATAAGATTTAGGTATCTACAAACTAGAAAAAGTTTTTGAGGAAATTATGGCAATTGAAAAGACAGTCAGCGAGTTAGCCGAGATTCTTGGAGTTAGCCGCCAGGCGATTAACAATCGTGTCAAGGCACTGCCGCCAGAAGATACGGAAAAGAATGAAAAAGGAGTCACGGTGGTGACCCGCAGCGGCTTGATTAAGCTGGAAGAGATTTATAAGAAAACTATTTTTGAAGATGAACCTGTTAGCGAAGATGTGAAGCAACGCGAGCTGATGGAAATCTTGGTGGATGAAAAAAATGCTGAGATTGTGCGTCTCTATGAGCAGCTTAAGGCCAAGGACAGCCAGCTAGCTAAGAAAGATGAGCAGCTGCGCATCAAGGACGTCCAGATTGCTGAAAAGGACAAGCAGTTGGACCAGCAGCAGCAGCTAACAGCTAAGGCTATGAATGAGCGTGAAACCTTGCTGTTGGAGTTGGATGAAGCCAAGGAAAAGGTGCAGGAGCAGGAAAGCAAGGGCTTCTGGGCACGTTTATTTGGAAAATAAAAATAAGGTTGGGACATCTGTCTCAACCTTGTTTTAAATAAGAATCGCTTTTTAGCAAGTTTTGTATTGTTCACAACATAAAGGAGGAAAATGAACTCACAAAGACTGGGACTTTTACGTCTCTATCGCAATCTTGATAAAATTCTGTTGCTCTTTTTCACAGTCTTTATGCTCATGGAGCTGGCTTGGGTGCCTTTCAACTCCTTTGCAGCAGAGACTCTGCTCAAGCAGACAGGCTACCTCTTCTTATCTTATACGAATGCCTTTAAAGTTCTGACTTCAAATGTCTGGGTTGGCTTAGCCTTTCTAGTGCTTTTTGCGGCCAATCTCTTTGTCGCTTATTTTCAGATTGGACTGATATTTATGGGGCTCCGCAATCTTCTGGACGAGGAAGAACGAAGCGCCTTTCAGTTCATTAAGAAAAGTTTCAAAGACAGCGGCTCGCTGATTCGCTACGCTAGGCCCAGCAAGGTCCTCTTTATTGCACTGTATATGGGCTTTATCTTTCCCTTTCTGCGGCAAATTCTCAAAATCTACTATTTGAATAAAATTTTGATTCCAGAATTTATCGTGACCTATCTCAAGACGGCCTTATGGATGAAATTTTCAATCTATGCTTTAGGTTGTCTGCTTTTTTTGATAGCTGTCCGCCTGATGTTTTCCCTGCCCAAGCTCTTTTTTGAGCATTTCCGCCTACGTGATGCGATTCGGTATAGTTTGGAGAAGACCAAGGGACACTTGATTCGCTATACTTGGCAGCTGTTTTGGATACTGGCCAAGAGCTTTCTCTTCTTTCTTTTAAGCAGCATTCCGATTTTAGTGTTGCAGCAGTATGCGGATGGCCAGTCCAATCAGATAGCCTTGACAGCAGCTGTTGTCAATTACTGCCTCATAAAGCTGGCTTATTACTTCATGGTAGCCTACTTTCTGATTAAGTTTGTGGCTTTTCTGACAGACAGCAAACTGTCTGAGTATCGCTACAGGAAAGGCCTGCCTATCATGCGCTGGTTTATCCTTTTGGTCACTAGCTCTGTCTTTGCCCTTGAAGGCTTTGTCTATCTCAATCTGCCCTTGGAAAATGTCCCTCTGACCATCTCGCATCGTGGGGTTTCGCAGGGAAATGGTGTCCAGAATACAGTTGAGTCGCTAGAGAAAACCGCCCTGCTCAAGCCAGACTATATCGAAATGGATGTTCAGGAGACTAAGGATGGTCAGTTTGTCATGATGCACGATGCCAATCTAAAAGCTTTGGCCGGCGTTGATGCCAGACCGCAAGAGCTGACTCTGCAAGAGCTGACGGCTTTAGATATTTCAGAAAATGGACACACTGCCAAAATTTCCAGTTTTGATGCTTATCTCAAACGAGCCAATCAGATGGGGCAGAGACTCTTGATAGAAATCAAGACCAGCAGCTTGGACTCAGACGATATGATGGACCGTTTTCTGAGTCAATACGGAGCCAATATCAAGGTTTACGGCCACCAGATTCAGTCCTTGGACTATCAGGTTATTGACAAGACTGTCCAGTATGATGAGAGCATACCGACCTTCTTTATCCTACCCTACAATACTATTTTCCCACGGACACAGGCTTCTGGCTATACGATGGAGTACTCGACCCTCGATGAAAACTTTGTCGATAAGCTCTGGACGACAGATAAGCAGCTCTATGACTGGACCATCAATGATGCAGACAGCATCGGCAAATCCTTCCGTCTGGGTGTTGATGGCATGATAACTGATGATTTAGAGCTGGTTCAGAGCTCCATCAAGGAACTGCAAAACAATCCCGACTATGCCCTGCTTTTGATGAGTAAGGCAGCGGATTTGCTTAATTTTGTGTAGTGGACTAGTGAGAAAACGACTATAAATCAAAAAAAGGCTGAGATTTCTCAGTCTTTTTTGCTGGTTCGAGTACCTCTTGACTTATTTCTAGTCAAGAGGTAAGGTTATTTATCTTGCTTAAAATGGCAATTTGCCTGCGAAAGCGCCCATTTTCTTCTGAGTAGCATCATCAATCTGAGCCAGCGCGTGATTCAGGGCCTGCGCAGTCATCTCTGACAGAGTTTCCAAATCTTCAGGATCCACAACGGCTGGATTGAAGTCAATGCTGACTACCTTTTTATCGCCTGTCAGTTTAGCGACGACTAAATCTTGGGCTGATTTGCCGGTAAATTCTGTTGCAGCCAGTTCTGCCTGTCCTTTTTCCATTTGTTTTTGAAGCTTTTGTGCTTGCTTCATCATGCTTTGCATGTTCATCATAAGATTTTCTTTCCTTTCTCTCGCAAGGGCTAAGCCCTTGGTAATCTTCACTCTTCGAATTATATCATTTTTTGGAAAAGTGGCAAGAATGTATAATGATATTTTGATATTGATTTACAGTGAGTTTGACAAGAAAGGCGATACTATGGTAAAATGTTTGAGAATTTATATATTATTTAGGAGTATTTTCGGATGAAAAAACATAAATTGAAACTTTTGTTTCTTGGACTTTTATTACCTCTCTTTCTCTTAGCTGGCTGTAATGGTACACCTAGTATCAAAGGGAAGTGGAACGTTCAGGGAGCTTATGGTGATATAAATACTACGGAATTTACAGATAAAAAGGTAGTTGTTGAGGATAAAGAGAAAGAGTATAAGCAAGTTGCTACAGGCTTTAAGAATAATTCTCATTATGTAGTTATTGAGATCGAGAAGCAAAAATATTCAATTGTTTTCCCAGATGCTGATAAGAATATTGCTATTTTGCTCCAGCCGTCTTCAGATGATGACTATCTAAACGGAGAGATGATTTTAGCTATGAATCGTAAGGAAGTTCCAAACTACGAGAAATATGCAGAAAAATACATGAATCGATAAGAAAAAGGCACAAAAGATGTGCCTTTTTTCATTACATTTTTGATCTAATAAAATGTAATGGGAAGTTCAATACTAGATCGCTCCAAATCTACCGTCAGCTGATAGTCGGTCTTATCACGAACGGTATGCTCGAAGTCCGTAGTGTAGAGGACGAGGCGCAGTTGGTCTCCTTTTTTCATCTTATAGATAGTTGGTTGCAGTTCAAAGGAAAATTCCAGCCATTGGTCAGGAGTGACTTCTTCGACTGTCAGTAGATTGGTTCGATTTTGCAGATTGAGAAAACCTTTGGTGATGACGCGATGAGGCGTTTCAGTATGGGGGAGTTCAACCAGATTGTCCAGCATATAGTAGCGGCCGTTGTCCATGACTCTAGGCTCAATAGGCGTAGGAATCGGTGTGAGGCGTTTAGCTGGTCCGAAGTCCAGCAATTGAGCAGAAAGTAGTCCCTTATCGGTGCTGGATTTGAGGCGAAGATTGAGCTGGCTCGCTCCGTTGAGAAAGAGGTCCTTTTCCAAGGTCCAGTCCAGAGTAATCTGGTTGACCTTACCTTCAAAAAGCTCAGTCTTGAAGCTTTGGTAATTTTTTGCAAAACGATTATAGTCTTCTTCTGGGTATTGATTTTTGATAGATTGGCAGTTTTGGCCTAGTTGGAGCTGAAGTTTTTGCTCTTGTCCGCCGAAGTCTTCCAAGGTCAGCCAGTTTTGAGCTTGGCTGTTGTCCTGCCAAATGACTGCTGGCAGTTCGAAGTCTGATTCATATCCCAGCAGTTTATTGCTCAGCAGAGCATTGATAGACTCACGGAAGTCGATGGACTGCCAGTTGTTCATGTAAACATGGGCACCGTTATGGAAGAAAAGATGCTTTTTGATGTGGGGCGGTAAAGCCCGAAACATATTATAGACATGGAGAGGCTTGACATTCCAGTCTTGAGAGCCGTGGGTGAAGACGACTTCGGCCTTGACCTTATCTGCGTGGAGCAGGTAGTTGCGGTCATGCCAAAATTGATTGTAATCTCCGGTTTGCCGGTCTAGGTCTTTGCGCTGTTGCTCTAGGCTTTGCTGATAAGCATCATTATGACGCAGGTAGTCACCAGCCCTCAGATTGCGAGAGTAGGTCAGTTCGGTCAAGGATTCAAAATCCTCTCCTGGATAGCCGCCAGGACTTGTGACAAGGCCGTTTTCGCGGTAGTAGTTGTACCAAGAAGAAATCCCAGCTTCAGCGATGATGATTTCCAGTCCATCTACTCCAGTTGTAGCCAGCCCGTTGGACATGGTGCCTAGATAGGAGATACCGGTCGTAGCCACTTTTCCGTTGGACCAAGTGGCCTTGATTTCCCGCTGGCGTGTGTGGTCGGTGAAGGCTCTGCAGCGGCCATTGAGCCAATCAATAACATTCTTATAGGCTTCGATCTGCTGATAGTCGCCGCTGGTCATCAGTCCTTCAGAGTCTTTAGTTCCTACGCCAGACACATAGAGATTGGCAAAGCCGCGGGGAAGCAAGTAATCATTGAGTGTGTAGGTATTGATATGGCCTAATTTTTCCTCGGCTTCAGAGACTTCTTGGGCAGGAGCTGGCGAATCCAGCTGGAGCAATTTTAGTTCAGGATCTTGTACTGTGATTTGATGGGGTTCTTTTTTTGCTAAGTCCACATTCATATCATGGAGAGCCTTGTCGCTGGCAGGGTCATTGGTTCCTTGATGATAAGGAGAAGCAGTCATGACGGCAGGGATTTTCCCTTGATAGCGGGGACGGATGATACTGACCTTGATGAGGTCCGGACGACCGTCTTGATCAGTATCCACGCGTGATTCCACGTAAACTACCTCTCGGATAGCATCATGGCTGGAAAAGGTTGCTAGGCTCTTACCATTGAAGTAGTGGTGGGTATTGTCCTCAGGAATCAATCCCTCACTGACTAGTTTATCAACTAAGAGGTTACCAATTTTTGTCCGAGTGTTGAGCAGCTGGTAGAGGTTTTCCAACAAGTCTCCAAATGTAATGGGAAAGCCTGTTTCTTTGCGAAAGGCCTCAACATCTGTAAAATCAATAAAGGGCGAGAACTCAAGCAGCTGAAAGGCCACAGTATAAAAGACAGACGCCGTCAGTTCTCTGTCAGACTGGAAAAAGCTCAGCAGGTCTGTTTGGCTGTCAGCAACCCAGGACTTCAAGGGATAATCTGTATTTTTATAAGTGAAAAAACTGGTGCGGAGAAAATCTTCAAGATTTTCCTTATCAGAGCGATTGCTGTCATAAAAAAAGCCTAATTCAGCTAATTCTGTCAACATATTTTCCCGTTTTGTTCTTGCATAACTATACTGATTAAAACGCATATTCTTCCCTCTTTTTCTTATTTTTATTAAAAATGACCTTTACATTATCCATTATACTTGATAAAATAGACTTTGTCTAAAAAATATTTAAGGAGTATCATATAGATGGATTTCGGTTGGGCAATTAAATATGCCACAGAATTTTTGGGTACAGCTATTCTCATTATTTTGGGAAATGGAGCTGTTGCCAACGTTGAGTTAAAAGGAACCAAGGGGCATCAGAGTGGCTGGTTAGTCATCGCTGTTGGTTACGGTATGGGGGTTATGATTCCAGCTTTGATGTTCGGTAATGTGTCCGGTAACCATATCAACCCTGCTTTCACTCTGGGACTGGCTGTCAGTGGTTATTTCCCTTGGTCACAGGTTGCGCCGTACATTGCAGCCCAGCTTTTAGGAGCTATTTTCGGACAGGCCTTGGTAGTTGCGACTCATCGTCCTTACTATTTGGGAACAGAGAATCCTAATAATATTTTAGGGACTTTCTCAACTATCTCTAGCTTAGATCATGGCACGCCTGAATCACGTAAAGCAGCCTTGTTCAATGGTTTTATCAATGAATTTGTTGGTTCTTTTGTTCTTTTCTTTGCGGCTATGGGCTTGACCAAGAACTTCTTTGGAGCAGAATTGTTGAGCAAAGCTGAAGCAACTATCAATTCACAAGCTGCTCAGATGGCAGCACAAGGGACTTCAGTTCCTAAAGAACAGATTGCTGCTGCAATATCTCAGGCTAAAGATCAAGTTGCACCATTCCAAGTTGGTAGCCTTTCAGTCGCTCACCTAGCACTTGGGTTCTTGGTAATGGCTTTGGTAACCTCACTGGGAGGCCCTACTGGACCTGGACTGAACCCTGCTCGTGACCTTGGACCTCGTATCCTCCACTTCATCCTGCCAGAATCTGTTTTGGGCAAACACAAGGGTGATTCAAAATGGTGGTATTCTTGGGTTCCAGTTGTGGCACCGATTCTTGCAGGTATCACAGCAGTCCTCTTGTTTAAAACAATCTACGGATAAGCACATAAGATCAGAGTTGGGGGATTTCCTCAACTCTTTTTTCGAACGATAGAGAAGGTAAAGATGGAGATGCAAGTATCAAAATTTCATAAGGTCAGTGGCCGCAGAACCTTACTCTTTGGTTTTTTAGCCCTTGTTTTTGGCCTGATTATCATTGTCAATGGCTTCAGATTTACCAAGCTGGCCTTCGATTTTATTTCGCTTTATCTGACAGTTGTTGGCTTGGTAAATATTGTTCTTCATATTTTTACGCGCAAGAAAGAAGGGGTTGTCTGGCATAGTCTGCTTCAGATTGCAGTCGCTATGGGTATCAGCTGGCTCAACCGAATCAGTGATGTGCCTGTCAATATTGTGATTATCAGTTTGGGTAGCTACCAGCTCTTGACTGCCGGTATTTACGGAGTGACCTATCTCCTTTATCGGCAAAATCATGTCAAGGGCGGCTTGCGCTATCTATTTGATACCGTTCTCTATGGTGGAATTGGGCTGACCAGTATTCTTTCGCCTGCGACTGACGGACACTTGCAGTTTTTGATTTTAGGAATCTATTTGATGATGCTGGGAATGTCCAATATCCGGGATGGCCTCTTTTTTGATAATGACCGTGAAAAACATCGGCTGCGTAGGCAAATTCGTATTAACCTCCCTATTATTTTTGCAGCCTTTATTCCGGTAGAAAATCTGGAACACTTTAATCGACTGATTCAGGGAGATACTGCTTCTGATCGTAAAAATGTTTATAGTCTTGTTAAGAATAGAGAGAAAAAGGCGGACTTAGAGGTCTTGGTCCATACTTCAAAGACAAGTTTATTAGGGGGCATAGGTCATGTAGATATTTGCTATCAGGGACAAGTGATTTCTTATGGCAGCTATGATGTTTTTTCTGAGCGATGCAAGGGCATGGTTGGAGACGGTGTTCTTTTCAAGGTTCCTAAAGACGCTTATATTGAGCTTTGCAAAAAAGAAAGCAAGAAAACACTCTTTGGTTATTCTCTGGTTTTGACAGATAAGGAGAAAGAGGCGGTTGAGAAGCGCCTGGCTGAAATTGATCAGCTGTTAGTAGAATGGGAGCCGCCAGCAGAACTGAAAAATGGCCAGCCAACATACTCCTACAAGTTGAAGCATGAACTAGGAGCGCAGCTGTATAAGTTTAAAACCAGTCGTTTCAAGACGTATTTTGTCCTGTCGACCAACTGTTGCCTGCTAGCAGATTCGATTATTGGGCAGGCTGGGACAGATACTCTGGATATTCGTGGTATTATCGCGCCCGGTACCTACCAGTCCTATCTGCAGTACGAGTTTGAGTCCGCTAGAGGTTTGGTCATTGCTCAGACCGTTTACCAATAAATCCAAGTCCTTCTTGTTTTAAAAATTGTTTATTTGCGCATAATTTCTTGTCAAAAAGATGAAAATCCATTACAATAAAATGGTTTGGAGGAATTATGAGCGCGAATCATATTATTAGAATTATCCCTGTATTAAAGATCAATAATCGTCATTTAAATCAAGAATTTTTCGTAAATCAGCTGGGCATGAAGGCCCTTTTAGAGGAAGCTGCATTTCTGTCCTTGGGTGATCAGACTAAGACAGAGAAACTGCAGCTGGAAGAATCGCCTAGTATGCGGTCGCGGCGAGTCCAAGGTCCTAAAAAATTAGCCAGAATCGTTGTCAAGGTTGCAGATGCTAAAGAAATCGAGTCGCTATTGGCTCAAAAACCTGCTTGGACAAAGCTGTATCAAGGAGAGAAAGGCTATGCTTTTGAAGCTCTGTCACCAGAGGGCGATCTAGTTCTTCTGCATGCAGAAGAGAATAGAGCAAATCTGCAAGCAGTCACGGCGGTGCCTGACTTTGAAAAGCAAGAGGACTTCATCGGCCTTAGCCAATTTGAGATAGAGACGGTAGAAATTCGTGTACCTAATGCCAATGAAGCCCAAGAATTTTACAGCAAGATTGAAAATGCGCTGGACTTTCTGACCTTTATAGAAGCAGAGGGTCAAGACTTGCAGGCAGACAATGCCCTAACTTGGGACTTGACTATGCTCAAAGCTCAAGTCAATCGTTTAGAAACCGCTGCGCTGCGTCCTATCTTTGAAGGACACGAGGTCTTTGTACCCAAGTCAGATAAGTTCCTGCTGAGTCAGGATTTTAGTAAGATTGAATTGTGGTTTGAAGCATGACTCTAGAAAACATCATCAGTAAAATCAAAGAACAGCTAAAAGATGGTATCTATCCCGGTGCTAGTCTGGCCTTGTACCAAGCTGGCCGGTGGCAGGAATTCTACTTTGGTCTAGCTGATCCGCAAGAAGGGAAGACCACTCAAGCGGGTTTGGTCTATGACTTGGCTAGCGTCAGCAAGGTGGTCGGAGTTGGGACTCTGGCAGCCTTTTTATATGAGCAAGGCAAGCTGGAGCTGGATTTGCCCTTGCAGCATTACTATCCGGCCTTCCATCGAGAAGATGTGACCTTGCGTCAGCTCTTGACCCACACATCTGGGCTGGATCCTTTTATTCCCAATCGTGATCAGCTGACAGCTCCCGAGTTGAAAG
>ERZ772766.1908-NODE-1908-length-10749-cov-18.729381_pt1 | contig 10749 bp, 8 predicted proteins | sample MGYA00511379_ERZ772766 | MGnify/ENA primary metagenome ERZ772766 (study PRJEB29015, sample SAMEA2737895) | human oral metagenome | biome: human oral; feature: human-associated habitat; material: dental | place: China | collected 2116 ...
CTCCTACTACTAAAGCAAAAGATTTGGACGAGGCTCAATTAGACGCTTTGCGTGAGCAAGTTGCTAAATATGAAGTTGAAGGCGATTTGCGTCGTGAAGTAACGATGAGCATTAAACGACTGATGGATATGGGTTGCTATCGCGGCTTCCGTCATCGTCGTGGCTTGCCTTGTCGTGGTCAACGCACTCGCACAAATGCTCGTACCCGTAAAGGTCCGCGCAAAGCGATTGCCGGTAAGAAATAAATTTTAAGGAATTTGATTAATGGCTAAAGCAAACACAGCTTCGCGTGTACGTAAAAAAGTACGTAAAACCGTAAGCGAAGGTATTGTGCACGTTCATGCATCTTTCAACAATACCATCATTACAATCACTGACCGTCAAGGCAATGCATTGTCTTGGGCTACCTCTGGCGGCGCTGGTTTTAAAGGTTCTCGTAAAAGTACACCATTTGCAGCACAAGTTGCAGCAGAAGCAGCTGGTAAAGTTGCCCAAGAGTATGGCGTTAAAAATTTAGAAGTCCGCATTAAAGGCCCTGGCCCTGGTCGCGAATCTTCTGTACGTGCTTTAAACGCTCTTGGTTTCAAGATTACCAGCATTACTGACGTTACCCCGTTGCCTCATAACGGTTGCCGTCCGCCTAAAAAACGTCGTATTTAATATTGGAGTGATTTAAAACATGGCACGTTATATTGGCCCTAAATGTAAATTAGCACGTCGCGAAGGTACGGATCTGTTTTTGAAGAGTGCACGTCGCTCTTTGGATTCCAAATGTAAAATGGATTCTGCACCTGGTCAACACGGTGCAAAAAAACCACGTTTGTCAGACTACGGTTTGCAATTGCGTGAAAAACAAAAAATCCGTCGTATTTATGGCGTATTAGAGCGTCAATTCCGTCGTTACTTCGCGGAAGCAGATCGTTGTAAAGGCTCTACCGGTGAATTGCTGCTGCAATTGCTGGAGTCTCGTTTGGACAATGTCGTTTACCGTATGGGTTTTGGCTCTACTCGCGCCGAAGCACGTCAATTGGTTTCTCACAAAGCTATCGTCGTAAACGGTCAAGTTGTTAATATCCCTTCTTTCCAAGTTAAAGCAGGTGATGTTGTAGCTGTTCGTGAAAAAGCTAAGAAACAAGTACGTATCCAAGAAGCATTGAGCCTGGCTACTCAAATTGGCTTGCCAAGCTGGGTATCTGTTGATGCCGACAAATTGGAAGGCGTATTCAAAAATATGCCGGATCGCTCAGAATTGTCTGGCGATATTAATGAACAGCTGGTGGTAGAGTTCTACTCTAAATAATGCTAGCTCAATGAGGGACAGTTAAATGCAAAATAGCACAACCGAATTTTTGAAACCTCGTCAAATCGATGTAGATACTTTGTCTTCCACTCGGGCCAAGGTGTCTATGCAGCCATTTGAACGTGGTTTTGGTCATACTTTAGGTAATGCTTTGCGTCGTATCTTACTGTCATCCATGAATGGCTTTGCCCCAACTGAAGTAGTTATTTCCGGCGTATTGCACGAATACTCTACTATTGATGGTGTTCAAGAGGATATTGTCGACGTTCTCTTGAACATTAAAGGTATCGTATTCAAGCTTCACGGTCGTAACCAAGTTCAGTTGACTTTGAAAAAAACAGGTGCCGGTGCTGTTGTAGCCGGTGATATTGATTTGCCACACGATGTGGAAATTATCAATCCTGAACATGTTATTTGCCACTTGGCTGACAATGGCCAAATCGACATGGAAATTAAAGTAGAGCAAGGTCGTGGTTATCAATCTGTTTCAGGTCGTCGCGTTTTGCGTGATGAGAACAAACAGATTGGTGCGATTCAGTTGGATGCGAGCTTTTCGCCCATCAGTCGTGTTAGCTTTGAAGTTGAACCTGCACGCGTAGAGCAACGCACGGATTTGGATAAATTGGTTTTGGATATTGAAACCAATGGTTCTATTGATCCAGAAGAAGCTGTACGTAGTGCCGCACGTATCTTAATTGACCAAATGTCTATTTTTGCAGATCTGCAAGGTACTCCGGTTGAAGAGGTTGAAGAAAAAGTGCCTCCTATCGATCCTATCTTGCTGCGTCCTGTAGATGATTTGGAATTAACCGTACGTTCAGCTAATTGTCTGAAAGCTGAAGATATTTACTATATTGGCGATTTGATTCAACGTACTGAAACCGAGCTTCTCAAGACCCCTAATTTGGGTCGTAAATCTTTGAATGAGATCAAAGAAGTGTTGGCCTCTAAAGGTCTGACATTAGGTTCCAAATTAGAAGCTTGGCCGCCTGTAGGCTTAGAAAAGCCGTAAGTTTGAAGATTAAAGGATAATGACATGCGTCATCGTAATGGCAACCGCAAATTAAACCGTACTAGCAGCCACCGTGCTGCGATGCTGCGCAATATGGCGAATTCCTTGTTGACTCACGAAACCATCGTGACAACTTTGCCTAAAGCAAAAGAATTGCGCCGCGTAGTTGAGCCCTTGATTACTTTGGGTAAAAAACCTTCTTTGGCAAACCGTCGTTTGGCTTTTGACCGCACTCGCGATCGTGATGTTGTAGTTAAATTGTTTGACGAATTGGGTCCACGCTTTGCTGCTCGTAACGGCGGCTATGTTCGTGTACTGAAATACGGTTTCCGTAAAGGTGACAATGCTCCTTTGGCATTGGTTGAATTGGTTGATAAAGCAGCTGATTCTGCTGAATAAGCAAATTAATATGAAAGCACTACCTGTTTAGGTGGTGCTTTTTTATTTGGATAGACCCTTTCTCATTTCGCAGTGCTACAATCAGGGGTTACATATACCCGAAAAGCCATGAGTTGTAGCTCCCTTTCTCATTTCGCAGTGCTACAATCTGATACCAATCCAGTAGCAATCATAATGGGTTGTAGCTCCCTTTCTCATTTCGCAGTGCTACAATAAACCAGTCTCATATTCGTAGGCAGTAGAGGTTGTAGCTCCCTTTCTCATTTCGCAGTGCTACAATTGGTCAGCCGTGTTGTTTTGGGTAATGGGCGTTGTAGCTCCCTTTCTCATTTCGCAGTGCTACAATACACCAGTAACGTTTGACAAGACTTTCTCGGTTGTAGCTCCCTTTCTCATTTCGCAGTGCTACAATACACCAGTAACGTTTGACAAGACTTTCTCGGTTGTAGCTCCCTTTCTCATTTCGCAGTGCTACAATGTTTCCGCCGGAAAGAATCGTTACATTCGCGTTGTAGCTCCCTTTCTCATTTCGCAGTGCTACAATGTTTCCGCCGGAAAGAATCGTTACATTCGCGTTGTAGCTCCCTTTCTCATTTCGCAGTGCTACAATCTGTAAGTATTCCTGTAAGTATCCTGTTAGGTTGTAGCTCCCTTTCTCATTTCGCAGTGCTACAATAGTGAATAACAAAATATGAAAATGTGGATGGTTGTAGCTCCCTTTCTCATTTCGCAGTGCTACAATACCGTTTGTGAAACTACCGTCATCATTGAAGTTGTAGCTCCCTTTCTCATTTCGCAGTGCTACAATCCCTCATTACGACAGACGATACAACCGATAGTTGTAGCTCCCTTTCTCATTTCGCAGTGCTACAATATGGAAACACCTATTTCGGCGCTATTAACAGTTGTAGCTCCCTTTCTCATTTCGCAGTGCTACAATTAGCAGTTAACCCCCTTCACTCAGCTCAAGGTTGTAGCTCCCTTTCTCATTTCGCAGTGCTACAATGGGCATATGCTGGTATAGGCTTAAATTCAAGTTGTAGCTCCCTTTCTCATTTCGCAGTGCTACAATCTTGTAGCTGATGCCCTGCTCACGCTTCATGTTGTAGCTCCCTTTCTCATTTCGCAGTGCTACAATACGGATACCGCACCAAAACGGAATACGTCGGTTGTAGCTCCCTTTCTCATTTCGCAGTGCTACAATCATTATCTCGATTTACAAGACAGTTTCTAGGTTGTAGCTCCCTTTCTCATTTCGCAGTGCTACAATAAACGCCGTTAGGCGGCAAGAAATTGTCACGTTGTAGCTCCCTTTCTCATTTCGCAGTGCTACAATTTTTTGAGAGATGACAAAAGAATCGTTAATGTTGTAGCTCCCTTTCTCATTTCGCAGTGCTACAATTACCCGAGGCGCGGTTTGCGCGGTTACGCTGTTGTAGCTCCCTTTCTCATTTCGCAGTGCTACAATTCAAAAGATAGATTTACTGTTTCTGTCTTGGTTGTAGCTCCCTTTCTCATTTCGCAGTGCTACAATTTGAGGGCTTTTGCCGCCCATCGTAAGCACGTTGTAGCTCCCTTTCTCATTTCGCAGTGCTACAATGATATTTTTGAATCGTCATGGGGATATGAAGTTGTAGCTCCCTTTCTCATTTCGCAGTGCTACAATGAGCTTTGGTAAGTGTATTGAGAAAAAGACGTTGTAGCTCCCTTTCTCATTTCGCAGTGCTACAATATCATCGCCACGAATTTTAAGCTGATGTTCGTTGTAGCTCCCTTTCTCATTTCGCAGTGCTACAATCAAACGATTTGGAGGGTGTGAACTTTTCTAGTTGTAGCTCCCTTTCTCATTTCGCAGTGCTACAATGCGGAAACATACCGGCTGAATCGTGCGTTAGTTGTAGCTCCCTTTCTCATTTCGCAGTGCTACAATCTGCTTTCTAAGTAATTCAAAGCCGTCTTTGTTGTAGCTCCCTTTCTCATTTCGCAGTGCTACAATACATCGCCTGCGTTTGCGTATCGCCTCTTGGTTGTAGCTCCCTTTCTCATTTCGCAGTGCTACAATCGAACTATCAATGCCATAACATGCGACTTTGTTGTAGCTCCCTTTCTCATTTCGCAGTGCTACAATTCAAGGCGGAGGAAGGATACCGCGCCAAGCGTTGTAGCTCCCTTTCTCATTTCGCAGTGCTACAATACTTACCTGTAAAGCTGTCTTTTGTAGGGTGTTGTAGCTCCCTTTCTCATTTCGCAGTGCTACAATCCACTTCGTTGCGCCTGTCTGTCTCTTCGTGTTGTAGCTCCCTTTCTCATTTCGCAGTGCTACAATTTGGTTTGCCGACACTGCCCGTCGGTATGGGTTGTAGCTCCCTTTCTCATTTCGCAGTGCTACAATGCCGGCTGCGGCGGCTCGTCCGGCACGTATGTTGTAGCTCCCTTTCTCATTTCGCAGTGCTACAATAGAATTTCCGCGTTTACCTACATAAAAGGTGTTGTAGCTCCCTTTCTCATTTCGCAGTGCTACAATTCCCTCCGGCGGTTTATGATGGTCTATCAAGTTGTAGCTCCCTTTCTCATTTCGCAGTGCTACAATATCGCAGGAGCGCTTGGCGGCATTGATTGGGTTGTAGCTCCCTTTCTCATTTCGCAGTGCTACAATTGACAGACCCAACGCAGAAGAAGCAATGGCGTTGTAGCTCCCTTTCTCATTTCGCAGTGCTACAATGGAACAAATGGGCTATGGCTCACAAGTTGCGTTGTAGCTCCCTTTCTCATTTCGCAGTGCTACAATTACCCGAGGCGCGGTTTGCGCGTTTGCGCTGTTGTAGCTCCCTTTCTCATTTCGCAGTGCTACAATCAGGGTTTTAAAAGTAACGACAAAGGCGAGGTTGTAGCTCCCTTTCTCATTTCGCAGTGCTACAATGGATCTTTAGGGCTTGGTTTTTTTGGAGTTGTTGTAGCTCCCTTTCTCATTTCGCAGTGCTACAATTTGTTAATCATGTTTGGAAGACTTTGTTGTGTTGTAGCTCCCTTTCTCATTTCGCAGTGCTACAATAGGGACTGACACTTTTTCGTTATATTCAGGGTTGTAGCTCCCTTTCTCATTTCGCAGTGCTACAATTTCTAAAAATCCGGCCAAACCGGAGGCAGCGTTGTAGCTCCCTTTCTCATTTCGCAGTGCTACAATAAACCGTCTTTGGCTTGTGCGAGATTTGAAGTTGTAGCTCCCTTTCTCATTTCGCAGTGCTACAATTTGATGCGGTAGTAGAGCATTTGCAGGCAGGTTGTAGCTCCCTTTCTCATTTCGCAGTGCTACAATGATGACGACACCCGCACCGTAGTAAAGGCAGTTGTAGCTCCCTTTCTCATTTCGCAGTGCTACAATTTCGCCGACGCGGAACACGTTGGGCATGTCGTTGTAGCTCCCTTTCTCATTTCGCAGTGCTACAATCATGGTATTCATGCAATTTGCTGATGAGATGTTGTAGCTCCCTTTCTCATTTCGCAGTGCTACAATCAACCAACTATCTGACCTACTACAGCTGCCGTTGTAGCTCCCTTTCTCATTTCGCAGTGCTACAATCCACATCGTAAAGTAGGTTGGCGGCGTGTAGTTGTAGCTCCCTTTCTCATTTCGCAGTGCTACAATACAACCCTTACCAGTCAATTCAATCAGTATGTTGTAGCTCCCTTTCTCATTTCGCAGTGCTACAATGAACCTTGATATTCGGTGCGATATAAGCATGTTGTAGCTCCCTTTCTCATTTCGCAGTGCTACAATTTTAAATTAAGTGCATGTTTAATTCCCAAAGTTGTAGCTCCCTTTCTCATTTCGCAGTGCTACAATGCCACCGCTTGAGCTACCACCACCGCCGGAGTTGTAGCTCCCTTTCTCATTTCGCAGTGCTACAATTTTTCATTTTTTCGATAGAAACATGCGCACGTTGTAGCTCCCTTTCTCATTTCGCAGTGCTACAATACCTCAACGGGAAATCCTTATTCTATAAGGGTTTCCCGTTTTATTTGGTCTGAAAAATAGGGCTTAAAATAATAATAGTTGGTCGGAATTTACCCTTTTTTCTTGGGTTTTCAACTCTCCCAATAGTAGTTTCATGGTGGCATATTGCTTTTCCGTTACTTCCAAACAGCGGATTGACCCTTCTTGCGGTAGGTTTGCACATAGCCTGTTGTGGTGTTTTTGCAACGAATCTCGACCTTTGACAATACGGCTGTATACGGAAAGCTGGAGCATTTGGTATCCATCTTTTAATAGAAACTGGCGGAATTGATTGGCGGCTTTGCGCTTTGCCGCTGTGGTAACCGGTAGGTCGAAGAAGACAATAATCCTCATAAATTTGGCCTCACTCATATTGGTATTCTTTCAATGGCAAGATTTCAGGCAGTTTCAGCTGTTTGGCATTTTTGTCAGTTACGCTGGCTTGAAATGAGGAAATCATTTTGTCTATGGCAGCCAAGGTGCTGAAGTATTGCCGTTCGATGCAGATTTGACAGTGAAGGGTCTTGATAAGGTTTTGTTTGATATTAGGGGTCAGATCAGTTTTCAGACGGCCTTGTTCATGCAAATGTATAACGACCAGGTCGGCCAATGGGCGTAAGGGTTCGATAAAGTCATCGGCGAGGTTGAATGGATTTAGTTCGCTTCTATGAAACAAGCCTAATGCAGGCAACCATCCATATAAAGTCAGGGCGCGTGCAACTGCTGCACGGAGTACGGCGTAGGTGTAGTTCAATGCGGCATTGACGGCATTGTTGTCATTGCGAGTAAACTTTTCTCCAAAGAGGGCTTGGAAGTAGAGGGCGGCAGCTTGGGCTTCACGGTTTCCTGTATCGCCTGAACGGACTTCGACTGCCAAAGAGCGCAGCCGTTTGGCTGCAAGATCATTGCCTGTTTCGTCTGCGACAAATGCTTGATTCAGGATTTTTTGGCGGATGATATGTTGCCAGAGTTGCTTTTTTAAGGGTTCGCTTATATTCAGCTGCAGCTTGAGGATTTTAAGTTGGCGGTGATATTGGGCATAAGGCAGCCATTGTCCGCAGGGTAGGAACTGTTCGTCACATGTCAGCAGGGTTGTGCCATATTCGGCTAAAGCTGACAGAAGCGGGGCAGTAATCAGGGTTTCGCGGTTTTCGATAATGATAACGGTGATGTCTTCCAACGGTACGGTATGGGACTCGCCATTTTGTTGAATCAGTAGTTGCCGGCGTTGCAAAGATAGTTTGCCGCCGTTTTGAATAAGTAGGCTGCGCCAAGTCATGTTTTCCCCCTTATTTTTATATAAAAAATCCCTGCTTCAGGCCGTCTGAAACAGGGATAGATTAATTTAGCGGACAGGCGGGCGTTTTTTCAGACGGCATGGTCTGATTTCTTTACCCAGTTCGTCGATTTGGTATTTTTGCATCAATACAAGATTTTGGGTACTAATACGGAATTGCTGTTCTTTAGAGCCTTTATCATGCCAAGCTAAATAGAATCGTCCATTAGAGCTATCACAGTTGATATAGTAGGCAAATTCTACTTTAGATTTTTCATCTTTCTGAAAAGCAATCAGATCATACTTATGCAAACTAAAACAGAATGTATAGCTATCATCAATCCGGTATCCTTTACAATCAATATCAGGAAGAATGTTTTCAGCAACCTGCCAAGCATAGATGGGAACAATAAAATACTGATTTTTTCCTTTCTTATCCACTTTACAGAACACATCAACACGTACCATGTCTCCATTATCTGCAATGGTATAAGCATTTTTTTTGTTTAATAAGACTCCGCTCTCTTGGGTTTTTTCGACCCTCACAGCTTTAACTAGTTGTCCTCCCTTTTTATAAAACGGATTGTCCTTAGGGTCAAATGCTTGTTTAGCATTACCTCCATATGCCCCTAAACGTGCCTTAAGAGCCTCATATAATTCAATCTCCCTACCATTTTTATAATTAACCATATTTTCAAGGTCGGCCAACTTGATTTCGGTTAACCATACTCGTTTAACACTAATTTTTTCATTATGTTTAACAAATCGTTTAGCAGATCTCAAAGTATCTTTATGTGCACCGCTCATCTTCCGATTGGGCGCGCGAGAAACAAACAGTGGCGTAACGTATTCGTGCACGGCTTCGGGACGAGAAGATAATTTTTCTGCGAGCAGGGTACGCAGTTTTTCGGGGGTATCCGCTTCTTCAAATTCGGGTTTTCCGTCAGGTTTGCCGAAGACGCGAATCATGACTTCTTGTGCGAAAAAATCCCAAGGTTGCGGGAAGTGTGTTTTTTGATGCAGCACTTCTCCTGTTTCTTTATCTATGGTTTTACCGTCAAACGCGTTCATCTCTTTATAGCGTACAAAACGGGTAATTTTCTGCTGCATGGCAACGGTCGAGCAGGCAACGACGACTGCGTCCAAGGCGTGATGGCGGTCGTTTTCCGCACGCACTTTGTGCAATCCCCAAAAGCCGCGCAATAAATTGGTAATTTGTCCGTTGGAGGCAAATACACGTCTTTTTCCTTTTCCGGTCAGTTGCATATGGTCGGCAACAAATTGACATAGGAAACGGTTGACGTAGCGCGTGTCGTTCAAGTTGCGTTCTTTAAATCCTTTTTCATCGAATTTCTGCAGTAGAACCCGTTGCTTTTTACTGTGCGGGAAACGGCTGGTTTCTACACGTGCTTTAAATTCCTGCCATTCGCGGCTGTTGTCTTTGCCGTTTAAATATTCATAAGGTGTTCGGTCGCCTTTATTTTGGTTTTCGCTGCCCAATACCAGCACTTTATTGTTGAAACTGTCATCCCATGTACGCGAAAACGGCAGGGCATGGTCGATTTCGACATAGCCTATTTCGTTCAGACGGCCTAAGTTGATTTCTTTGCCCGAATACAGGCATTTGCCGTGTTGTTGCTTGTACAGGCGCAGTTTCAGAATATCTTTGGATTTGGGTTCGCCAATAAAATTGGGGAAATACTCTCGGAATTCAGTAGCGGATTCTTCACGGTCTTTGCGGTTTTCTTCCTGACGTTTCTCAATTTCTTTACGGTCTTTGAACGATTTGCCCACTTCACGCGCTGTTTCAATATGAATACGCGCAGGAGAGCCATAACGTCGTACGACGGCATTAATGACTTTTCTAGCCTGAGATAAGGCGCGCAAGACGACGGGGTTGCGGATTTCGTCGGCGGGAATTGGTGGTAGAACAGATTCTTTTTTAGTTGACTGCGGAGGATAAACTTTTCTCCAAGCAGTATCGTAGTCATCACCTTGTTCCATAAAAGGAAGGATATTTTTCAATGCTTCTAAAGATAAATTCACAGTGCATGTAAAATCAACATGATTACACAAAATATCAAGAATATCTTGATCTTCTTTTATCTTACCGGACAAGAGGGCTTTTCTTCTCTCATCATTTTTACAGATGGTAAAAACTGTTCCGATTTCATCTAGTAAATTATGATTGCTTGAAAGGCTCTGCCATTCTGTTTTTCTTCCGTTCCCTTCTAAAGTTTCCTTAATTTTGTGCCAGAATTTCATTTCCATGAATTTCGTATCTTTTTCAATTTTATCTGATGATTTTATCTCCCCCTTTTTATCTTTTTGATGATATCTAATATTAAAAAGAGCATTGGGAGAAAGGGTGGTTAAGGCATTCCTTACTTGTTGATAGTTGACGGTCTTTAATTTATATGGAAGATCTATAAGTATTTGACGTTCTATTTCAGTTAATTTCCTAGTGCCAAATTCATCCGTTATCCTCAAATTAGCCAACTTGCTTAACCATATAAAACGTTCTGCGCTCCAACTATGTTTTGCTGCTCTGGATTTATTTTTTTCAAAAGTACATTTTCCTTGCATCCGCAGAATAGCACTTTCATCAGGAATAGAATCTCTTTGCGTCATCAGCAGGGTTTCAATACCTTCTTTAAGGCCGTCTGAAACATGCGGATTGCCGAATTCTTTTTGTTTTTTAAATAGTAAATTCAGCTCTGCCTGCAAATCTTTGCGGCTGAACGTATGCGAATAATCGCCGCGCTGGT
>ERZ772766.1909-NODE-1909-length-10747-cov-7.343996_pt1 | contig 10747 bp, 10 predicted proteins | sample MGYA00511379_ERZ772766 | MGnify/ENA primary metagenome ERZ772766 (study PRJEB29015, sample SAMEA2737895) | human oral metagenome | biome: human oral; feature: human-associated habitat; material: dental | place: China | collected 2116 ...
TCCAGCCGGAGGCGACGATCTGGGCGGACAGCTCGCGCTCGGCGGCGCCGAAGAGGTCCCAGGTGAGGTTCTCCCGGTCCGGATCGGCCGCCCGGGCCGCGCCGTCGTCGAAGGCGGGGCGGGCGGTGGTCGGGGTGCCGGGGATCTCGTGCGCGTCGCTCACCGCCTCATTGTAGTGGGCCTTGTACCTGGGCGTGCCGTGGCCCGCACCCGGGGATTGTCGTGGCCCGCGGGACGTGGAGCCGCCGTCTCGGCGTCGTCCTGATCCTGCCCCTGATTCTGACCACCGTTCTTCTCGCACCGGCGCGTGCCGCCGACACCCCCTCCGAGCCCGTGGGCGATATCGACGCCACGGGGACCTACGTCTCGGGCGGCCCGGGCTGTCACGGCACGGACGACGTCAGCGACTGCCTGACCTGGAATATCAAGACCCACTACAACCTCGCCATAGGCGAGAGCACCACGATCGCCATCGAGGCCGACTCCCAGCCCGGCCAGTGGACCTGGGACTGCCCCTCCGGGGACCGCGTGGCGGGCACCGCCACGTACTTCTACCACGACCCCGATGAGAACGGGCCCCTCCTGCATCTCGACAGCTCCGGACTGGGCCTGAACGACCAGATACTCGACGGACGGGGCCGCAGCGCGGGGTCGGTCACCGGCATCACGTGCACCCCGGAGCACCTGAGCATGACCTACGAGCCCACTTTCCCCGACCCGGCCTCCTACGTCGATCTGAGCGTGGGGGCGAGGGCCGTGGCTCCCGGCACCGGTGAGCGCGACTACACCTTCGCTCCGACGGTCACCTCCTCCCAGGACGGGGTGCCGAGGAGTCTGACGGCCACTGCGAAGAAGCCGGATGCCGGCGCTGTCCACGCGAGCGTCACCGCCGGCCCCCAGACCGCGGCAGGGGCGTCGAAGGATGCGGGGCGCTACACCGTCACGGTGCGGAACGACTCGACGAGCGCGCTGAGCGACTTCACCATCGCGACCTCGCGGAAACGGGGACTGCCGTCGTTCACCGGGCTCAGCTGCGACCTGACCGCCTACGGCGGCGAGGTCGTCACCGCCGAGGGCCCGGCCGAGAGCCTGAGCGTGTCCAGCGGCGGGGCCTCGGTGCCCGGCGGCCAGGAGATCACCTGCCAGGTGGACGCGACCGGGATCAGCGGCGCCAACACTCTGGGTGCGAGCGTGACTGCTGCGGGCCAGACCTTCGACGGCTACTACGATGACAACCGCCCGGACGGTGAGGTCACAGTTCAGAACAAGGCCGACAGTGTACAGGTCCAGCCGCCGGACGACAAGGTCGGCTCCACTTACGTCCGTGTCGACTACGAGGTGGCCTTCCGCAACGGGACCAACGTCAACGGCGAGACCTCGCCCTTGGTCCTGCGGCCCAATGTTCCGGCCGGCGTCAAGCTGGAGTACGTCTCCTCGGACATGAGGTGGTTGCTCCCCGACGCCGTGGTCCCGCAGGCGGATGGCACCATTCCGGTGTCCGCTACAGCGGTTATGAGCGGCATGACGCCGGCGTCGAGGCGGGCACCTACTCGACCTGCACGGCCGTGGTGCGCCCGCAGTGACGGAGGTGATGGCCGGCCGGCGTCGTCGGGGACCGTCCGTGCCATGAGCGCCCGCGGCACCGATGCCCCGGAGCCGCCGCGAGCGCCCTCGCCCCGGCGGCTCCTCGCCCCGAGTGCCACGGCCTTCCTGCGCGAGCACTACCGCGAGCCGATCACGATCCACGACCTGGCCGACCACCTCTCCTACAGCCCCTCCCACCTCACGCGCCCCTTCACCGCGCAGGTAGGGGCCTCGCCGATCCGCTACCTGTCCTCCTGGCGCCTGCACGAGGCCAAGCGCCTGCTCATCGGCGAGGGACTGGATGTGGCGGATGCCTGCTACGAGGTCGGCTACACCTCGGTGGGCCCCTTCTCGCGGCATTCCGTCCGGGGCGTCGAGCTGCCGCCCGCGGCCCTGCGGCGGTCGGCGCACCGGCTGGCCGAGGCCGGCCCTCCTCCGGTGAGCCTGCTGGCGCCGGCCGCCACCCGCGTACGGGTGCGCGTGACCGTGCCGCCGAAGCTGCGGGCGCGATTCGGCGAATCGCCCTACCAGTGGGTCGGCACCTTCCCGACGCCCACCCCCTGCGGTCCCCCGGTCACGGGCACCCTGCGCCGGGGCGTGGTGGAGGTGCGTCTGCCGGTGGTCGCCGGTGCGCCCTGTCTGCTGGTCACGCTGACGCCCGGCGGGGCCGACGTCGCCGAGCGGCTCGCGCCGCAGGCCCCTCCGGTCGCCCGGCCGCACCGCCTGCGCCTGGGCGCGGGGCGGGAGGGGGCGGTCACCGGTCACCGTGGAGGTCGGTACGGCCCTGGCCTGGGACCACCCGGTGCTGGTGGCGCTCCCGGCGCTGTGGCCGGGCCGAGAGAGTGCGTGAGCGCCCCTCGGGAGCGGTTGCGGAGGCGATTCGCACATGGGACAGAGGCGCTTCGACGGGAAGAATGTGGATTTTCATTGGTATTCCGGGAACCTGACCATATCGTCATAGTTGGTCGATGTACTCCCATGTGCGCAGACCCCCCTGCGCGCACATGGGAGCACATCAGCTTGTCGTGACAGAGGTCTGGAAATCGCAGAATCATGCGGATCACCGGCGCTGGTCCTGGTGGAGTCCTTATTCTCCCATGTGCATTCCCCCTCGAAGCGACGTGGCTCCCGCCCAGCCCCGGATGCAGTGTCGGGCCGCGCCTGAACCCCGCAGAACACATGCACGGTCCGCGAGCCCAATGCCTGGTGCGGGCGCCGCCGTCGAGATTGACATTCTCGTACGAGGTCGGCGGTGACACCGCCGACCTCGTACGAGAATGTCAATCTCGACGCCTGAGTCGGCCAGCCGGCGCCGGAGCCCGGGCGGAGCGGAGTCGTGCGGTGCCGGTCAGTCCCGGGCGCGCAGCAGCTGGGCGACGGGCGTCGTGGAGGCGCTGGACAGGACTGTGGCCCCGCACACCGTCAGCAGCGAGGCGCCCGTGATAACAATGATTTCCACCCACGGGCCGTGGAAGAAGACGACCGACACGGGATTGAACCCGACGACCAGCGACTCCGAGCACAGGCCCACCACCGTCGATACCGTCCCCAGGATCGCGGCGGTCACCGCGTGGATGACGCCCTCCAGCACCTGGGCCCACCGCACCTGCGCCTGCACGCCTCCGGCGGCCAGGAGAAGGGCGCCATCGCGGCGACGCCGTCCCGCGCTCATGGCGATGACCGCCACGCCGCCGGTCCAGGCCACGAGGAACACCAGTCCGAACAGGGCCATGAATCCGCCGAAGTCGGCATTGCCGCCCAGGGCGCGGAAACCGAAGGCGAGGCCGACCAGGCCGATCGCCAGGCTGAAGGGCATGACGGTGGCCGAGGACCGCCCCGCCTCGTAGGCGGCGGAGTGCCTGGCCATGTGCCAGGCCACGGAGCGCGAGGGAATCAGAGCGGTCCACGTGCGCTCCAGGGCCGGTGTCACCCGGGGCGTGAGCACCACCATGAGAACCAGGGCGGCGAAGCCGGCTCCGATGACGAGGCTGAAGTCGGACTCGGAGTCCGGTTCGATGTTCTGGGCGATGATGGGCGGGGCGATCAGTCCCGCGAGGCACACGATGATCAGGATTCCGCGCAGCAGCGTGCGGCGGACCCGCCGTGAGCGACCCCGGACGTCGTCGTGCTCGTTCAGCAGGGCGATGATCTGGGCGCGGCTGGAGCGGCGCGCGGCGCCCTTGCCGCCCAGGACGGCCAGGCTCGTGCACAGGATCAGCAGGATCCACAGGTCGATGGGGTGGGGCTGAGGCCGTGCCGTCGGGAGAATCATGCCCACAGAGCCCTCGAAGGCGCTCAGCGGGAAGGAGAGCGGGTAGGCCAGGGGGATGGCCACCACAGCTGACCCCGCGCCGACGAGCGCCAGCTGGCCCAGGAGAATCATCCGCAGCAGCCCGGGCCGCATGCCCTGGGCCCGCCACAGGCCGTGGTCACGCGCCCGGCTCGCCACCACCAGGGCCGCCACTGTGGAGAGGGCGACGACGACGGACAGACCCACGAAGATGAGCTGCATGGACGTGAGGACTGTCGCCCCCTCCGCCATGTCCACATCTCCCGTGGCCTTAGCGGCGATCCTCCCCCCGCGCCCCACCATGAGCTGGGCGGCTATGCTCGTGGCGGCCACGACGACGACCACCACCGTCCATGTCCACGAGCGCAGGTTCTGGCGCAGATCTGCGAGCAGAAGGCGGATCATGCCGTCCTCCCCCGGACCGCGAGGATCGCCTGGGAGACGACCTCGGCGCTGCCTCCCGGAACATGCGCCGCGATCCGCCCGGAGTCCATGACCAGCACCGAGCCGGCCCGGGCGGCGGCCTGCGGGTCGTGGGTGACCATGAGGAGGGTGGCGCCCTCCGCGGCGATCTGGGCGAACCAGCTCAGCACGATGTCGGCGGCGGCCAGGTCCAGGGAGGCGGTGGGCTCGTCGGCGAAGACGATCTGCGGGCGCGAGGCCAGGACCCGGGCGATGGCGACCCGCTGGCGCTCTCCGCCGCTGAGCTGGGCGGGCAGATGGCCCGCGTGGTCGGCCAGGCCCACGCGGGCCAGGGCGTTGTCCACCTCCTGGTGGGGCAGGGCCCGTTGGCGCAGGCGACCGGGCAGGGCGACGTTGTCCCGGGCGTTCAGGCAGGTGACGAGGTTGTCCTCCTGGAAGATGACGCCCATGTGCTTGGCTCGGAAGGTCGCCAGGGCGCCCGGGCGCAGCGAGGTGGTCTGCGTGCCCAGCAGGTGCACGGTGCCGCTGCTCGGCTGGTCCAGCCCGGCCGCGCACTGGAGCAGGGTGGACTTGCCCGATCCGGAGGCCCCGACCACGGCGGTGAAGGAGCCCTCGGCGAGCTCCAGATCGACCCCCGCCAGGGCATGGACGACAACGTCGCTCCGACCGGGCACCGCGTGCGTCCGGGTCAGTCCGTGGGCGGCGATCGCGGGGGCCGCGGGTGTCTGCGCGGGTGAGGGCGAGAACCGTGAGAGCCTCGGCCGACTGCCGGCGGGCCGGCCGGCGGCGGGTGCGGTGAAAGGGGACTGTGCTGTTATGGAGACCGCCTTGGCAGGGGGTGAGTGATGGGAGTCGGGCGGCGGGCCGCTCGGTCCCGCATCGTCGAACCACTACGAGGCTAGGGAGGGCCATCGCGCCGGAGTACCGGGTACTCCCCTGGTTCCTCCCCTATTTCTCCCCGGCTCATCCCTGACCGGTTCCCGAGACGGGGTCGACGGCGGTTCGCGTCCGCGGGGTAGCTGCCGGGTTCAGGGCGGCAGACCCCGCGGCTGGATGATGGTCCCGGGGTGGCGGCCTAGTGCCTATCGGATGCCGCTGTGTCTTGGGGACGGTCAACGGGTTGACCGGCTGCCGGTCCGGCGGGCGCGGCCGCCGGAGACAACCATCTACGAGCGAGGGCTCTTCCGCGCCCGAACAATGGTGGTCCGCAGGACTCCCCACCGCATCTGCAGACCCGCGGGGGCGGTGGTGACGTCGGCACCGGCGTCTCGGAGGATCGCAACGTACTCCCCGGTCCTGCTGATGTCCGCGATGACGAGCCGGCCTCCCGGCCGGAGGACGCGCAGGGCCTCGGATACGGCGCGCATGCGTCCGTCGGTGCTGGGGATGTTGTGGATGGAGACGCTGGCGGTCACCAGGTCGAATGAGGCGTCCTCATAGGGGAGCCGGGTCATGTCTCCGGTGTCGAGCGTGATCCGATCGGCCACGCCGTTGAGCTCGGCGTTCTTGCGGGTGGCCTCGGGCGAATTGCCCGTCTGATCCTGATTGCGCCACAGGTCGATGCCCGTGGCATGGCCGCCCGGCAGTCGCAGCGCGGTCGCGATGAGGACGGCGCCGCGTCCGCAGCCCAGATCCAGGCTCCGCTCGTCACCCCGGAGGGACAGTGAGTCCAGGATGGCCGCCCAGGCGCGGAACTTCCCACCCAGGGTGGTGTTCCAGTACGTGAGCGCCGAACCGGCGAGAACGAGCGCTCCCGCGCCGCTCAGCAGAGAGACCCACGCGGGTGCGGACTGCACGATGTTGGCCACGGTCATCGCCAGCAGCGCCAGAGCGGGCAGGCTGAGCAGGACGGGCACCGCTATTGCGTCCACGCCGTAGCTGCCTGCCGGTTTGTCGGGAATCCGGGTCGCCATGCTGGGCCTCCTGCCGCTCTGTGCTCCGTCGGGCTTCTCGGTCTCTCGATCCTCTGCCGGGTCAGAGCCGGAGCGGATCGTGCCGGCTCCGGCCGTGAGTGGCCGCACCTCATGACATCGAGTGCGTCAGATCGTATGTAGTGAACAAATCGTCGGCAAGATGAGATGGGTCGTCTGGAGGGGCTTGCGTCCCACACCGGTGGTGCGCGGCCGCACGGCCATGAGGAGGAGCAGTTGTGAGGGGTGCCGCCGTTCGCGCCGCCGCCAGCCGGGGGTCATGGGTACGCGGACCCGTCCGGTGCGCGCCGGGAAGCGGGTCCAGCTTCTTAGGGCAGCACGGTCAGTCGACGTCGTCGCGCTCGGCGAAGACCTCCTTGGCGACGAAGGTGGCGTTGAGCGCTCGCGGGAAGCCCGCGTAACCGGCGGCGTGCAGGATCGCCTCGACGATCTCCTCGCGGGTGAGCCCCACGTTGAGGGCCGCCCCGATGTGCACCTTCAACTGGGGCTCGCAGCCGCCGAGCGCCGTGAGCACGCCGATGGTGACGAGCTGGCGGCTGCGCGGGTCCAGGCCGGGGCGGTCGTAGACGTCCCCGAAGCCGAAGGCCGCGATGTGGTGGGCCAGGGCCGGGCTGATGTCGGCCAGGGAGTCGAAGACGGCGCGGCCCGCATCGCCGTCGATCGAGGCCAGGACGGCCAGGCCGCGCTCGCGACGGGCGAGGTTCTCCGGGCTGTCGATGTCGTGCTGCGGAGGGGCGTCACTGTCGGCTTGGGCGGCGCGTGTGGAGCCGCCGCTGCTTCCGTTGCCGGGCATGGTGGCGTTGCGGTTCTCGTCGGGGCGCTTGGTGCTCGAGGGGTTGCGCGAAAAGCTGCTTGTCATATCGGGGTGCCTCCTCATGTGCTGGTTGCGTGTCGTGATCGTGCTGATGGGCTGGGAACTGGTCTGCGTGGTTCAGTTATGGTTCAGTGCGGTATCGCGGCCGAGGGCGCACCGTGCGGGTCGGTCCCGCAGCGATGTCCCGCCGTGCGGGAACTTCCTGCACCTGCGTCGGGTGGTCCCACGAGTCATGGTCATGGCCCGCGCCCTGGCCGTCGGTTGGCGGCGCCCGCGTCGGCCGGGCCGGTGGTCCCGCCGTCAATGCGGTCCATGTCCTGGCTGTAGAGCGCGATCTTGTAGTCGGTGGCCGCCAGGGCGAGTTGGAGGTCGTCGATCCGGGTGCGCAGGGCCTCTCGGTGCTCGGCGAGCATGGCCAGGCGTGCGGGCACCGTGTCCTCGCCTTTCTCAACCAGGCCGACGTAGCGGCGCAGGTCCCGGATCGGCATGCCCGAGGTCCGCATGCGGGTGAGGAACACCAGACGCCTCACGGCCGCGGCGTCGTAGCGGCGGTGCCCGGAGCCGCTGCGCCCCACCCGCACGAGCCCGATACGCTCGTAGTAGCGCAGGGTGTGCGCACTGACCCCGAGGCGGCGGGCCGTGGTGGCGATGTCCCAGTCGGCGTCCTCATCTGCCGGGTTGTCGGCCGGGGCGCCGCGGGCGATCGCATGCGGGAAGTCCGCGGCCGCGGAGGTCGCGGAGCCGGTGGCGCCGGCCGCTCCCGCCGGGCCGACCGCATCGGGCGGGTCCGGCGCGAGCCGCAGCGCCGCGCGGAGGCGGGCGTCGTCGACGTCGTCGACATCGTTCATGGGGCTCATGGGGGCGACCGTAGGGCTTCGAGCGCACTCGAAGGCAAGGGGCGGCATGCGGGCGGATGAGGAATGGGGGTCTCCCGGTGGACATGGTCCCCTGGCCCCGTGTGCGGTGGTCGGCGTCGATCTGCGGCGCTTCGCGTTAACCTGACCGCATGCTCGTCGCCTTCTCCGTAGCTCCCGCCACTTCCGATACGCCCGATGGCTCCGTGTCCGAGGCGGTGGCCCGGGCCGTGCGCGTGGTGCGCGAATCCGGTCTGCCGCACGAGACCACATCGATGTTCACCACCATTGAGGGCGAGTGGGACGAGTGCATGGCAGTGGTCAAGGCCGCCTGCGAGGCGGTGGCGGAGGTGAGCCCGCGCGTGGCGCTCGTCCTCAAGGCGGATATTCGGCCCGGCCGGACGGGCCAGATGACGGCCAAGGTCGAGCGGGTCGAGGCCCGGCTGTGGCAGGGCGAGGGCGCCGACGGCGGTGCCCGCTGAGGCTCAGCGGGTGCGGCATCAGCCCGTACGGTGCTGCCGTGGCTCGTCGCGCACCTGAGCGGGCCCGGTGCGCGGTGCCGCTGTGCGGGGTCGTCCGCGTCGTTGGGTTGCAGGCAGACAACCGCATGGTTGCAAGGGTCGCTCCGAGGTGTGTGACGGGCGAGAGATCTCATGTCATTCTGACGGACACCCGCCCTCAGGCTCCTCCTTGCACATGACCATGGTCCCGCGGCCCGCACGTGATCGGAGCTGATTGTGCGGGCGCGGGAGCACCCTTTTTCTGAAGGTCGTTGGAGTATCGCAGCCTCCTGCGCAGGCGTCGCCGTCGTCCCGCGCGACTGCGCCCGCCCAGCCTCAGACCGACATGTTTGCGAGCCACCGCTCGACCGGATGCGGGCTGAGCCCCAGGAGCCGCTGGGCGCTGGTGCCCCGGTCAATGACGCACCCGGCCTGCGCTCCGAGGGCCCGATAGAACTCCACCACCGACGCGGCCGCCGCACCGAAGAGCGGTGCGATGAGCTCGCCGAACTCCTCGGGTGCAATAGCCTCGAAGCGGACGTCGCATCCCAGGCGGGTGGAGAAGGCAGCGGCGAGATCCGGGCCCGTCAGTCCCGGCAGGTGCCCGACCGAGACCGTGCCGGCAGTGCCGGCAGTGCCGGTTGTACCGGCCGCACCCGCGCCGCCGATGGCGGAGGCCTCGGTGAGCAGGCGGACAACGACGTCGGCGACGTCCAGATGTGAGCTCCACGAGACCGGGAAGGAGGCGGGCAGCGGATAGCGCAGAACACCCTCCTCACGTGCGGGGCCGACGACGACGGGCAGGAGCAGGTTCTCCAGGTACAGGCGCGGGGCGACGACGGCGGTGGGGACGCCGCTGTCCGCAAGCCCGCGGATGAGCATCATAATGGGGCTGTCCGCAGCCGCCATCAGAGACGAGTCCGGCTGGTCGACGACCTGCCCGCTGGCGGAGACCACCACGCGTCCGGGCCGGGCCCGGGTGACCGCCTCGACGACGGCCCGCGCCTGGGCGCCCGCAGCCTCGGGCGGCCCCATGGGCAGGTGGACGAACACGCCGTCGGCACCCTCATAGGCCGGGATGAGGGAGTCCGCGGAAGCCAGGTCGACCGCCAGCGCGGGGACGCCGTCGGGAACGGCATCGGGATTGCGGACCGCCGCCACGACCGGTGCGCCCGCGGCGGCCAGTGCGGACAGGACGGGAGAGCCTTGGGCGCCTGTTGCGCCGTGAACGATGTACGCCATGACTCCATTAGTGCATAATTAGTATCAGTTACGTCAACTGCACTAATGAGGTAGGATCCTGATTGTGAGTGACACCGATCTTCCGGAGTGCGGGGTGGCCCGGTTCCTGCTGCTGTTCGACGGGCCGTGGGCGACGCTAATCGTGCGCGAGCTCCTGCACGGGCCGCAGCGCTTCGGAGAGCTGCGCGACGCCCTGCCGGGAATCAGCGCCCACACGCTGACCAACCGGCTCCGGCTGTTCGAGTCCCGCGGCATTGTGACCCGAATGGCCTACCCCGAGGTTCCGCCGCGCGTCGTCTACGAGCTCACCGATCTCGGACGGCAGCTGCAGCCGGTCCTCGACGCGATGTGCCGGTGGGGTGAGAGCGCCCCGGTCTCGGCCTTCATGCCTCAGAGTGTCCAAGGATGACAGGGGCTGATGAGTACCGGTCTCATGCCCGGCTGGCCGTTGACCCGCTTTTCTCGGACGACAAGATCGGGCTGGCGCTCATAGACGCCCACGAAGAAGCGCGCTACGACGTCGGTGCCGGATATGGGATCGAGGGCCGCGGAGACGAGACCGCCCCCATCGGTGATCGCGGTGACCCCGGGGTCGAGCAACCCGATGAGCGCAGTGCGCTCGCGGCTCGCCTCCCCGGGCGCGGGTGGTTCGACATGGCCGCTGCGACGATGGTCGGTCATCAGCTCCTCATCCTCTCCGCCTTCTGCCGACCGGGCTCGTGCGGGCCGGCCTAGGGCGGGCGCCTGCCGGGCGCCTGCCGGGCGCATGTCCCCGAGAGTAGGACGAGGCGAACCGGGGGAGTGTCAGGCCGCCGTCGGTTATTAGCGGTGAGCGGTGGTGACCGACCCGGATGACAGCTCACCGGGCTGCGTCGTCTTCTTCGCGGGGCCGGGCGATGGCCCGCTCATGGGGTCGGATGCCCATGCGGCGCCCGGCCCCGGCCTCTACACCATTGTCTCCGAGCTCGGCGACTGATCCTGGGCGGTCCGGCGGACGGGGCTGCGAGAAGGAGCCGATTGACACCGATTGGTTCCGTCAGGCCAGGAGGTCCTCCCACCAGGCCGCGAAGACGGGACAGCGCTCGAGGATCGCGGAGAGACCGGCGTCG
>ERZ772766.1911-NODE-1911-length-10742-cov-27.177599_pt1 | contig 10742 bp, 6 predicted proteins | sample MGYA00511379_ERZ772766 | MGnify/ENA primary metagenome ERZ772766 (study PRJEB29015, sample SAMEA2737895) | human oral metagenome | biome: human oral; feature: human-associated habitat; material: dental | place: China | collected 2116 ...
AGTCGGCCCACTGGAGCCACTGGATGGATTCCTTGAAGCGCCCGGAGCCGCCGGTGGCGAAGGTGGCGGGCAGCGAGTTGCTGGGGACCCCCTCGCCTGCCGCTTGCGCCGGTTGCTCCGTGTTGGCCAGGACAGGGGTGGCGCCGATGGCCGCGCAGACCACGAACGCGACCACGAAGCGCGCGAGCCGCCTGGTGCGGGGCTGTGGACGGACGTGTTGGGACACTTCAACTCCAATGACTAGGTTTTACAGAAAGCGTTATTAAGCAAATACTGTGGGGGACGCACCGCGGGTCGGCACGACCGTGGAACCGGTCTCCCGGCCGTGCCGACCCGCATGGGGTCCGGGCCGCGGGGCAGCGCCCCGCGGCCCCGGGGGTGTCAGGCCTCGCCGCGCTTGCGCGAGCGGATGACCAGGGTGGAGCCAACGGCGATGAGCGCCAGGGAGACGCCGCCGATGGTCATGAGCAGCTGGCCGTTGGCGCCCGTGAGGGGCAGCTGGGGCACGGACTGCTTGGTGTTGGGGATCTGGGCGTTGTACGAGGCCAGGGCCTGGGCGCCCTTGACGACCTCGATGGGGGTGGTGGCCGTCTGGGGCAGGACGAAGCCGGCGGGGGCCTCGATCTCCTCGACGACGTAGCAGCGCTTGGCGGCGTCCTTCGAGCCGGCCCCGGCCGAGCCCACGGAGTCGCCGATGTAGAGGCCGTCGATCTTCACAATGCCGTTGACGTCGGAGACGAAGTCGGTCTGGGGCGCGCCACCGTTGATGCTCACCGGGATGGGGTCGCCGGTCTTGGTCGCGGTGGAGCAGTCGGCGGCGTAGGGGTCGGCCGCGTTGAAGACGTTGAACTTCGCGCCGCGGACGCCGACCCTGGTGGCGTTCTCGGTGTCGCCGTCGTACTTGAAGAGCTGGACGTTGCCCCAGTCAGTGGAGACCTCGGGGGAGGTCGGCGGGTTGTCGGGCTCGAACGGGGGGACCGAGGGCGGCTCGTTCGGGGGGATGGCGCCGTAGGTCGTGTCCTGGACCAGGTCGGCCTTGTTCTTGATGGTGCCGTCGCCGATGGCGCTCACCTTGCCGGCGAAGACCGCCACGAGCTTCTTGCCGGGGTTGGCCTTCAGCTTCGCCAGGCCGGCCCGCTTGAAGGAGACGACGACCAGGTTGTCAGTGTTGGTCTGCTCGTAGTCGGTGTTCTCGACCAGGGTGTCGTCGCCCAGGGTGATCTTGGTGACCTTGCCCTCGGTGAGGCGGGAGTCCAGCTTGTCGCGCAGGTAGAAGTAGGTGAACTGGGACTCGGCGTCCAGGTTCGGCGTGGTCGTGGAGACGGGGAACTCGACGACCGAGCCCAGGCCGAAGCCGTTGACGCTCTGATCGGCGATGGTCTTGTCGATCTCGATCTTCTGGTTCTTCGGGTAGGCGTGCACGTCGTAGAGCCACTTGCCGTCGCCGTCGTTCGTGGTGTTCGGGAAGGGGACCGTCACGACGAAGGGCTTGGCCTTCTCGACGATGTCAGCGGGCGCCGCGGTCTCGCAGACCAGGTAGGCGGCGACCGGCAGGTTCGCCAGCGTGGTCACGCCCGCGCCATCGGTCGTGCCCTCGGCCGCGGCAGTGGCATTGACCGCGGGCGCGCCGGCGCCGAGCGTCGGGGCCGTCGGATCCGCGCAGGCGTTGGCCGGGACGTTGCCGGCCAGGGCGGACAGCTTGTCCCAGTCGGTGGGCTTGGACAGGTCGAGCCCGGAGAGCTTGAAGGCCTTGAAGGTGACGCCCCCGACACCGTCGCCGCCGGAGTCGGCGGTGCCGTCGACCTTGCCCATGGTGCCCGAATCGTTCTTCAGGTGCTTGTGGACGATGATCGAGCCGATGGCGCTCTGATCGATGGTGCCGTAGGCCGGGTCCGCGGCGAGGGCCGCGGCGCTGGTCGCGATGACGCCCGCCGCCCCGATGCTCAGGGCCCCGGCGGCGGCGATCATCCGCCGCCCGAGGGGCGCGTGTTTCCTGCTCACTCGTCTTCCTCTCAATACTTCCGCACTCTGTGTGGTGACGGGATTGGGTGATTCGGTAATGAGTATAGAGGAACCTTTAGGGCAATACGATATTTACCGGAAAATGTGACGCGGACGTTACTTTCACGCGGGAAACCGGGGAAGTCCCTGCGGCCCCCATCACCCCCGCTCCCCCTCCGCGCCCGAACACTGACCAGCGGCGCCGACAAGGAAAACGGCGGCGCCCCGCTCGAAAACGGGGCGCCGCCGCTGCACGGGAGCGCTCTCACTTGCGGTGGCTCGACCGCTCCAACGCGCGCATGAGCGCACGGGGCACTTCCTCCGAGGACCCCACCCTCACCTGGGTGACGCCCCGGGCGTCGAGCATCCGCGCGACCGCCGCGCGGCGCTGCTCGGCGACGTTGCGGGCCTCCTTGGCCAGCTGCTCGTCCCTGCGCAGGAAGTCCGGCAGCACGCCCTCGTTGACGTCGATGACCGTCATCTCCGCGTCGAGCTCCGCCGGATCCACATCGGCCACAGAGATCTGCATCACCTGATGGCGCACGCTCAAGGACTTGATGACGTCGTCCGCCTCCTTCGACGGCAGCGGCTGCGTCTCGTCGCTGACGATCACGATGAGGGAGCGCCGCCTCGTCGTCGTGAGCGCGCGCCGCAGCAGGCGCGGCACGTCGGAGCGCGGGGACCCCAGGGTGATGTCCTCCGCGATGCGGCGCATGATCGTCTCCGCGTGCCCGTTGCCCGTGCGGGCGGGCATGAAGCGGACCCTGCGCGAGTCCCCGGCGACCAGGCCGATCTGGTCCCCCCTGGCCACCGACAACCAGGCGATCGCCTCGCACGCCGTCAGCGCCACGTCCTCCTTCGGCTCCCCCGACGGCGCCAGGGCGCCCATCTCGCGCCCCGTGTCGACGACCAGGATCACCTGCACGTTCGCCGTCGCCTCGTGCCGCTTGATCGTCGGGGTCCCCGTGCGGGCAGTGGCCGCCCAGTCGATCTCGCGCACGTCGTCGCCGGGCTGGTAGGGGGCCAGATCCATGAACTCCCAGCCGCGCCCCCACCTCAGCGCCGAGTGCTGCCCGTCCATGACGGACAGGAGCTTGCGCATGACGGGCAGCTGGATGCGCGTCGACAACGCGTGGATCTCACGCGACCTCACTGGCATGTCCGTCCCCCTCCGCCTCGCCGGGAAAGAACCGCGGCCGTCACGGAACCGGCACCGCGTTGAACACCGCGTCTATCAGGCCCTCGACCGAGACGTTGTCGGCCAGCGCGTCGAAGGTGCGGATGATGCGGTGGCGCAGGATCGCGTAGCGCAGTTTCTTGATGTCGTCCGGGACCACGTAGTTGCGCCCGTCCATGAGCGCCAGGGCCTGGGAGATCTGCATGAGCGCGATGCCGCCTCGCGGCGAGGCGCCCACGCGCACGTGCTTGGCCCACCCGGGCAGCGGGTTCGGGCCCGCGCCCCTGGTGGTGTTGATGATGTCGACGATGTACGCCTTGAGGGTGTTGTGCACGTAGACGCGGCGCGACAGGTCCTGCAGCACCAGGACGTCCTCCACGGAGATCGGGCTGGCGGCGACCGGGGCGCTCATCGCGCCCGAGTCGATGCGCTCCAGGACCTCGAGCTCATCGACCGGCGTCGGGTAGGTGATGACCTCCTTGAGCAGGAAGCGGTCCATCTGGGCCTCGGGGAGCACGTAGGTGCCCTCCTCCTCGATGGGGTTCTGGGTCGCCATCACCATGAACGGCCTGGGCAGGCGGTGGTTGACGCCGCCGATCGTGGTCTGCCCCTCCTGCATCGCCTCCAGCATCGCCGACTGCGTCTTCGCGCTCGAGCGGTTGATCTCGTCCAGCAGGACCAGGTTCGCGTGGACCGGACCCAGCTGGGTGACCATCTCGCCCGAGGCCTGGTTCCAGATCTGCGAGCCCACGATGTCGTTGGGCATCAGGTCCGGCGTGCACTGGATGCGGTGGAACGAGCCGGAGACGGCCGAGGCCAGGGTCTGCGCGGCGGTGGTCTTGGCCAGGCCGGGGACCGACTCGACCAGGACGTGCCCGTCCGCCAGCAAGCACGCCGTGAGCGCTCTGCGCAGATCCTCCTGCCCGACGACTTTCGCCTGGTAGATCACGGCGATGCGGTTCAGAAGGTCTTTGGCCTGCGCGAGTTCCGCGTCGGTCAGGTAAGCGGCCACGAAGTCTCCTAGTGGGCACGGGTGAAAAGTGTTGCTGTGGTTAGTTTAATGCGCGGGGCGCGTTTTGGGGGCCGTGTGGCCGGTCCCACCGTCCGGCGGAGCCGGGGCGCGCCGGATCCGGGGCGCGGCGGCGGTCGGGGCCCATCTGGCGGCGCCGGTCAGTCGGAGGCCGCCCCGCGGCGGCGCAGCACCAGGATCGATCCGCCCAGGACCGCCAGCGCGAGGCTGCCGCCCAGGAGCACCGGGGCGCTCGAACCCGTGAGCGCCAGGCCCGCGCCCCCCGACGGGCCCGCGTCGGGCCCCGGATCCCCCTGCTCCGCTTCGATGGGCGTGTAGGTGTTGGTCGCGACGACCCGCGCCACCGAGCCCTGGGGGCCGACCTCCACCACCCCGCCGTCAGCGATCTGCGCGGACAGGGAGTGGCCGGGCACCCAGGCGGCGTCCGTCTGCTCGGCGAGGGCGCACTGCGTGCCCACGGGCAGCTCCTCCGACTCGACGGGGGTGCCGTCGCCGGGAACGGTGAGGACCCTCGACTCGCCGCCCGCGCCGCACACATAGGTGAAGGTGAAGGACTGCGGGACGGGGGCGCCGTTCGCCTCGACGTTCTTCACGACCGCGAACCTGGCCGTCTCGCGCGTGTACGTGTTCACCGCCTCGACCGCGGCGGTCGAGCCCTTGGCGCCGATTCCGACGACCACCCGCTGGCCCTGCGCCGCTGCGCCGTCGACCGTCCACGACGTGGCCAGGCCCGCCCCGCCCACGCGCGCGTCCTCCTGGGTGATCCCGCAGGAGGAGCCGACGGGGAAGGGGCCGGCGGTCCTCGTCTCGCCCGCGCCCACGCGCAGCGTCCCCGCGCCCACGCTCCGCCCGGAGGCGTCCGCGCACGCGTAGTCGAAGGCGAAGGCCCCCGGCGCTGATTCCAGGGCGCCGCCCGCGGCCCTCCCCGTCACCGAGAACGACCCGGCGTCCAGGGTGTAGGTGCTGGTCGACGCGACCACGGCGCTCGCGCCGTCGGCGACGCGCACAGTCGCGGCCCCGTCGGCGACCGCCTCCGCCGAGCCGTTCACCGTCAAGGACCGGGCCGACGAGGCGTTCGGCACGTCCACCGCCGCCTCCTTGACCGTGCACGTCCCCGCGGGCACGTCCTCGACCTGGACGCTCTGGCCGGCCTTCACCGACACCGTACGGGTGAGGGGATCCCCGCCCGTCGGCGCGCACGTGTACTCGAAGGAGAACTCCTGGTCCCCCACCAGCGCCGCTCCGTCGCCGTCCACGCTCTTCGCGATGGTGAAGGCCCCCTTGAGGGTGCGGTAGTCGTCGGTCACGGTGAGCAGCTCGTCCGACCCCTTCGTGATCGTGGTGCGCGTCGCCGAGTAGGAGGTCGCGACCGCGTAGCCGTCCACGGTCCGCGGCGCCCGCTCGATGGTGCACGAGGCGCCCGAGGGCAGGGCAGGGCCGCGGGCCTCGTCCCCGTCCCCGGCCAGCTCCAGCTCCCCCGCCGCGCCGTTCGTGCACGAGTAGGCCACGGTGGAGGGCCCGGCCCCAGCAGGGCGGTCGCCGGTGATGGCCCTCTTGACGCGGAAGGAGCCCGTGTCGGGGGCGTAGGCGTTCTCGAAGGACGCGTTCGCGCTGGCCTGGCCCGCCCCGCTGATCGTGATGGTGCGCTCAGCCGGCGGGGCCAGCGTGTGGCCGTCGATCGCGGCCTCCGCGGCGTCCTCCCTCACCGTGCACGAGGAGCCCGCGCGCACCAGGGCGCCCGAGGCCACCGGGGCCCCGTCCGGCCTGACGCCCGTGATCGTCCCCGAGGAGGCCGCCGGGTCGTCGCACGAGTACGCGAAGGTGTACGCGCGCTCCGCGCCCGCCGAACTGCCCTCCGCCAGGGTCTTCGAGACCGTGAAGGTGCCCCACGTCGGCTCCAGGCGGTTCGTCACCTGGACCACCGGAAGGGTGCCGTCGCCGATCTCGATGGTGTTCGTCGCCGCGCCCCCCACCTCGAAACGGGGAGCCGACCAGCGGTAGCCCGTCGGCGCCTGGGAGTCGGTGCCGACCTCGCTGAGCGTCACCCTGGTCCCCTTCGGGAAGGTGATCGGCGGTTCCTTCCCGGTGAACACGGCGGCGGCGCCCTGGGTGACCGACATGATCGCGGTCCCGCTGCGCCCGTCGGGGTTGAGCGCGCCGGGGGCGTAGGCCGCCCAGCCCCCCGGGTACGCCTGCTCGTCGGGGTGGTAGGCGCTCGCGTCCAGGGGCAGCTCGTAGTCCACTTTGATGGTGTACTCCTGGTCCTTGGGGACCAGGGCCGAACCGGGGCCGGCCACGGACTTCTGGACTTGGAAGGAGCCGTAGGCGGGCGCGGTCTTCACCGTCGAGGAGAAGGAGGGCACGAAGGAGCGCTCCACCTGCTTCTCGACCAGGACCTCCTCCACTCCGTCCCCGTTGGCGTCGTCCACCAGCTTGACCCTGTTCGAGTACGTGAGCCCGGGCTCGAGGTAGTCGGAGCCGACCGGGCTCCCCCAGTACTCCAGTTCGTACTTCGTCGACGGGTCCCACGGCCCGGTGAGCTCGATCCGCGCCTCCTGCCCGTCGGCGCCCGCCTCGCCCAGGACCGCCTTGACGGCGAACCCGCCCTCGGCGCTGGCCGTCGCCCGGCCGTCGCCCTTGGCCAGGACAGTATCCGCCACCTGCGGGTAGGAGCCCTTCGAGTACTTCAAGCGCAGCACCCACTCGCCCGGGTCGCTGAAGCGCTGCCCGGGGCCGAGGGCATCGACCAGGGTGATCGTCCGCTCCGCAGCGCCGTCGAACGCCATCGAGGCGCCCGCCGCCGCGTAGTACTCGGAGATCCTGTCGGTGTCGAAACCCAAGTGGTAGTGCGTGTTCTTCGAGTACTCGCTCATGCCCGTCATCCCCACGGCGAGCGGTTCGGGGCTGTAGGGCCCACGCTGCAGCGCGGCGATGCCGCCACCGCCGGGCAGCCCCAGGGCCTGCCCGTTCGGGTAGCCGCTCACCCCGAAGGCCAGGGAGGCGTCCTGCGTGGCGGCCGCCGCGGACATCTGGAAGCTCGCGGTGCCGCCGACGCCCCGCCACCCCTCCCTGATCTTCGAGGGCAGGACATCGCTGAGCGCGCAGGTGAAGGAGTCAGGGGCGGCGACGCACACGCCCACGGCCACCGACTCGCCGCCGTGGAGCACCCTCAATTCGGAGGAGTGCCCCGGCACCCGCGACCGCAACGGCTCGGGCAGCGACACCGTGAAGGAGTCGCCCGTCTTCAAAGACGCCTCCGCCCCTGGCCGCAGGGACCACTCGAAGTCGAGGGCCACCGTGTCGGAGACCCTGAGACCGCCCGGCAGGTCGGCGTTGGCGGGCGTCGTCCTGCGCAGCGCCTTGAGGACGACCTGGATGCTGTCGTTGTCCGCCGCGCGCGCCGCGGGGGCCCCGCCGACGGGGACCAGTGCGGTGAGGACGACGGCGAGCACCGCGAACAGGGCCGCGCGCACGCCCCGGCGCGAACGCCTGGCGCCCCTGCCCGATTGCGGAGTACTCATGAGCGTGTCCTTACGAAGGCGTCACCGCAGACCAGAATGACGATCACACGAAAGTTTACCGAACGAGCCAAGGGCGGAACAACGCGGAGAAGTGCGCCACGCCGCCTCTCGATGTGCGACGCGAGACAAAGCGGGGCGGGGTCCGACCTCAGGGTCGGGCCCCGCCCCGCCGAGCCCGCGCGAAGGCGCGGACTCCGTTGGCGCTCAGGCCTTGGCCGCGGCGATGCGCTCGCGGAACTTCGCCAGCTGCTCGGTGATGGCGGCGGGGAGCTTATCGCCGAACTGCGAGAAGTACTCCTCCGTGTCGTCCATCTCGGCGGCCCAGGCGTCGGGATCGATCGCGAAGAGCTTCGCCCACACGGCCTCGTCGATGTCCAGGCCGTCCAGGTTGAAGTCCTCGAACTTCGGGTAGCGGCCGGTCACGCCGTCGATGGCCTCGACCTCGCCGGCGGCGCGGCGGACGATCCAGTCCAGGACGCGGGCGTTGTCGCCGTAGCCGGGCCACATGAAGTTGCCGTCCTCGTCCTTGCGGAACCAGTTGACCTGGTAGACCTTCGGGAACTTGTCGCCGACCTTCTTCTGCATCTCGATCCAGTGGCCCCAGTAGTCGGCCATGTTGTAGCCGCAGAAGGGCAGCATCGCGAAGGGGTCGTGGCGCAGCGAGCCGGCCTTGACGTCGGTCGCGGCCGCGGTGACCTCGGAGGCCACGGAGGCGCCGATGAACACGCCGTGGGCGGGCTCGTACTGCTCGGCGACCAGCGGGACGTTGGTGGCGCGGCGCCCGCCGAAGAGGACGGCGTCGACCGCGACGCCCTCGGGGGCCTCCCAGTCGGGGCAGATGATCGGGCACTGCGAGGCGGGGACGGTGAAGCGGCTGTTCGGGTGGGCGGCCTTCTCGCCGGACTCGGGCGTCCAGTCCTTGCCGTGCCAGTCGATCAGGTGCGCCGGGACGTCGCCGTCGATGCCCTCCCACCACACGTCGCCGTCGTCGGTCAGGGCGACGTTCGTGAAGATGGAGTTGGCCTTGCCGGTCTCCATGGCCATGGGGTTGGTCTTGTAGGAGGTGCCGGGGGCGACGCCGAAGAAGCCCGCCTCGGGGTTGATGGCGCGCAGGGTCCCGTCGGGGCCGGGGCGCATCCACGCGATGTCGTCGCCGACGGTCTCGACCTTGTAGCCGGGGATCGTGGGCTGGAGCATGGCCAGGTTGGTCTTGCCGCAGGCGCTGGGGAACGCGGCGGTGACGTGGAACTGCTGGCCGGTGGACTCGCGGGTCAGGCGCAGGATCAGCATGTGCTCGGCCATCCAGCCGTCACGGCGGGCCATGGTCGAGGCGATGCGCAGCGCGAAGCACTTCTTGCCCAGCAGGGCGTTGCCGCCGTAGCCCGAGCCGAAGGACCAGATCTCGTTGGTCTCCGGGAAGTGGGTGATGTACTTCTCATCGTTGCAGGGCCACGTGGTGTCCTCCTGGCCCTCGGCCAGGGGCATGCCGACCGAGTGGACGGCGGGGACCCACGGCTTGCCCGCAGCGATCAGGTCCATCGCCGCCGTGCCCATCCGCGTCATGATGCGCATGTTGCACACGACGTAGGGGGAGTCGGTGATCTCGATGCCCAGCTGCGAGATCGGGCCGCCCAGGGGGCCCATGGAGAAGGGGATCACGTACATCGTGCGGCCCTTCATGGCGCCCGTGAACTTCTCCTTCAGGGTGGCCTTCATCTCCGTGGGATCCGCCCAGTGGTTGGTCGGGCCGGCGTCCTCCTCCTTCTCGCAGCAGATGAAGGTGCGGGACTCAACACGGGCGACGTCCGAGGGCAGGGACCGAGCGAGGAAGGAGTTGGGGCGCTTCTCCTCGTTGAGCTTCGTGAACACGCCGCTCTCCACCATCTGCGCGGTGAGGCGGTCCCACTCCTCCTGCGAGCCGTCAGTGAACTCGACGGCGTCCGGGGTCGTCAGCTCGGCGATCTTCGCGACCCACTCGAGCACGTCTTCGGGAGTGTTGGACGGGGCCGCCGCGCGCACGTCCTGTTCAGTCACGGACATTTTGCCTCCTGGGCATTCAGTTTCCGAGGCCGCCTCTCGCGCCCTCGTCGTACAGGGTCAATCATGCCGGACCAGGAGCGCCGAAATGCGGGCGCTTGGTCCCGGTCAACAGCTGATTCTAACGGATCCCGCCCCCTCGTGTGGTGGAGAACACCCGGCCCTGCGGCCCCCCGCCCGCCCCTGAAGTTGAAGAACGGTCCCGCCTTAACGGACGATTGGTGTGGGACGCAACATCGCGCTCCGCCACCAGACACAGACCGGAGGAACAACGTGGGAATCCGCAGCAAGCCCCAGGGCCCCGACTTCTTTGAGTACTTCAGCCAGCAGGCCAACCACCTCGTCGAAGGGGTCGAGCTCCTCACGCAGGTCTACGCCGCCTCCCCGGAGGAGAGGGTCGCGCTGCGCGACCAGCTCCACGCCGTCGAGCACCGCGGCGACGAACTGAACCACGAGATCATCCAGCGCGTCAATTCCTCGTTCATCACCCCCTTCGACCGCGAGGACCTGCAGTCCCTGGCCTCCCACCTGGACGACTGCCTGGACTTCATCGACGAGGCCGGGGACCTGCTGGTCGTCTACGGGATCGCCGACATCCCCTCCTCCTTGGACTCCCTGCTGGACGTGCAGATCGACGTCATCAAGAACTGCGCGGACCTCACCGCCGAGAACATGCCCAAGCTCAAGTCGCCCGTGGACATGCGCGACTACTGGATCGAGATCAACCGCCTCGAGAACGAGGGCGATCTGGCCTACCGCCGCACGCTCACGGCTCTCTTCGACTCCGGCCTGGACGCGGTCACGATCATCAAGCTCAAGGACATCGTCCAGGGCCTCGAATCCTGCGCCGACGCGTTCGAGGAGCTGGCCAACGTCATCGAGTCCCTCGCGCTGAAGGAATCCTGAGCCGTGGATCTCAACCTGATCCTCGTCTGCGTCGTCATCGCCGTCGCGCTGTTCTTCAGCTACACCAACG
>ERZ772766.1912-NODE-1912-length-10739-cov-30.777424_pt1 | contig 10739 bp, 9 predicted proteins | sample MGYA00511379_ERZ772766 | MGnify/ENA primary metagenome ERZ772766 (study PRJEB29015, sample SAMEA2737895) | human oral metagenome | biome: human oral; feature: human-associated habitat; material: dental | place: China | collected 2116 ...
GTTTGAGATACAATATTTAGACAAACTTTTTTTAAAGTTATTTCATCTCGTTCTGAATTAACAGCTAGAGACAAAAAATACAAGTACAACAGTAGTAAATCATTTGTCGAATATTCTGTTCGTAACATTGTTTGTTCAAAATATTCCTCAATTAAACCTTCTCCAAATTCGGCATTTTCAGAAACATATACATCATCAATAGCTTGTAGAACCTCAACTGCTATTTGTTCATCCTCAGGGAGTTGATCATAAAAACGTTCTTGAATGTCTTCAAAGATAGCTTCACGTTGGTGGATTTTTTCTTCATCTCCATGAATAGATTGACGAATCAATTTTGTTTTTAATTTTAAATATTCTTTAGGAACAATTAGCAATCGTTCATCAATTAACTGAGATATCGGAACTCCTAACACTTCAGCTATATAGTCTAGTTTTGCTAGGCTGGGCAAGTTGTTTCCTGTTTCAATTCTCCCTAACTGACGAACTGTTAGTTTTTTTTCATCCCCACAAAATGCTTCTCTACTTAGTTTTTTTTCAGTTCGTAATGTACGAATTCGCTTTCCTATATCTAAATTATTCATCTGTTGCCTCTGAAAAATACATATATTTTAAAATAAAAGATATTACCTATACACCGTGCATTTTAACATATTTTCATTATAACACAAAAAATAGTTTGAGGATGAAATAAATTATATAATTTTTTAAACTTAATTTAGGATTATGTATTATCAAAATCATCCCATTTATATAGAAAAGCACTAGCATTGCAACTGGTTAAATATCTTTCAGGAAAATTGGTCTTTTTCGGAAAGTTGTTTTAATGAAATCACGTATAACCTTGAGGCTCTAGGTTTTCCAATGATAGATGATGCACAAAAAAGTCTGAAAAACTCTCAGAATCGTTGTCTCAGCATCAAAAATACGTGAAATTTGCATAATTAAAATAAATATCAGGGGAGTTATACAAAAAAAACGACGATTTAAATTGTCGTTTTACTATGATAAATATGCAATCTTTTTTGAAAATACGTCTATTTATTTTTTATTGTAAAGTAAACCCAAGCGAATGAACAGAGGTTGTAAAAAGCAAATGAAAAAACTGTGAGGATGATAGCTCCTGTATCTAAATAACCCATTTCGAGACCTCTTTTCAAAAACAACAAGCCTGTAGTTTCGACAACGATCAAAAATAAAAATATATAAAAAATTTTCGCCCAAAACATAGTGTTACCCCTTTCTATTTATAAAGGTTATCTAATTGTTCTTTGAGGCTTTGTTTTTGATTTTCAAAGCTTGCCCGTTCTTCTTCAATTTCTTTTTTTACTTTAGCAAGCTCAGCTTCACCCTCCGGTGTTCCGAAAATGCCTAGACTTTTTTTGGTGATTTATTAAGAATTATAACCAAACATCAAAAAAAATAATAATGTAAAATCGGATCATCATTCATAAACTCCTTTAGTAAAGGGTGCGTTTCCAAAAGTGTAGTTAGTCCAGAAATGAATTCTCACTCCCAAAACTTCCACCATCTCTTCGTTTTCTGTTCAATCAGCAACTGATTATCTTTTTGAGTTGCCAAAATAATCGTATGCAGTTGCTCAATTTGCTTCTTGTAGTCGTCTATTTGAGTTTTAAGGTCTGATATACGATCATCTTTCTCTTGTAATACATTTGTATTATCTACGTAATCGATTGTATTATTCTCTTGGAAGAGTATTTTTCTAGCATATGAACTGATCGAATCTCCAAATTCTGTAGCTCTTCCCTTTAATTCTTCTTTTTCTCCAACGCTCATCCTGATGTTTAGGACAGTCATTTTTTCAGTCAAAACTTTCACCCCGTTAGCTAATATAATACATATTATAACACACAGTATTATTAAATAATACAAGAAAAACTGAGTTTTTGACTAAATTTCTTTGCGAAAAATTAGTATTTTTTGGAAATGTTGTGAACGCTTCTTGGATAGAACACTCCTAACTCTTTATCTTTATTAGGGTATATCATTTGATAGTCTAGATAAAAAGTCAAATTATTGCGAGGGTCATTCTGGTATCGTTTAAGCTCAGATTTATATTCATATTTTGCATTCCTTAAGTAAAATGCAAGTGATTTATAGTATGGATAAGAATAATTAAATTTTTCTAGATATTCCCAAATCTTTCTGACATTTATATTTTTAGCTCGAATAAATGCATCAAGAATTTCAGAAACGCCCCCGCTATACCCAGGTCTTACCATAGCATCGATTAGTGTTCTCTCAACATTTGTTGTTTTAATAGGCTTTGAAAACCCAACAACTTCCTTAGTTATAACTCCTGTATTGTGAGTACTTTTCGAATTTAGAACATGCACTTTATAAGATGTTCCGTCATATTCAAAAGAGTAGATCATATTTGTTCGTCTCATACTTTTGGAGAAGGCATAATCGATACGTCCTTGAGTTATAGCCAGTCTATCACCTAAAGTAGAGCGTTTTGGGGATTGTTCTTTGTTAATATATATGTCTTTAGGGCTATTAATAGTTAGATCATGAACGTACATAGCACTATAATGAGATAGAAATGAACGAGATAATAACGATAAAGCAATTTCGTAAGGAGAAACGTATATATCTGAGGTTATATAGCGAATAACATAATCCCCTTTGTATTCGTTCATAATTTTAACTGGTTTAAAAAGTTTTAGTTTATCAATAATAATATCAGTAAACTTATTAAGGGTAGCTCTAGACTTAAGTTTTCCTTCTTCTTTTAATTTCTGAATAATTTGAATGATAGAGGTCCTATTTAAAATATTTCCAAATTCTTTTTTAGATTTTTGAACAATTTCATCAGAATATTTTATTAAACCATAAGTATCTTTTTTGATTTGATGTTTGATTAATATTTTCTCAATTTCATTGTCTGTAAGGACCATTACTATTATCCCTCCAATATACTAGTTAAGATTTTACCACTAAGGTATGGTATATATACCATACCTTAAGTATGTTTTAATTTATTTAAAAGCTATGGTATATATACCATAGCTTTAGTATAGCAGTTTAAAAAATAAAAAACAAGAAATTAAGATCGATCGCAAGTTATACATGGTATAATAAACTAACAACACTAGTAATATGATAGAGGTACTTATGAAACCAGATGATATTAGAAACACCATTTTAAAAGCAATTTTTTCAGATAGTGATCTGAAGGAAAATCTAGTTCTAAAAGGTGGTACTGCTTTAAAGCTGCACAATATAACTGATCGCTCATCTCAGGATTTAGACTTTTCAATTGAAGAATCTATAAGATATGATAAAGATGTTGAAGGAAAAAAACTACAAGGTTTAATTTCAGATGCTTTTAAGCAAATTGGTTTTTTAGTTGTTGGATTTGAATTCATTGAAAAACCTAAAAAAAGAAAACGAAACTTGCCTCCGTTTTGGGGAGGATATAAGATTTCTTTTGCGATAGTCGATACAGAAAAATATCAAGAAAAAATAGATTTACAAGACCCTAATAAAATGAAGGAGCTAAGTAAATATGGAGAAGCTTTAGAAAATAATAGTAAAAAGATAGAAATAGATTTGAGCTATGATGAATATGTTGCGGATAAAGATAGTTATGATTTAGAAGGGACAACTATTTATCTCTATAGTCCACTAATGATTGTCTATGAGAAAATAAGAGCATCCTGTCAGCAGCTTGACGATTACAAATTGGTTGGTGATAAAACACGTGCTCGAGATCTATATGATATCTATAAAACTTTAACAAATAAAGGACAAATTGATTTACGTGAAGCTGTTCTTAATCAAGACAATTTCTATATACTAGAAAATATTTTTCAAGCAAAAGATGTGCCACTTGAACTTATGTTAAAATTAGATAGCAAAAAGACAGAATTAGCTGAAGATTACAAAGCAAAAGTTGTCCCTCAAATACCTGCTAAAGAAATTGAAGATTTTGAGTTTCTCTTTTCCTACAACGACCAATTATTCAAAGATTTATTTGAAAAATATCAAGATTATAAACGAAAATAATCAAATTTTAATTCTAAAAAAGCCAAAATAAAAAGTCTCATTATAAAATTGAGACTTTTTTGCTAGCATTTACTTCCAACTATATATCTTAAAAAAGAGGTAATTTTAGAACAATATTTTCTCCTATATCAAGTCAAAAAGAATTTAAAAGTTTAAATATAAAACTGGAAGTTTTTTACACACTTTTTCATCAATTACCCTACCAAAAAGACAGCAGGAAGCAAGTTTAAAAATTCTATTTTGTCCTATATTTTTTGGAAAACACTAGTTCCTCTTTCGACACCTTCTTTGATAGTTCCTGCAGCTTGATTGAATTTTTTCTTCTGTTGTCATAATGTAGACTCCTTTTTTATCCTGATTTAGTTTCTTGCGGCCATCAGTGAGTGCTAAATAAAAAAACAGACACTTGTTTAAGGCTCTATAAGCCCGTATTTGCCCCTTAGATCGTCAAAGGTAGAAATATTCGACTTTTTAGCTAAAGGCTCCTTAGCGGCCAAAATAAGAGCTTTAATGGTGTCTTAAATTTTAAGCTGTCTTGAAAACCGTAAAAAGTCCCATTTTTTCATGATACGATCATAGATGTAGAAGCGCGCTCTACAAATTTATCTAAAAAGGAGGATGTCAAGATGGATATTATTTTAAATATCTTACTTGCTATTGAAGTGGAGATTTTGGTCCATTATATTTGCAAGTGGTTAGATAGAAAATAGTGAACTGAGTGAAAGATTTTTTTATTTTTAAAAAATAAAATATAGATTTTTTTCTTAAGAAGATACTTTCTAATTTACTTTTTGACCTACTTTATATTACTTTATATTACTTTGTCGACCTTATAAAATCAGCAATATCAAGGGGTTGCAGATAAATAATTGACTATTTTGTACCCCATTAATGACTATTTTGTACCCCATTAATGACTATTTTGTACCCCATTAATGACTATTTTGTACCCTATTATTGACTATAAAATTAAAAATTGATAGAATATAGCATAATAGGAAACATAGTAAAAGGTAAACAAGATGGTATCAAATAGAAAATCCAGTAAAATCTATGAAGAACTAGCTTCTCGTCAAAATTATTTAGTTGTCCAGGCGAATGACTTGGCCAAAGCTTTTGGTAATTTAAAAGCTTTTGAACACAAGGTTTTAGACTACTGTTTTTCATCTGTAACGAAAGATAGTAGAGTTGGTGATGTCTTTACGGTTCATAGCCTTGACATTATGAAGCACTTTGGCTTAACTAAAAACGGTCAGAATTATAGACGGATTGCAGAAGCTTTTTCGAGACTTAACGAGAATACAGCCCTATATATCCCTGAAACATTGCCTGATGGCAGACGTTCAATAATCATGACTCAACTTTTCAGCAGAATAAGATTTATCGAGGATGGCCTTGTAGAGTTCAAATTCTCTGAAGATGCGGGACCCTTAGTTTTTGAGTTGAAAAGAAACTACTACTCTTTCCATTTGGATGAGTTAGGAAATGTGAAATCAAAGTATTCTTTGATCTTGATGAAACTTTGGGAAGCATATCGCTTAGGAAATCGAGAATATACAACCATTAAGGGAAGTTTAGAGGAATGGCAAGATTGGTTCTTGGGTGAAGAGAAGTCATGGCCTGCAGGTTTGTTTAAGAGAAATGCTCTCATGGTGGCATGCGAAGAATTAGAAATGAAATTCAATGCTGATATAGATTTAACAACTGTAAAAAAAGGACGAAAAGTTGTCGGGTATGAGATGGTGATTAGGGATAGACGGAAGCCAACCACTGCAGAGGTAATCATAGAGGCAGAGAAAGCATCATATCAGACAGACATCTACGAATTTTTGTAATTTGAACTTATATTAAGAGTTGGGGCTTGCGTATGCAGCCCTTTTTCTTTGAGAAAGATAGAGATTAAAAAAGAGTTTATTAACTCATTGGTGCCACTAGCTTTATAGCAATATTGCACTGAGGTGGTTAATTATTTTCTAGGCTGAGAAACATCTTGTGTAAAAAATGTTGTTGTAACTCCTTGATATTACTTGATTTATAACGAAATAGGAATGAGGTGGTTAATCGTTTTTTTGACTGAGAAACATCTTAGGTAAAAAATGTTACTGTAATCCCTTGATGCTGCTTGGTTTACAACGAAATAGGAATGAGGTGGTTAATGGTTTTTTAGGTCGAGAAACATAGTGGTTCAAAAGAAGAACCGAAAACCCACGTCCCTGTAAGTGTAGAGTCGATTTTAAAACAACGTGACTTTATAGGGGTATTACCTCTACTTTCACTATGTTTTAGAATATGATTAAAATTTGAACTATAAATTGAACGTGCTGTAGCTGCTAAAAATGAGTTGATTTTTGAGAAGAAACCGTTTTCGGCTATCATAGTCCGTTTTGGGCTATGATAGCTTTGAATGTGAAATGAGGCGTGATAAAATATATATAAGAAACAAAAAAGGGGCATACAATCAATGAAAAAATTAAAAAAGAGTACATAGCAGTTATACATCATAATAGTGATTTGCCAGACCATTTCTACTTAGGCACTTTATCTAAGAATGAAGTAAAAATTGTTTTTGGAATATTAGAGATAATACATAATAGATACTCACAAGAGAGCGTAACTATCTCATATTCAGATATTGCAGCTATATCAGAATATGCAACTGAACTTTACGAGAATAATACTAATAATCAGTTTGAATGTTTTATAGAGAGTATTCAAACCAAACTCAGAGTAGTCTCATATAAACAGTTTTTAGGGCCCGATGGAAAAAGGGATCGTGCCTTTTATGATTATCCCATTTTCCCGCAATTTGAAGTGAATAACATCGATCAAGAATTAACACTTTATATATCAGAAACAGTCTATCAACTTGAAATAAAAAAGGACAAAAATGGGAATATTATCGAGAAGGAAAGAAGAATTGCTGATTTATTTAGCAAAGAAGACTGGTCTGAAATACAGGTATATGAAAAGTGAAAGAAGGATACTTGATAAAAATAGAGAAGAGAAAATGATTTATGAACGCTAAAAGAAAACAAAGAAAAAGCAAAGAAAAAATAGAGCATATTCCAAAAGATGTGGTGGCTTATTATTTACCAAACCCCAATAGTGAAAAGAGGATATATTTTACAAGAGATACAATCTTACTCATGTATCATTTAATTCGCTTAAGGTATTTTTCAAGAGAAATGATACTGGATCAGTATTACATCCTGACAGGAAAAGAGTTGAACAACAAAACCCTCTACTCCTTCATTGGTAATAGCAGAATGCCACTAAGCCACTTTGAAGACAATTATAGAATAGGTAAGACTAAGTTTCTATATGTTCCTAAGTATTTTGCTGACTGGTTGTTAGATATCATTCATGAAATACCAGGTCTTACTGAGCTGACAAAGGTAACAGAGTTTAAAGGTTCGCATTATAGCCTCAAGACAAACAAAATGATTGGTGGTAAAGATGGTATCAGAAAAATACATCTACATGATTATCATACAAGAAGGTTGGCTCTGAAAATCGGTAGACGAATAGTTGAACAGTGCACAGATTTATCACCCAGAGAATTGAACATCACTTACTTTTTTCCGTTTAACCGAAAACTTATTTCACTTGTCCCAGATGCAGTGATCTTTGTTCGAGGCCAGAGGTATTTAATTGAGTATGACAGGAATACAGAGCCTCACTTCAAGCTGCTTGGGAAGATAATGGGATACTTTCAAATGAAATATTATCGAGGAGATACAATTTTCTTTGTATTTGATAATATTTCAGAGCCAAAAGATAATCGTCTGCATGTACGCATTGTGAATTTTATTGACAATTTATATACCGTACCTTTTGGAAATAGTGGCTTTTCTTACTACGAGAAAACACAAGAGAATAACGTGACCTTGTTTGCATTACCAGAGGTCAATGCACTGTCTCAAATCACAGAGGCTATCATGCACGATATAGTGATTGATGAACGTCAAGAAAACGAAAGATTATTAGAGAAGTGTATAACAGAACGTATCATCCCTTACGATATTGTTTTGGTTGAGTTAGTAAAAGATAATGACAGTCCATTCTCTTTATTCTTGACCTACATAGATGATTTTTACGACGAGGTAAAAATGCCCCTTGTGAAACTGAGTTATGGTGACGTTAGCAACCATGACTATTTTGAAAAACTCTACGAAAGATACAAGGACGAGTATGGAAGAATTGGCTTAGTATTCTCTTCAGAGATTACAAAACAATACTACAAGATACCTCACAATTATTTTCTCATGAGCCTTTATATACGATAATGAAAGTAAAAAGAGAGTACTATTTAAGTCTCTCTTTTTTATTGAAAAATTGAATTAAAAATAATAAAAGGGAGGTAGAGAACCCCGTAATACATGAGAAAAAAGTGCATATAGCATGGGAAAACTCTCATATATGAGAAAAAAGTACGTGGACTTGGTTACATCTTATTTTTGTCTTTGGACTAGATCCAAAAAATCCTTGTTTTTCTCAAGTAGAATGCACGAATGAGTCTGTTTTAAAATGGCTGCGGATAAAGCTTTTCCAAAAACACTCTCTATCCAACTTATTATTCCTGATATTTTTGGAGCAGTTAGTGATCTTCTTTTGAAGTCGAGAAATAGAGAATCACTAGTATTAGTAGTTACCGATTTCTCTCTTTCTTTGATGTACGGTGAGATATAGTGGATAAATTCACTTAAAATCGGTTTCTTAATCCGTTCACCTTTAGGAGATGTAACTGTTAGCGTCTGTTTGTGTAAGTCAATATCTCTATAAGTAGTTTGCGCTAATTGTTCAATATCAACTCCGGTTCCGGCAATTAGAGCGATGATTGCTAAATCTCTGTCTTTATTTTTCAGCAACTTAGATGAGCCTTCTTCTTCATCAAGGAAGAAGTCATAGGGACTCATAGGTTTCTCATTCTTATCAATTTCATCAAAAAAGTATAGCATAGATGGCAAATCATAATGAACTACTCGTACTGTGTTCCCTGCTCCTCTTTTTGATGAAAAAATAGAAAGTATGCCATACTCATTGATCCATTCGTTCATAACATTGCGGTAGAAGTATGGGGCTTTTCTATCACCTGAGAAGGATACAACAGTGTAGTAGTTCCAGAATGAGTTTAAGACACTAATAAATCGTTTTTTACCGTCTGGTTTTAGCCCTAAAGAGTTGACATAATCTGCAACAACTTCTACAGGTGTTTGCTCTAAATCATCCATGGTTAATTCATTAGTAGCCTTTTTAAGATGGTCATTCGCGTAGAAATCAAGGAATTTTTTCAAGCTATTTAACTTACGGTAGTTGTATAAGTCTTTTGTATTTGTAGTAAAAAAATAATTTACATATAATCGAACGGCAGGAGACCAAAAAACCTCTAATCCGTCATATTTTTTCTCTAATTTTGTCATGATTTCACCTTGTAATTTTATCTATTACTAGAGTAACAGAAAATCATGGGCAAATCAAAGTATGATAGGGAAAACTTGATTCGAGCCATCGAGAAGCCGAGTTTCTAGTTTAATAGGCTACAAATTTTACAGATAAAAAAGCATCTCGTTTACACGAAATGCTCTTTTCTGGTTGTTGGTTACAATTAGCTTATTTTTTTTGCATAGAACACTTGCAAGCGCCCTGTATTCTCAATATAGTTCCCAACACCGTTGTATTTTTCTTGGGCTATCTTGTTTATCATTTGAAAAGTATTCAATTCATCCAAGCTAATTTCTCTGATATTTTTAAGTCTCAACCAGTGATAATCTTGATCGTCCGCAAAAAGGCTTGGAGCATACTCAGCAGCATCCAAAGGAGCTGATTTTTTATTAAAATATTGGTAAAGTACCAAATCAGCAATATAAGTAAATTCCTTACTCACAAGCAATACTGTGCTTACTTTCGTGAGTTTTTTAGGGTCCATTCTGTTACTTGTGCTGAAGTATACAGAACCTACTTCGTTAGCTTTCTCTAAGTGAGCATCCAGTACCTCTTTTGCCGAGCAAATATCAATCCCTACGACAGGGAGAGCAACGCTATACGTAACCGCCATAATTTAGACCTCCGGTAAATAAATATTTATTTGTAGATATGCTAGCAAAACCAATTAAGAGCGAGTTTGATTAGTATCACCCTATAAACTAGCCTCTGCTAGTAGACCCTACTTATGTGCTAGTATATACCTATCTAGCAAAAAAGTCAAGTGATTTTATTGTTTAGCTAAAAATTGAAATGAAAAAATTGGTGACAGTGATTTTTCTAAAAAAAAAGGGCGAATTTGCCCTTTTTTTTAACGACGAGATGCGGATGCATACCAAGCAATTCCAAATCCTACAACAATACCCAATGCAAACATTTGATATCTCCTTTCTCTTTTTTTTTATAATGAAAGTTTCATATTTTATTAACGAAGACGCGTGTATAGATAAATTCCGTATGCAACACCTAATAGAAATGGCATATTACTTTCCTCCTTATGTTTTTATTTAATTAATTTTTATTTCACAATTTAACGGAAATACAAATACCAGATAATGGGTAGCAATAAAAGTGGCATATTTTTCTCCTTTCTCCTTGTTATTAATGTTATATAAAATTAATGTAGAAATCTGCACCCGAGGCGCCTCCTCCTCCACCTAATTATATTCATTTTCCCTCCTATCCTATACTTTTAGCAGTGACAGTTTATGAAGTTTATCGATGGTTAG
>ERZ772766.1915-NODE-1915-length-10734-cov-4.184193_pt1 | contig 10734 bp, 9 predicted proteins | sample MGYA00511379_ERZ772766 | MGnify/ENA primary metagenome ERZ772766 (study PRJEB29015, sample SAMEA2737895) | human oral metagenome | biome: human oral; feature: human-associated habitat; material: dental | place: China | collected 2116 ...
TTGTGAGTTTGGAGTTGATGAACTTGTGAGTTTGGAGTTGATGAACTTGTGAGTTTGGAGTTGATGAACTTGTGAGTTGATGAGTTTATCAGTTGATGGGTTATTGAGTTTGTAAGTTGGTGAGTAGGCGCATTCGCGAGTTGTCGGGCTTTCGTGAGTTCATTTGATTGCCGATTTTGCATACAAAAGACAATTACAACTGCTGCTTTCGACAGTATCCTAATTGTATGATGGTAATGCCGTCATGTATATTTATTATCGTTGAAGAACTTTCTTTTATTTATAAACTTTAATTAAGGCTAATCGCGGTTGGTTTTGTGAATGGTATTGTGTCTGTCACGAAAGAATTTTCTATTTTTGAAAAATAATTACTAGAAGTTTTATATGCAAAGAAATAAATAAAACAAAGATGGCTCATATCTTGGGTGGAACAACAACAACTGAAATGATATAAGTTGGTGTAATAACCGAGAATGAATACCCAAACGAGCAGGTAGGAAAGGGGAAGCATATTATTGTCACAATCCCTGATGGTGAGAAGAACGTCTCAAAACTAATTGAGGATTAAGTCAGAAGAACAGGGGTTGTCTATTGATAGTTAGGAAGAACAAATTAACATTCTCAATCACTTGTGGAGAGAGAATGTTGTTTCGTTTATTATATAATATTATCATGAGTATAAGGAAAGTAGAATTGACATTCTTAGCATTTATTATGTCAGCGGGGCAATTTGTTGGCCATTCTCAACAAAGCCAAGATGTTCTTATAACGCCGGAGAATACAGATAGTATAGCTGTTGTCTTGGCTGAAATTTATGGGCTTGATCAAGGAATTAGATCCTCTTCTCTCTATTCATTAAGGAAGAGAGAAGATGTAAGAGAGTATGTGGTAAAAATAGATTCTATCAATTTTCATAGAGCATACCAATTAATATGTAAGTATGGTTGGGTTTCTTCCAAAAGATTAGGTGCTAAGTATAGGAGATTTGAATGTATTGATGCAGCTCTTCCTGCTATATTTCTTCATAATTTTCGATATTTGTCAGACGTCTCTGTTAGGAATACATTATCCAGAGAAGTTAAGAAAAAGAATCTTTCACCTAAAACATATATGTTAATATTGGACAAATATTATGTTGTATGCGAAAAACGAACTCTTTTAAATTCTGAATTTAAGCAATGGCTAGACTTTCCATACGTTAAGATAAAAGACAAATCCGAATCTGACAGCATTATGGAGAGCATAGGTCAGCCATTATTACACGATAGTGTTTTCAAGTAAGATGATATTAATATTAACTTCAGAATGAGGTGACCTTTCTGTCTTCCTTTCAGAAAAGTACGAACGCCCCCACGTTGTTTGCAACTGCGTGAGGGCGTGTTTTGCTATTTCGTGTAGCGCGTTCGTTAGAACGGTAGGTCGTCTGAACTGTCTTCTGCGGGTGCATCTTGCGCTGGTGGGAAGCCGGCAGGCGCAGCACTTGCAGCCTGTTGTGGCGGGAAACCTGCTGGTGCAGCTTGCGTAGCTTGTGGCGCGGCGGCAGGCACACCAAATTGTGCAGGGTCTACCAAACGAACGTCGTAGGCACGGATGCTGTTAAACCAGCGTCCTTGATATTCGTGAGCGTCGATGTCGAAAGACACCATCACCTCTTGTCCCACTTGCACGTTGAAACGCGCAATTCTATCGGCACCAAACACCGAGAAAACCATCTTGTGGGGATAAGCCTCGTGTGTTTCAATGACGTATTCTTGCACCTTCCATTCTCCTTTGGCAGAAACTCCCGTTTTTTCGGGGAGTACAGCAATGACTTTACCTTGTATGTCCATTGTATATGTCCTTATATGTTTAATGTGATATATTAGTTGCTTTCACACGAAACGGGGACCGATGGCCCGTTTTTGTAGTGCGAAGATAGTAATTTAGTTCTGAAAACTAAACTTTTCAATCTTTTTTTTTGCTAATAAGCGCGATTTTAGTATTTTTGTGCTTATAAACTTCATGTTGTGCAGGGCAATTTAACATTGTCTTGTGCGGTGGAGTGTAACCGTGCCATAATTAAAATAACGATAAATACTGATGAAATTTTCAATCTCAAGTTCGGCATTAAGTAGCAAACTGCAAAACTTGGCCAAGACGCTAAGCGCGAAACCGTCTATACCTATTCTCAATAACTTTCTTTTTGAGGTGGTTGACGGCGTGCTGACACTTACCACTAGCGACAGCGAAACAACGATGAAGGCCGCGTTGAAACTAGACGAAAGCGACAGCAACGGCCGCTTTACCGTGCCTAGTCGTACCATTCTCGATGCAACTCGCGAACTGCCCGACCAGCCTTTGCACTTCGACATCAACTTGGAGACTATGGCTGTGCAGATAACTTACCAGAACGGCGTGTACAACTTCACGGCTCAGACGGCCGAAGAATATCCTCGCAACAAGGAGTTGGCTGCCGATGCGGCAAGCATACAGATGGAGTCGGCTGTGCTGCTCAATAGCATTGTGCGTTCGATTTTCGCCACGGGGCAAGACGAATTGCGCCCCATCATGAACGGAATTTACTTCGATTTGAAGGAAGATGGGCTGGCCATCGTTGCAACCGACGGGCATAAGCTGGTGAAAAACAAGAACAACGCCATCCGTTCAGACGTGAAACGCTCTTTTGTGTTGGCCAAAAAGCCTGCATCGCTGCTGCGAAACATCCTCACGAAAGATGCCACTATGGTGGAAATTAAGTTCGACGACCGCAATGCAGAAGTGCATTTCCCCAACGGAATGCTGTCGTGTAGACTGGTAGAGGGCAACTATCCCAACTACGAATCGGTTATACCGAAAGACAATCCCAACCAAATAACCCTCGACCGCAAGGGGCTGGTGAGCGTGCTGCGCCGCGTTTTGCCTTTCGCCAGCGAGAGCAGCCAGCTCATTCGCCTGCACATAGAACAGGGATTGATTGAACTTTCGTCCGAAGATATCGACTTCGCCACCAGTGCCAAAGAAAGTATGGTGTGCGATTACGTGGGCATTCCCATGAACATTGGCTTTAAAGGCAGTGTGCTGGGCGACGTGCTTAACAACCTAGACAGCGACGACGTGGTGGTACAACTTGCCGATCCCAGCAAGGCTGCATTGGTATTGCCTGCTGTTCAGCCAGAGAACGAAGAGGTGCTGATGCTCATCATGCCCATGATGCTCAACGACAACTGATGCCAATAGCGCGTAACCATGTGTGGTGGGTTGGGGTGCGCAACTTGCTTTTGCTGCCCTGCCGCGCCGCCATTGACAAACTAACTCCGTAACAGTGTAAATGAAACTGAACCTAACCCGTCCGCTCGTTGTCTTCGACTTGGAAACAACAGGGCTGGACTTGGTCAACGACCGCATCATACAAATATCGTATATCAAGATTTATCCCGACGGAAAGGAAGAGCGAGAGAACCTCTTGGTTTATCCCCAAAGGCCTATTCCCGACGAGGTGAGTGAGTTGACGGGCATCACAACCGACTTGGTGGAAGATGCTCCCACATTCGAAGAGCTTGCACCTCGCCTTAACGAGGTGTTCAAAGGCTGCGACTTCGCAGGCTTTAACTCCAACCATTTCGACATTCCCATGCTTGCCGAGGAGTTTTTGCGTGCAGAAATAGACTTTGATTTCTCTTCTGCACGGCTCATCGATGCGCAGACCATCTTCCACAAGATGGAGAAACGCAACCTTGCCGCCGCCTACAAGTTTTATTGTGGTAGAAAGATGGAAGACGATTTTGAGGCTCATCGCGCCGACCAAGACGCAGAAGCCACTTACCGTGTGCTGTTGGGCGAACTAGAAAAATACTCGGAGGCCAACCAAGAAGAGCCCGAACGTGTGTTGCCTAACGACATGGACTACCTAGCCGAGTTTTCAAAGAACAACGATAACGTTGACTTCGCCGGCCGAATAGTGTGGCGACCAGTGCTTGATGGCAAGGGAAATGAGATGCTGGACAGCAAGGGAAAGGTGATAAAGAAAGAATACTTTAACTTCGGTAAGTACAAGGGTAGTGCTGTTGACGAGGTGTTACAGCGCGATCCCGGCTATTATAACTGGATGTTACAGGCCGATTTCACCAACAACACCAAGCAAGTTCTTACACGTATTAGGTTAAAGGGCTTTGGGGGACGTTGATGTCGGCTTGCCTTTTAAAGTTTCTGCGACACATGTTGAAAGGAAAGAAAATTGTATTAGGCATTACGGGTAGCATTGCAGCTTACAAAGCCTGCCTTATTTTGCGCCTGTTGGTGCGGCAAGGAGCCGAAGTGCAGGTGGTGATAACCGAGGCCGGCAAGCAGTTTATCACGCCCGTTACGCTCTCTGCATTGAGTGGGAAACCCGTAGTGAGCGAGTTTTTCGCAGCGAGCGACGGCACATGGCACTCGCATGTCGACCTAGGCATCTGGGCCGATGCCATGCTTATTGCGCCATGCACGGCCAGTTCGTTGGGCAAGATGGCTCACGGCATTGCCGATAACATGCTTATCACAACCTATCTCTCGATGAAAGCGCCTGTGTTTGTTGCGCCTGCAATGGATTTGGACATGTATGCTCACCCCTCAACGCAGGCCAATATAGACCGGCTTAGGCAGGTGGGCGACATTATTATCGAGCCGCAAGCTGGCTTTTTGGCCAGTGGGTTGGAAGGAAAAGGACGTATGGAAGAGCCCGAAAACATCGTGGCCACGCTTGAAAAGTATTTTGAAGGCGAGGATAACGGCCGTACCTGTGTAGCCCAAGGGCAGCTGGCTGGCAAGAAAGTGCTGATTACGGCCGGTCCAACTTACGAGAAGATAGACCCCGTTCGCTTTATCGGCAACTACTCTTCGGGAAAGATGGGTTTTGCCTTAGCCGAAGAATGTAGCCGAAGAGGTGCCGATGTGGTACTTGTTGCTGGGCCTGTAAGCTTGCAATCTTCTGCTGCCATTAGGCGCATCGACGTGGAAAGTGCCGACGAGATGCACGCCGCTTGTTTAGCCGAGTTTGCCAATGCCGATGCCGCAATATTGTGTGCTGCCGTGGCCGACTTTAAACCTGCTGCCGTTGCTGCACAAAAGATAAAGCGCGAAGGCGATGGACTTACCTTAAAACTTGCCGCTACGCACGACATTGCCGCGGCATTGGGTAGGGAGAAAAAAGGAAATCAGGTGCTGGTTGGCTTTGCCTTGGAAACCAATAACGAGGAAACGAATGCGCAAAAGAAACTCGAAAGCAAGAACTTAGACTTCATTGTGCTGAACTCTCTGCGCAATGAAGGTACTTGTTTTGGAACAGACAACAACATGGTAAACATTATTTCGGCTACCGAGAAAAGGCAGTTCGGCTTTAAATCGAAGGCAGAAGTGGCCAAAGATATTGTTGAGTATCTGTGCGAAAGGATGAAATGTTGAGAGTAAAGCCTCACCCCCAACCCCTCTCCAAGGAGAGAGGTATGCCTAGTGTCTTTGCCATTCTGTCACTAGCTTTCGGACCAGTCAGACTGGTCAGACTGGTCTGACAAGTCTGACCTGTCCTATTAGCCTAACGCCACCTATACATTTGGCTTAACTCCATAACTCCTTAACTCCATAACTCCTCCTATATATAATAAGGTGTATCTACAAATGAAGATAAAGATTGCGTTTTTGTTGGGCTTACTGATGGTTTGCCGTGGCGCGTTCGCACAAGAGTTGCGAGCGAAAGTCACTGTGAACGCCAGTCAGGTGCAAACCACCGAGACGGCTGTGTTCGACAACCTGCAACAAGCCATCGAGCAGTTTGTGAACAACCGACAATGGACCCACTTGCAGTTTAGGGAGAACGAACGCATTGTTTGCAACTTCAACATCACCGTACAGCAATACGACCGCGAGGCCAATCGTTTCTCGTGTAAAGCTTTGATACAGGCCAACCGCCCCGTATTCAATGCCTCTTACTCTTCTATTTTGTACAACAATACCGACAACGACTTTAATTTCGACTACTCGCAGTTCGACCAATTGGAGCTGAACGAAGACAACCTCTCCAACCAACTAACCGCTCTGTTGGCCTATTATGCCTATCTCATCATCGGATTAGACCTCGATAGCTTTGCGCCTATGGGCGGTGAAGACGTTCTTCAACGCTGCATGACCCTCGTGAATAACGCGCAAAACCTTTCGTTTGCTGGTTGGAAATCGTTCGACAACGACCGAAATCGTTTCGCCTTCATCAACGATTATCTAGATGGGCGCATGCAACCCTTCCGCCAATTGCAGTACGATTATTACAGAAAGGGACTAGACGAGATGGTGAACAACGCCGAACGTGGCCGCGTAAACATCACCACAGCACTGGAAGAGGGGCTGAAACGTAGCAAAGAAAACAAGCCATTGAGCATGTTGCCGCAGATATGGACCGACTATAAGCGAGACGAACTGGTGCAGGTTTACCAAGGAAAAGGCACACAAAAAGAGAAACAAGCCGTGTACGACCTGCTGTTTAAAATCAATGCAAGCCAAAACAACGCTTGGGAAAAAATAAAAGAATGACATGCTAACACAACTATATATTAAGAATTTCGCACTTATCGACGAGCTAGACATGGACTTTCGTTCGGGTTTTTCGGTGATAACAGGCGAAACAGGAGCAGGAAAGAGCATCATACTTGGTGCACTTGGACTGGTTATGGGGCAGCGAGCCGACGTGAAAAGCATTAAGCACGGAGCCGAGAAATGCACCGTTGAGGCGCATTTCAACATCGCCCACTATGGGTTAGAGCCTTTTTTCGAGCAGAACGACCTAGATTATGATGCCAACGACTGCATCATTCGCCGCGAGATAAACGTTTCGGGTAAGAGTCGTGCCTTCATTAACGATGCTCCTGCGCCGCTAGCGTTGGTCAAAGAGTTGGGCGAACGCCTCATCGACATTCACAGTCAGCACCAAAATCTGTTGCTCAATAAGGAAGATTTTCAGCTTAACGTTATCGACCTCATCGCCCAAAACTCCATCCAACTGGCCGAGTATGCCGAGGCATACGATAAATATAAGGCGGCCGAGAAAGAGTTGCGGCAGCTGGAAGAGCTTATCAGTGGCAACAAAGAGCGCGAAGACTACCTGCGTTTTCAGCACGCCGAGTTGGAAGAGGCCAAGCTAGAAGACGGTCAGCAGGAAAGTTTGGAGCAAGAGTCAGAAATGATGTCGCATGCCGAAGACATTAAGGCGGCACTTTATCAAGCTGTCGAAGGTATTAACGGCGAAAGCAATAGCATGCTTGGCAGCTTGCATACCTATGTCGGCAAACTGCACGACATCGAAGAAATATATCCCAACGTAAAGGAATTGGCCGAACGACTGGATAACTGTTATGTCGAACTGAAAGACATTGCCCAAGACTTGGGTTCGCAGGTAGAGGACGTTGACTTCGACCCGCAACGCCTTGACGAGATAACACAACGGCTGAACATCATCTATTCGCTTGAAAAGAAATACCGACTAGATAGCGTGGCCGAACTTATCGCCATGCACAACGACATAAAGCAACAGCTGCAACACATCGACAACGGCGACGCCGACTTGGAAGAAATGCGCAAGAAGAAGGAGCAGATGTTGGCCATTTGCACCGAGAAAGCCGCAAAACTAACCGCCATTCGTCAAGAAAAGGCGCAGCAGATAGAACAGCAATTGCAATCTATGCTGATGGAATTGGGCATCCCCAAGGTGCAGTTCAAAATAGCGTTGAGTGCCAAAGAGCTGTCGCCCAACGGCTGCGACAAGGTTTCTTTCCTTTTTAGTGCCAACACCAACACAGCCTTACAGCCCGTAAGTCAGGTGGCATCGGGTGGAGAAGTAGCCCGTGTGATGCTCTCGTTGAAGGCGATGATAAGCAATGCGGTTAAGTTGCCCACCATTATCTTCGACGAAATAGACACAGGCGTTAGTGGAAGAGTGGCCGAAAAGATGGCCAATATCATGGCCGACATGGGCAAGACAGATAGGCAGGTGATTGCCATTACCCACTTACCGCAGATTGCCGCGCTGGGTACAACGCATTATATGGTGTCGAAAGAAGAGACCGACCAAGGCACGGTGAGCCACATGAGCCTGCTCAACCCAAGCGAACGCGTTGGCGAAATAGCCAAGATGTTGAGCGGTAGCGACGTATCGGCCGCGGCCATAGACAACGCCAAGACACTGCTTGGCATACAATAAAAATACAGAAACAGTAATATATGAAATCAGTTTTCTTATCCTTGCTCTTCACATGCTTTGCCATCGGTGCGCAAGCACAGTCGGCTAATGTGCAGAAAGTTTTGAAATCGGTGTTCAGTCTCACCACATTTAAGAAAGACGGAAGTCTCCTTGCCTCAGGTAGGGGCGTGTTTGTGGGGACTAATGGCGAGGCGGTGAGTACGTGGGCACCCTTTGTTGGGGCCGACAGTGCCATTGTGATTGATGCCAATGGCAATAAGCACACCGTGGATGTAATATATGGTGCAAGCGAAGTTTACGACCTTTGTAAGTTTAAGGTTAACGCCATTACCACGCCCGCACCTGCCGCTAAAACCCAAATGACTGTGGGGGCGCGTGCTTGGCTTGTGCAGTATTCCACAGGAAGAGCGCAAACAAGCGCTTTGAAAGTGAAGAAGGCCGAGCCGTTTATGACCGATTGTTACTTCTATCAGTATGACGGACAACCCGAGAGCCTACACGTAGGCTGTCCTGTAACCAACGAGAAAGGCGAGGTTATGGGGTTATTGCAGTACTCCAAACTCAGCGGCGACTACAATTCCGTTGATGTTCGCTTTGCCGAAACCTTTAAAACTACGGGCCTGTCGGTAAACGAACCCATCTTAAAACAAACCTCCATACGTATGGCCTTGCCCGATAAGCAAGACCAAGCCTTACTTATGCTGATGCTCGAGGCAGGGCAGACGTCACCCTCGCGCTACCTGCGCTATGTGGAAGACTTTATTCATAAGTTCCCTAAGTCGGTTGAAGGATATGTTTCGAAGGCCGAGTTTTACCTCGCCCGAAACGACTTTGGCAAGGCCAACGCCACCATGCAGACAGCTTTGAGTATGACCGACAAGAAAGACGAGGCACATTATAATTTGGCCAAACTTATCTATCAAAAGGAGATAAAACAAGCCAACATGCCTTATCCGCAATGGAACTTAGACCTCGCATTGGTCGAAACCAACAAGGCCTACGCCCTTAATCCGTTGCCTTTGTACAAGCATTTGGAGGCACAAATCGTCTATTTCAAGGGCGAATACGCCAAAGCTTACGAACAGTTTATGGCTCTGACGAAGACCAATCTTCGCAATGGCGAACTGTTTTACGAGGCTGCGCAGTGCAAACAACAGCTAAAAGCACCCTTCGAGGAGATTTTAACCTTGCTCGACAGTGCCGTAACAGCGCAAGATGCCCATCTTTCTGCCCCTTACGTGCTGGCTCGCGGTACGGCTTTGCATGGTGCGCAGCAATACAAGAAGGCTATAGCAGACTATAACCGCTATGATAGCTTGATGTTGGGGCGTGCCTCGCACGACTTCTATTATACGCGCGCCTTGTGCGAAGTGCAGTTACGTCAGTTTCAACAGGCGTTGAACGACTTTGCCCACGCCATTGTCCTTAATCGCGCAGAGCCCACCTATTATGCCGAACTAGCCCAATTGCAATTGCGCGTTAACCAGAAAGACGATGCCGTTGCTACGGCCGACTTGGGCTTGCGCATTGCTCCCAATTATCCCGACCTTTACCTCATTAAGGGCTTGGCCTTGGTAAACGACAACAAAAAGGCAGAAGGCCTGGCGGCATTGAACAAAGCAAAGGAACTGGGCGACACGCGCGCCGATGACCTAATAAAGAAGTATAAGTAGAAACGAACGTGGGGTGGGGCGCGAAAAAACCAGCAGGCGGTACTCGGATGGACTTCGCTTACCTATGTGCAACCGCACGAAGAACGCCTAGCCTCACGTCCATTCACACCCAACGAACAACCCTTGGACTGCATCAGTTGCAGCCCTTCATCGCATAATGGAACAACAATATCCCTCTGCCCTCTTAGAAAAAGCGGTGGCCGAATTTAGTAGGCTACCAGGCATTGGCCGCAAAACAGCCCTTCGGCTGGTGCTGCATTTGCTGAAAACACGTGTTGAGGACGTAGAGTCTTTTTCCTCATCCATCCTCAAAGTGCGTAAAGACATTAAGTATTGCCAGCTTTGCCACAACATCAGCGACACCGAAACGTGTGCCATCTGCGCCAATCCACGTCGCGATGCGGCCACCATTTGTGTGGTGGAAAACATCCAAGACGTGATGGCCATTGAGAATACGCAGCAATACAACGGCCTATATCATGTGCTAGGAGGCGTTATTTCGCCTATGGATGGTGTGGGACCGAACGACATTGAGATTAATTCTTTGGTTGAACGAGTGGCAAAAGGCGGGGTGAACGAAGTGATATTGGCACTGAGCAGCACGATGGAGGGCGACACCACCAACTATTATATCTCGCGAAAGATTGCCCCTTACAAGGTGAAGACGAGTGTTATTGCCCGTGGCATCTCTGTGGGCGACGAAATAGAATATACTGATGAGGTGACGCTTGGCCGCTCTATTATCAACAGAACATCAATAGGAGAAACGTAGAAGGTTGAAGTTTCTGAGTTTGTAAGTTCGTGAGGTTATGAGTTTACAAACTCATGAACTTACAAACTCACGAACTCATGAACTCAAAA
>ERZ772766.1916-NODE-1916-length-10734-cov-3.923120_pt1 | contig 10734 bp, 10 predicted proteins | sample MGYA00511379_ERZ772766 | MGnify/ENA primary metagenome ERZ772766 (study PRJEB29015, sample SAMEA2737895) | human oral metagenome | biome: human oral; feature: human-associated habitat; material: dental | place: China | collected 2116 ...
GCTCCAACTCCTACTAATTCATCTTGAATATTATTCCCTATTATGGTGATGATAAAATCCGTAAGGCCCAAGAATTGATTTACTACGTATTCACCCTCGTGAAATGGACCGGAGCAAAGATGTAATGAGTGCTGCTCACAGATTTTTTGAATCGTTACGGATGATAATGATAAAACCCGTAAGGTCCAAGAATTGATTTACTTTGTATTTACCTCTGTGAACTGCAGACGTGCAGGGAAGGAGTTTGTGCTTCCCACAATTTTTTTAATTAGTAAAGAATGAATTTAGGAGTGTTTGAGTAGGAGTTTAGAACGGGAGAGTTCCTGTAGGATTTTAGTCAGAAAGAATAGACGAGGGGTAGTGGATTTGTTATAATCTTCTTATTGAATGAGAAAGAGAGTGGTATTATGGCAACAGCATTGATCGTATATGCAAGTTTAACAGGTAATACAGAAGAGATTGCAGATATTTTAGCAGAAGCATTAGAAGAACGTGGAGTAGAAGTAGATGTGAAAGAATGTACTTCAGCACAAGCAAGCGAATTCCATAATTATGATATTAATGTTGTCGCAACATATACTTACGGAACAGATGGCGACTTACCTGATGAAATCGTCGACTTCTATGAAGAATTAGAGGAAGAAGATTTAACAGGGAAAGTATACGGAGCGCTTGGCTCAGGGGATACTTTCTACGATAAGTTCTGCCAATCAGTATTAGATTTTGATGCTCAATTTGCAAAAACAGGTGCCAAAAAAGGTGCTGAAAATGTCTTAGTAGACTTAAACGCTGAAGCAGATGATATCGTCAATATCCAAGCTTTTGCGCAAAGCCTCGTTGAAGCTTTAGCATAATTGAAAATGTTGGCTACCTTAGACCATTCGTTTAGGGTAGCTTTTTTATTGGAGGAAAAGGATGTATTATACCGTACAACAAACTGCTGAGAATCTGGAAATCGATTTAGGATATCTGATGCATTTAATCCAAACCAAACAAGTAAAGACGGTGGAAGTAGACGGAGAGTTACTGTTAAATAGTGCGCAGTTCGACTTCTTCTTAAAGCAACGGGAACGTCTCTTGGAAGAATATCAGAAGTACCTGGATGAACCAATCCCGGAAGACATCGATATTAAGGATGAGGACTAGGGGCTACTCAATAAAACAAAAAGAAAACTCTGAAGCCGCGGCTTCAGAGTTTTTTTGGTCAATTGGAAATTAATTAGTTTTCTTTTACGTAAGCGGCAGATTGCGCACCTGCTTGACGTCCGAAGATGATGATGTCAGCAACAGCGTTACCACCGATACGGTTTGCACCGTGAATTCCACCTGTAACCTCACCAGCTGCGTATAAGCCTTTGATTACAGAACCGTCTTCTTTAAGAACTTGTGTGTTTGTGTTGATCTTCAATCCGCCCATTGTGTGGTGGATACCAGGTGCGATTTTGATTGCGTAGTATGGTCCTTTTGATAAGTCATGGTCCATAGCTGTTTTACGTCCAAATTCAGCATCCTTCTTATCAGCAACAGCCTTGTTCCAAGTTTCTAATGTTGCTTTTAATGTTTCAGCAGGAACGTTAATTTCTTTAGCTAGAGCTTCGATTGTGTCTGCTTTCTTCACTAATCCACGTTTTTCATAGAATTTAACAGCTTTTGCACGTTCAGTTAAAGCTGAGTCGAAGATTAAGTAAGCATATTTTTCTTTCAATCCAATGATTTGTTGTGATACTTTATCACGAGTTTCCATTTCATTGTAGAAACGTTTACCTTCTTGGTTCACAAGGATCGCACCTTCACCACGAACTGATTCCGAAATCAATGTTGAAGTTGATTGTTCTACAGTTGGGTGAATTTGGATTTCTTTCATGTCAACAGTTGCAGCGCCTAATTCTTTTGCTAATTGAACACCGTCACCAGTTGAACCTTTTTGGTTTGTTGTAACAAATCCTTTTAAAGCAGGGTTGTATTCAGTTACCATTTCCATGTTTGCACCGAAACCACCAGTTGTTAAAACAACAGCCTTAGCAGAGATTGTTTTTTCTTTGCCATCGATTGTAACGTTCACACCAGTTACTTTACCGTCTTTTTCATTTACTTTAGTAACATCCGCATTGACGAATAAAGGAATTTCACGTTCAGATACATTACGTAATAATCCGTTCACTAAGTATTCCCCTACAGCTGAACCATCTGCTGGACGGTGAGTACGTTTTTCGCTCATACCACCAGTAGTTGTTAAGTTGCTTAATGTGATTCCCATTGAATCTAACCAGTCAATGGCACTGGCTGAGTTATCTACTAAGTAACGTAATAATTCAGGATTATTTGTTCCTTTACCACCTTTCAGTGATTCTTCGTAGAATTTATCGTTTGAGTCTTTAATTCCTTCTTTTTCTTGGAATTTAGTTTGAGATGCGTTCATACCAGCAGAAGATTTAGTTGTGTTTCCACCGGCAGTTGGCATTTTCTCTAAAATAACTGGATTTAAACCAGCTTCTTTCGCTTGGATGGCAGCTGAAAGACCAGCCCCCCCTGAACCTACGATGATAACATCATAGCTATCTTTTAATGTTGAAGGATCTGCATATTTTTGAGCAGAGGCACTTGCAACGGCTTCAGCAGTTGTTGTTTCTTTAGCTGAAGATGATGAAGATTGAGAACTATTATTTCCGCATGCAGCTAATAATAGAACTGATGAAATAGCTAAACTAGCTAAAAGACCTTTTTTCATTTCTGTTCTCCTTTGTGAAAAAATGTTTTATTAATTTACATTGATATCATAGCATAGTTTCATATTGAGCGCAATTAATATCAGGAGATTGTTCGCGAAAACACAGCATTTTTATGAAAATGAAAATACACACTGAAAAAACAATTTTTTTTTGAAAAAATTAGTTGACATTGAAGACAAATGAGTTCATAATGAACACATCACTAGAAAAGGAGTTAAGAACATGGCACACTTATGTATCGTATTAGAATTAAATACGCGTTGGCAAAGCCACTAGATACAGGTTGTTCTTAACGTACATTTGTACATATAGATACAACCTTCATTGACGTGAACTTGTATCTATGTGGATTTCAATTTTAAAGCAAACTCGACCACGTAGATTCTATAGACTAGAGCCGGCGTGGTCTTTCTATTTTTAAGGGAGACTCGTAGCAATATACGTAGTCTCTTTTTTAATAGAGTTTGCTAAATCATATTCAATTTTGGAGGAGTTCATCATGAAAAAGAACAAAAGCATTTATTTATTTGGAGCATTATTAGTATTAGTTATTATTGGAGCATTATTCTTCAAGCCATCTGGAGATAAAAATAAAGAAACAAACACAAGTAATGCGGCCGCAACACAAACAGAAAAGGTTAAAATTGGAGTATTACAATTACTAAGCCACCCAGCTTTAGATGCGATTTATCAAGGGTTACAAGATGAATTGAAAAATGAAGGATACGAAGTTGGTAAAAACTTGGAAATCGATTTTCAAAATGCACAAGGGGACCAAAGTAATTTAGCAAGCATGTCTGAAAAATTAGTTTCAGGTGGAAACAACATTTTAGTAGGGATTACAACTCCTGCGACATTAGCGTTAGCGAACAATACAAAAGAAACTCCAATTATCATGGGTGGGATTACTTATCCAGTAGAAGCTGGTTTAATCGCAAGTGAATCAAAACCAGGAAACAACATTACAGGGGTTAGTGACCGTACACCAATCAAACAACAATTAGAAATCATGAAACAAGTTCTTCCAAATATGAAGAAAGTCGGCATTCTATACACTTCAAGCGAAGATAACTCAGTGAAACAAGCCCAAGAAGCTGAAAAAGCAGCGAAAGAATTAGGCTTAGAAGTAAAAGTGTCTACAATCGCAAACACAAACGATATTCAACAAGTGACTGAAAGTTTAGCAAGCCAAGTAGATGCCATCTTTGTTCCAATCGATAACACAATCGCTAGTGCAATGGCAACAGTGGTTCAAGTAACAGATGCTGTTAAAATCCCAGTATTCCCATCAGCAGATACAATGGTAGCTGACGGAGGAGTATTAGGAGTAGGTGTAGACCAATACCAAATCGGTGTTGAAACAGCAAAAATGGTTGTGAAAGTCTTAAAAGGTGCTAAACCAGCGGATACACCAATTACATTAGCAAACAAAGGTGTTGTGTATGTCAACGAAGAAAAAGCGAAAAAATTAGGCATTACAATTCCAGAAAGTATCTTAAAAGATGCACAAAAAGTTACACCAACAAATAAATAAGATAGTTTAGAAACGTTGATATGATAACAACTCTAAGAGGGGAGGGTTCATATACAATATGACTTAAACGTCATATTGATCGTTTCAGAGGAGGATTTTTTTCGAAATGGATTTAGTAATTTCTTCGATTTCTCAAGGGATATTATGGGGTGTATTATCTCTAGGATTATTCATTAGTTTTCGAATTTTAAATATTGCAGATATGACGACTGAGGGGAGTTTTCCTCTTGGTGCTGCCACTTGTGTAATTTTAATTCAACAAGGTGTCAACCCGTTTTTAGCAACGCTCGCATCTATGGTCGCTGGAGCATTAGCTGGGGGAGTCACAGCGTTCTTAATGACCGTGTGTAAAATCCCAAGTTTATTAGCAGGGATTTTAACGATGACCTCTCTTTTATCGATTAACTTACGTGTGATGGGGAAGGCTAATATTACTCTCCTTGGACAAAATACGATTTTTAGTGTTCTTTCCAATTTTGGACTTCCAAAGTATTTTGACATCATTATTATGGGACTTGTCGTGATTGGTATTTTAATCTTACTCATGTACTTCTTCTTCAAAACAGAATTTGGACAAGCCTTGATCGCGACAGGGGACAATGAGAAGATGGCACGCGCGCTTGGTATTAACACGCGCAAGATGACGGTGTTTGGATTAATGCTATCCAATGCACTGATTGCGTTGGCGGGTGCGATTTTAGCCCAAAATAATGGATATGCAGACGTAAACTCAGGTCTTGGAACGATTGTAATTGCGCTTGCTGCGATTATCATCGGTGAAGTGATTTTCGCCGACGAATCATTCGTTGGACGTCTTGTCTGCATCCTTTACGGATCCATCATTTACCGTTTACTATTAATGCTTGTGTTGTTACTCAATGTCTTCCAAGCCAATGATTTTAAACTTATTTCAGCAGCGCTCATTGCACTCTGCTTAACCGTTCCACAAATGAAGAGTTGGATTCAACAAAAGAGCACACGCAATAGAAAGGGGGAAACTAAATGAGTATTGTGATTCAAAACTTATCAAAAACCTTTTTCCCTGGGACTTCGCGTGAGCATAAGGCTCTAAAAAATGTGGACCTGATGATTCAAGAAGGAGACTTTATTACAATTGTCGGTGGGAATGGTGCTGGGAAATCCACTTTCTTAAATGTGATTGCTGGTAATTTTGCTTTAGATGAAGGAACCATTTCATTTGGCGATAAACAAATCGAGCAAACTGCAGATTATGAACGTGCAGCCTACATTAGCCGAGTTTTCCAAGACCCAATGCAAGGAACAGCTCCTCGTATGACAGTGGCGGAAAACTTAGCCTTAGCCAATCGTAGAGGTCAAAAACGTAGCCTCTTTAAATCTTCTTCTAAAGAAGAGTTGCAACAATTCGAAGCCTTGTTAGCCCCTCTAGGACTTGGCTTAGAAGACCGTCTTCACACAGAAATCGGACTATTGTCAGGCGGACAACGCCAAGCCATTTCACTCCTCATGGCAACGATGAACGCTCCGCAGTTATTATTATTGGACGAGCATACAGCGGCGCTTGACCCGAAAACGCAGCGCAAGATTATGCAGAAGACACAAGAAACGATCGAAGAAAAGAACTTAACAGCTTTGATGATTACACATAACCTATCGGATGCCATCCATTTCGGAAATCGACTCATTGTCATGCATCGTGGCGAAATCGTCCGTGATTTTGCAAAAGAAGAAAAAGCAGCATTAACAGAGGAAGAATTATTCCGTCTTATGAATGCTCTCGATGAAGCCGATTTACAAGGTGAATAAATTAGTGGAAGAAGTGAAAGAAATTTCATTTCTTCCTTTTTTTATGAGCAGACTTTGTTATAATGAAAGAGAATAAATCGTAAAGGATGAGTGTCAATGGAGTTTTTGAGTCAGTTGAACCCGAGAAGATATCGAAAATCAGGATATATCGTTATAGGAGCCCTCATTGGGTTACTCGCAGGGACGGCAGTTAGTACGTTTCGATATATGATTGGTTTTATTTTAGAACAAGTAGTAAATGTCTATTCATTTTTACGAGAACAACCACAGTGGATTCCGGCTTGGATTCTTTTTAGTATTGTGATGGGACTTATTTTAGGACAAATCGTCAAGAGTGATCCGGATATTAAAGGAAGTGGGATTCCACAAGTAGAATTGCAACTTCAAGGAAAGATGGACATGAATTGGTGGTCTGTCTGCTGGAAGAAATTCGTCGGTGGAGCGATTTCGATTGGCTCAGGACTCTTGCTTGGACGTGAAGGTCCTTCGATTCAATTAGGAGCATCGGTTGGTCAAGGAGTAGCAGAGACCTTTAAGGCAAATCGTGTACAGAAGAATGTGTTTATTTCTAGTGGAGCTGGTGCCGGACTTGCCGCAGCGTTCAATGCTCCCATTGCTGGACTCATGTTTGTATTAGAAGAAGTTCATCATACTTTCAGTCCACTTGTCGCCGTGACAACTCTAACAGCAGCAATCGTGGCTAACTTTATTTCATTAAATGTCTTTGGGACGCATCCTTCGCTAAACCTTGGGAATGACCAACGTTTTCCGATGGAATATTATGGATATGTTGTCCTACTTGGAATTGTCCTTGCAATTTTTGGATTAGCGTACCATCGTCTCACATTAGCTTTGCCAAAGATTTACAAGACGCTTTTCCCAAAAGTGGCACCATATAATTACTGTCTCATTGCCTTTATGTTGATTATTCCTCTTGGAATGTGGAATCCTCATGTTTTAGGCGGTGGTGGTGAGTTAGTATTAGCACTCGTTAAAGAAAATCACACCGTTCAATTTTTCGTCGGTCTATTTGTGATTCGTTTTGTCTACTCAATGATTTCTTATGGAACAGGACTTCCTGGAGGAATCTTTTTACCAATCCTTTCTCTTGGAGCACTTCTTGGTTTGGCCTACGCAGAATTCTTAATTGAATTCTTAGGAGTGGACCCAAGCGTTCGTGTTAGCTTCGTGTTCTTTGCGATGGCAGGATACTTTGCAGCGATTGGGAAAGCACCCCTTACAGCCTTGCTTCTGGTGACAGAGATGGTTGGGGGATTGAACCAATTAATGCCTCTTGGAATTTGTACACTAGTGGCCTATATCGTGGCAGACTTCTTGAAGATGGATCCAATCTATGAAGTATTAGCAGAACGTTTAGATAAAGAACATTCAACAGATACAAAAGGAGAGCGAACAACTTTCGAAGTGCCTATCATGGTGGATAGCCCTCTTGTTGAAAAAGCGATTCGAGATATTGAATGGCCACAACAAATGATTATTGCAGCAGTACGACGTGGGGCCAAAGAAATTATTGCACGTGGAGATACCATTCTTCGCAGCGGGGATATTTTAATCGTTGTTTGTGATGAGGGAATGGTAGGCAAGATGAATGAAGAAATGACGCATCTTGTGACAGCTCCCTAGAGTTATTTCACAAGAAATGGTATACTGAGAAAACAAAGAGGTGATATTGATGAGCGGACAAAGAAATGAATTAAAGAGAAATATCAATCGATACGTAAGAAGAAATCAAGCATGGGTATTTATTATCCTTACTGTTGTGATTTTATTTGTGGCTGTATTCATTTATCGTAGTTTCGCACAATCAACGAAGAAGCCTGCGGAAAGTCGACAAGAGCAGATTATTAAGATGCAAGAACAAATCGATGAACAAGAGGAACGAATTAAGCAATTGGAAGAACAAATTAAACAATTGCAAGAAAAATCAAATTAAAATGACAAACACCTTGGCCGGATGAATCGTTCAAGGTGTTTTTTCTGCAAAAGAAGATGTAACATTTTTGTTACTCTACAAAAATGTTACATCCGCACTTTTTGAAAAATGCGTTGCAATTGTTTTTGTAGAGTAGTGGAATATTCCGTATGGAGTGCGTGTCCTTCAAGATAAAGGGAATAGGGCACTTCAATTTGAACCGCTTCAATACTTGGATGTTTTCCAAAGGTCGCAATAATGTTCCCACCTGCAAAAGGAGTGTCTACCCTGGTGGATAAGCCTTCTTCGTGGAAGAGGCTTTGGATATGGTTCAGCATCTCTTCACTGATGGTTTGTTTCTGACACGTTCCTAAAATAATGTCGTTTGTTTGAAAAAGCTTATCATCATAGCTATGCAAATCAATCAACAGAACTTTGGAATGTTGCTCTAATTTTTGTTGGAGCAGCCTCTCTAAGTTGTGATAGTAGGGCTTGTAATATCGATTTAACCAATCCGCTTGTTTTTGCTTAGAGGGATAGTTGTAAAACAGCTGTTTTCCTCTTTCATCGATTCTTGGAATAATTGGCTGAGTGGCTTTTCCATCTCTTGGTTTAAAACGATTCACATCTACAATATATCGAGAAACAGTGGCTGCTAGAGTCGTCTCCGAAAGGGAGGCCACAAGTTCAGTAAGAGCCCAGTCTGTATGCTCACGCTTGGAAGTCGGATTACAAAGTGGGGCAATGTCTTGTGGAATATCCGTTCCACTATGAGGAATAGAAATCACAAGTGAAGAATTTGAATGTTTATGAATGACTTGCACTGGGGCACCTTCTTTCGTATTTCAATATTCCTAGTATAGCAAACGTGTCGGAGATTGTGTATAATGGATACTATCTGAAAAGGAGTGACATTATGGCTGAAATCAAATTAGTACCAAGAAGTGAAGTAGATCCTTCTATTACATGGGACATGACTTTACTTTATCCAAGTGACGAAGCTTTTTATGCAGAGTTGGAAAACTTAAAGAAAGAAATGAAAGCTTTCAAAGAAAAATACGAAAATAAATTAGGAGACTTAGAAGTATTAGATGAAGTGATTCGCAGTTACGAAGCGATTGAATTAGCAGTGTATCGTGCTTCTCATTATGCGGAACTACCAATGACGGTAGACCGTTTAAATCCGAAAGTGGTGGAAAATGCCACAGCGTTTGAAGCGGTAAGTGTATCCTATGCGGAAAACATGAGCTTTGTAATGACAGAAATCATTTCATTAGACGAAGCTTTCTTAAACCAATTCGTAACAGAGAAGAGACCAGACTTAGCGTACTTTGTAGAGAAAGTGATTCGTCAAAAGAAACATACATTGTCTAAAGATGCAGAACAAGTATTATCAAACTTAAGCAGCTTACCAGGTTTCTACCGATTATATGAAGTGACAAAACACGAAGATATGCAATTCGAGTCATTTGAAGCAAATGGAAAGACACTTGAAAATAGCTTCGTATTATACGAAAACTTACATGAAATGGATCCTGACAAAGAAGTTCGTCGTGCTGCAGCCAAGAGCTTCTACAAAACATTGAACGCCTATAAAAATACAGTTGCTAATGAATATATTTCTCAATTGAAGAAAGAAAAAATGTTGGCAACTATGCGTGGATATGACAGTGTCATTGATTACTTATTAGATGAACAAGATGGAGACCGTGAATTATACGACCGTCAAATTCGTATGCTGATGACAGACCTAGCGCCTCATATGCAACGCTATATCAAATTATTAGCGAAAGAGCACGGCATTTCTGATATGCAATTCATGGATGCAAAAATCAACTTGGATCCAGAATTCGAAGTGGATATGACGATTGAAGAATCTCGCGAGTACTTGAAGAAAGCTCTAGGTATTCTTGGCGAAGACTACAAAGCGATGATTGACGAAAGTTATGATAAACGTTGGACAGACTTCCCACAAAATATCGGTAAGAGCACGGGTGGATTCTGTGCGACGGTTCCTAACGTTGCTGGATTTATCCTATTATCATGGACAGGTAAAATGAACGAAGTATTCGTGTTAGCGCACGAATTAGGACATGCGTACCACTTCATGTCAACAGGAAAACACCAATCGATTTTAAACAATGAATGTTCATTATACTTCGTTGAAGCTCCTTCAACATGTAATGAAGTTATTGTTTCAAATTACTTACTTAAAACAAGTACAGACGCTAGATTTAAACGTTGGGTCATCAGCAATATGATTAGCCGCACGTACTTCCACAACATGGTAACGCACTATATGGAAGCTGTGTACCAAGATCGTATTTATAAGATAATTGATAATAACGAAATGTTGAATGCGGATGTATTGTCAAACGTGAAAAAAGAAGTGATGCAAGAATTCTTTGGAGATAGCCTTGTTGTAAACGATGGGGCAGAGCTAACATGGATGCGTCAACCTCACTACTACATGGGATTATATCCATATACGTATTCAGCAGGGCTTACAATCGGTACTGCAATTGCCAACCAAATCGAAGAGAATCCTGAACACGCTAAAGTATGGTTAGATACATTATCCAAAGGTGGAAGCATGTCTGCCAAAAACTTAGCGATTCATGCTGGTTGCGATGTTTCAACAGATGAACCATTGAAACAGGCAATTGCTTACGTTGGACATTTAGTAGACCAATTAGAAAGCTTAACAGAAGAATTAAAAGCATAATCATAGTAAAAAAACGCGCTACAATCGT
>ERZ772766.1923-NODE-1923-length-10708-cov-34.056792_pt1 | contig 10708 bp, 6 predicted proteins | sample MGYA00511379_ERZ772766 | MGnify/ENA primary metagenome ERZ772766 (study PRJEB29015, sample SAMEA2737895) | human oral metagenome | biome: human oral; feature: human-associated habitat; material: dental | place: China | collected 2116 ...
CCTGGTAGCGCTCGCGGGACCAGTCGGACTCGGTCTCGTCGTGCTTGCGCATGACATAGTCGAGCACGCCCTCAAATCCGGTGGAGTAGATGCGTTCACGCCCCCAACGGTTGCGGTAGGTGACCTTGACCTCGTAGTCCTTGCCGCGCAGGATCGCCTCCCTGGCCCGCGCCGGTAGCGCGCGCCAGGGGGTGTCGACGTCGAAGGACAGTTCCTTGCCCAGGGCATCGAGCTGGCGGGTGAAGTACTTCTGGTGGCTCGACCAGGGGGCGACGGCGCCCTCGGCCAGGGTGAGCTCTTCGTCGGGGACGACGAGCTCGGGGTCCACTTCGAGCCGAGTCCCGATGCCCGTGCAGGCCGGGCAGGCGCCGTAGGGGGCGTTAAAGGAGAAGGTGCGCGGCTCCATCTCGTCCAGAGCCAGGGGGTGCTCGTTGGGGCAGGCCCGCTTCTCGGAGTAACGGCGCTCCCGCTCGGGGTCGTCGTCAGGCAGATCGACCTGCTCGATGATGACCAGCCCCTCGGCCAGACCAAGCGCCGTCTCGACCGAGTCGGTCAGCCGCTGGCGGATGCCCTCGCGGACGACGAGGCGATCGACAATGACCTCGATGTCGTGCTTGAGGCGCTTGTTGAGAGTCGGAGGAGTGTCGAGGCGCTCGACGGCGCCGTCGACGCGCACCCGGTTGAAGCCGCGGCCGCGCAGCTCGCCGAAGAGCTCGGAGTACTCGCCCTTGCGGCCCCGCACCACGGGGGCGAGCACCTGGAAGCGGGTACCCTCGGGCAGAGAGCGGACCTGGTCGACGATCTGCTGCGGGGTCTGGGAGGAGATGACCGCGTCGCAGACCGGGCAGTGCTGGATGCCCGCCCGTGAGTACAGCAGACGCAGGTAGTCGTAGACCTCCGTCACGGTACCCACCGTGGACCGGGGATTGCGCGAGGTGGACTTCTGGTCGATGGACACCGCGGGGCTCAGGCCCTCGATGAGCTCGACGTCGGGCTTGTCCATCTGGCCCAGGAACTGACGGGCGTAGGAGGACAGGGACTCCACATAACGGCGCTGCCCCTCGGCGAAGATCGTGTCGAAGGCGAGCGAGGACTTGCCCGAGCCGGACAGACCGGTGAAGACGATCATCGTGTCGCGAGGCAGGTCCAGGTCCACGCCCTTGAGATTGTGCTCGCGGGCCCCACGGATGATGAGAGAGTCGTTCACGGGATTCGAGTCTAGGGGCTTGTCACCGATACCGTGCGATCGCACACGTGTTCGACATGTCTCATCGCCAGCACACCGGAAGAATGCTCACTGCCTCGTTCTTGGGCCACGACTGAGGCACCCGGCCCTATGCTGGAGCCTATGAGCAAGATCTACGCCGTCGAGTACCGCTACGTCACCGACAAGGACGAGGAGATGGCCGCCGTTCGCCCCTCGCACCGCGCCTTCAACGGCCGCCTGGCCGATGAAGGTCGGCTGCTCGCCGCCGGCCCCTACGTGGGCACCCATGACGCCCTCATCGTCGTGCGGGCCGACGACGAGGCCGGCGCGCTGGCCCTGCTCGAGAAGGACCCGTTCCACCAGGCCGGCTACATCAACGAGCGCATTCCACGCGAGTGGAACCCCGTCATCGGAGTCCTGGCCTGAGCCGGCAGGAGGCCGCGCCGACCGGCTCCCAGTTCGCCCGCCCCTCCTCCCTGACCGGGCGTCTGCTGCTGCGCGGCATGAACATCGGGCACGCCCGCCTGCACCGGTGGGGGCTGGAGGCGGCGGGGATTCACCCCCGTGACAAGGTGCTCGACGTCGGCTGCGGCGGCGGCAGGGCCATCGCTCGGATCCTTGCACGGACTCGTCGTGAGGTGGCCGGTGTCGACCACTCCCCCGAGGCGGTTGAGACGACCCGCCGTCTCAACCGCTCCGCCATTGTCTCCGGCCGTCTTCGGGTCCTGGAGGGTTCGGTGGACCACCTGCCTTTCCGCAATAGATTCTTCAACGTGGCGACAGCCTTCGAGACCACCTACTTCTGGCCCGACCTGCAGGCAGGCCTCATTGAGATCCGCCGCGTCCTGAGTCCCGGGGGTCGGCTCGTGATCACCAACGAGGTCGCCGATCGGGAAGCGGCGGGGCGCTGGGCGGAGCGTCTGGACATGAATGTGCCTGATGGCCGGAGCCTTGCCGCCCTGGCCCGCGAGGCTGGCTTCCTCACGGTCGATATCAGCATCCACCCCCGGCACGGATGGCTTCGCCTCCTTGCCGTAAGGTAGGAGCGGCAGCGAGGCAGCAGGGCTCTTAGCCGCAGCCGCGCACGATCCGACGCCGCACCAGGTGCACCAGCTCGATGCCGCCGATGGCCAGGCCGGCCATGAGCGCGATGACCCACCACACGCCGGGCGTGGGCCAGGCCAGGAGGAAGAAGGCGCGTACAGGCGGGGCGACGACGCCGAGCACCGCGATCATCCCCATGAGAGCAACCAGCCCCAGGCGCCAGCTCGTCAGAGGCCGGGCCGTGAGCGTGAGCAGCCACAGGCCGCAGGTGATGAGCACTAGGGTCGTTGCCGTCGTCACCTGGGCGCGGGGGGCATGAGTGAGCGTCAGCCAAAGATAGGTGGCCAGGGTCACGGTTCCCGCCATGAGCCCCGCAGGCACGCACAGGCTGAGCACCCGACCGAGGAATCCCTCCCGGTATCGCTGGGAGCTGGGGGCCAGGGCCAGAACGAAGGCGGGGATCCCGATCGTCAGCGAGGAGACGACCGTGAACTGACGGGGTAGGAAAGGGTAGGCGACTGCCGTGGCGGCCACGACCACGGCGATGAGCGAGGCGTAGATGGTTTTGGCCAAGAACAGGGAGGCGATGCGCTCGGTATTGGCCATGACCCGACGCCCCTGGGCCACGACTCCGGGCAGGGCGGAGAACTCCCCCTTGAGCAGCACAAGACGCGCCACCGCCTTGGTGGCCGGTGCCCCGTTGCCCATGGCGATGCCGAGGTCGGCATCCTTGAGCGCCAGGGCGTCGTTGACCCCGTCCCCGGTCATCGCGACAACATGGCCTCGCGACTTCAGGGCCCGCACCAGTGCCCGCTTCTGCTCGGGGGTGACGCGCCCCAGGACGCTGGCACCCTCGACGGCGTCGGCCAGGCGCTCGAGGTCCGCGTCCGTCTCCTGCCCGATGCCCGCCCCGGCCGGGAGGGTGCGCGCGTCGAGAGCCACGAGCTCGCCGCCGTCGGGAGCAGCCACCCCGGCCTGGCGGGCGACGGCGGCCACCGTCTCGGGGCTGTCACCGGAGATCACCTTGGCGTCCACGCCCTGCTGGCGGAAGTAGGCCAGGGTCTCGGCGGCGTCGGGACGGACCTCCTCGGTGAGGATGACGATCCCGGCGGCCTCAAGGTCGTCGGGAAGCTGTGGTTCGTCTTCCCCCGGGGCCTGCGTCCATGATGAGAGCGAGCGGGCCAGGGCCACGACGCGTACTCCCCGGGCGGCGGTCTGACGGGCACGTTCCAGGAGGCCCTTGCCGTCTCCTGCCAGGACGATCTCGGGGGCGCCGAGCACCCAGGTGGTGCTGGTGGCCCGCCCAGAGTCCGAGGAGCCCATCCGGATCGCGGACCACTTACGGCGTGAGGAGAAGGGCACTGACTCCACACCGGCCCGGCTGCCGGCACCGGCCGACGACAGCACCTCCTCAAGATCCTGTGCACCGAGCCACTCGGAATCAGCGAGCCCCTCCCTGATGGCGTCGGCGGTGGCATTGGCCTCCCCCGCCGTGCTAAGCAGGGCGAGCGCCAAGAGAGCCTCGGGCAGTACCTGCCCGCCGTCAGGCCCCTGGATCCCTCCGAGGCGGATGCGGCCGGTGGTGATGGTTCCGGTCTTGTCCAGGCACAGGGTGTCGACCCGGGCCAGGACCTCGACGGCGGGCAGCTCCTGAACCAGGACGTTGCGCCTGGCCAGGGCCAGGGAGGCGGTGGCGAAGTTGACGGAGGTCAGAAGCACCAGACCCTGAGGCACCATGCTGACCACGCCCGCGATTCCGGCGACAACCGCGTGCCGCCAGGCACCACTGCTCCAGGCCTCGGCGATGCTTCCGCTCAGGCGCAGCTGGGACCACACCAGGACCAGGGCCACGGGCACGATCACCCAGCTGATCCAGTGCAGCACCCGGTTGGTCCCGGCCTGCAGCTCACTGACGACGAGTGAGTACCTGCGGGCCTCCCGAGCCAGCCGATGGGCATAGGCGTCCCCGCCGACGGCGGTGGTACGGAACAGCCCGGTCCCGGCCGTTACCGTGGTCCCCGACATGACCTGCTCGCCGCGCTCCGGGCGCACCGGTCGGGACTCGCCGGTGAGGATCGACTCGTCGATCTCGAGACCCTCACTGGTGATGACCTCTCCGTCAGCGGGCACCTGCTGGCCGGAGCTGAGACGTACGACGTCGTCGAGGACGACCTCGCCGACGGCCACCTCCTTCTCGACCCCATCCCGCAGGACTACCGCTCGGGGAGTCTCCAGGACGGCCAGACGGTCCAGGGCGCGCTTGGCGCGGATCTCCGCCAGGGTGCCGGTGGCGGTGTTGAGCAGCAGGACGAATCCGAACAGCGCGTCCGCCCAGTGCCCCAGTGCCAGGACGAGGACCAGCGCAACGCCAAGGATCCCGTTGAAGATCGTGAAGACGTTGGCCCGCAGGATCTGGGCGGCGCTGCGTGAGGTCCGCTCGCGGTACTCGTTGGTGCGTCCGGCGCTGACACGCTCGGCGACCTGGGCGGCGCTGAGACCGGCGACCGGAGCCTCAGAGAGATTCGTGGTACTCACGGCTCAGAGGGTAGTGAGTGACGGAAGGCCGGTCCTCCTCCCGAGGGCCGAGGCATCAGGACGCGACCTCGACCCGCCGGGCATCGGCTCGCGACTTGAGGACCGAGGCGATGACAGTGATGAGGACCGTAGTGATGATGACAGCCAGGGAGACCTCGATCGAGGCCTCGGGAATACCGTGCCACTCCTGTCCTCCGTTGATGAAGAAGACCTCGTTGGTGTGCAGGGCGTGGACGATGAGCTTGAATCCGATGAAGCCGAGGATGACCGCCAGGCCGTAGTGAAGGTAGATGAGCCGGTCGAGCAGTCCGTCAATGAGGAAGTAGAGCTGACGCAGCCCCAGCAGGGAGAAGGCATTGGCGGAGAAGACCAGGAAGGGCTCGTTGGTCAGGGAGTAGATCGCGGGGATGGAGTCGACGGCGAACATGACGTCGGCAGTGCCGATGGCGATGATGCACAGCATCATGGGGGTGATCATGGTGCGCCCGGCGTGGCGGTGGATGACCTTGCCGCCGACGAAGCCGTCAGTCATGGGGATGACTCGGGCGATGAGCTTGACGAAGCCGCTGGGCTCGTACTCCTCGTCCTCGTCGTCGGGCTCCTCAACGCCCTCACGCGCCTGGGAGAAGGCGGTCCACAGGAGCCAGGCGCCGAAGAAGTAGAAGACCCAGGAGAAGTTCTCGATGAGAGCGGCGCCGGCCAGGATGAAGATGAGCCGAAGAATGAGGGCGATGACGATGCCCGCGAGCAGTACCTCCTGCTGGTACTTCCGGGGCACCTTGAAGGAGGACATCATGATGACGAAGACGAAGAGGTTGTCGATGCTCAGCGCCTTCTCGGTGATGTAGCCAGCCAGGTACTCCCGAGCGAACCCGCCGCCCCACACGAACCAGACGATGGCACCGAAGACCAGAGCCATGGTGATGTAGGCCACCGACCATACGGCAGCCTCCTTCATGGTGGGCTCGTGCGGGGTGCGTACGTGACCGACGATGTCGATCGCGATGAGGGTCAGGATGATGGCCGCCAGGCCGATCCACCCCAGGATGTGGACGTCCACGTGTTCTCCTCCGGTACGGAACTGGTACCGGAGGTCTCCTCCCGCCACGGGTGCTGGCGCTCAAGGCACGTACCGCTCTGGCCGCGACGCCGGGAACGCAGGACCGTGTGTACCTGCACCGCCGTGATGACGACGTCGCCGTTGGTTGGGAGTACTCCCCTCCGTATGTAACGCGTGAGAGTCTAACGTGGTCAGTGGTGCGGCCACATGGTGTGGACCTCTGTGCAGATGTGGGGTGCATGACGTCACCACCTGACCGGGGCTCCCCGGAGGCGGCAACAACATCGCCATCATGACTGTAACGTCCGTACTCCGAAGCCGGCTCGGTCAGTAGACCGAGTCCCGATCGATCGGGCAGGTCATGCAATGACCACCGCCGCGGCCGCGGCCGAGCTCGCTGGAGGGGATCTCCAGAACCTCGATGCCGGCGGCGCGCAGATTGGCGTTGATCGAGTAGTTGCGGTCGTAGGCGACGACCACTCCCGGTGACAGGGCCACGACATTGTTGCCGTCGTTCCACTGCTCGCACTCGGCCCCGTAACGTCCTGCGGTGGACATGACCGGGGTGAGTTTGACGTCCAGGGCCTCGGAGACGACGTCGACGAAGTAGCCCTCGTCGTAGGTGACCTTGATGCCGCCAAGCTCGGTCTCGTCGGGGCGCAGGGAGAAGGTGTCCATGGCCCGGACGACCGGCTCGTAGACATTGACGACGTCCTCGGAGCACACCGTGAACACGGTGTCCAGATGCATCGCGGCGCGCTCCTTGGGCATACGGGCGGCGATGACCCGCTCGGCCGAGCCTGCGTCGAACAGCGACTTGGCGATCTGGCTAACGGCCTGGAAGGTCGAGCGCTCACCCATGCCGACCAGGACGATGCCCTTACCGATCGGCATGATGTCTCCGCCCTCGATGAAGGTGTGCCCCATGTCCTTGTCGACCGTGTCCAGCCAGACGTTGTATTCGTACCTGAACATCGGGTGATAGCGGTAGATGGCGGTCAGCAGGAGGACCTCGCTCCGACGGGCGCCCCAGAACATCCGGGACAGCTCGACACCGTCGTAGATCCAGGCAGAGTTGTCGCGGGTGAACAGGGTGTTTGGCAGAGGGGCGATGAGCATCTCGGGATCGTCGCTGTTGACGTGGTAGGGAGAGATGCAGCTGCCGAACACGTCCGTGGGCACCTCGTCGGACACGAGGCCGCCGATAAGGAGCTCGCCAAGCTCGGCCGAGGGCATCTCCTCCAACCAAGCCAGCAGGTCCTCGGCAACGCCCACGCCCATGGTGGCGTGGTTGATGCGTCGGTCCAGGATGAACGAGCGCGCCTCGGGGATGTCCAAGACATCGGCGAGCAGATCACGCAGTTCGAGCACATCAACGCCACGCTCGCGCATAAGCTCGACGAAGAAATCGTGGTCGCGCTGAGCCTTGGGGACGTCCAAGACGTCGTCGAAGAGTAGATCGTGGCAGTTGGACGGCGTGAGACGATCATGTGCGCGGCCGGGGCGGCACACCATAACGCGTCGCAGTGTGCCGACCTCGGAATAGACTCCGTGCCTCTGGTCAGTCATTGGTTCCTCACTCTGAGTCGTTGCAGCACGATGAATTGCTGCCGAGAACGGTGCGGTCATGGCTCGCAGGGAGATGGTTGAGAACGGCGGTCAGAGGCTGAGTGCACCAGTTGCCAGTCCGTAGACGGCATAGACGGACATAGCGGCGAAGAGCGCAACGAGCCCCCACTCGGCGGTACTGAAGACCTTGGCCTCCTGCTCACGCCGCGCCCAGATGTAGAAAGGCAGTCCCACCAGGTAGAAGATGGTCGTGTACAGGAGGTACACCAGGCCAGCGGCATAGAGCAGCCATAGACCGTACGCCGACCCCAGAACGCCGACGGCGAGATCGAAGCGTCTGCCCCGAGACCTGTCTCTGACGGCGACGAGAACCTGGAACAGAGCGGACAGGAGATAGGGCAGCAGGATGAGGGCGGAGGCCAGGTGGATGAGGCGCGTGTAGGTCGAGGCGTTGAAGTAGGTCCAGACGAGGAAGAGCTGGACCAGCCCCATGGTCAGCCACAGGGCGTTGACAGGCACGGCTTTAGCATTCTCGCGGCCCAGGAACGAGGGCATGAGCCCCTCCTGGGCGGGAACGCGCACGATCTCGGCCAGCATGAGGAACCAGGACAGCAGAGCCCCCACCAGGGAGATGATGAGTCCCAGGGCGATGAACTTCGCTCCCCATGGACCGACCGCCGCCTCAAGCACTCCCGCCAGGGAGGGGTCGCCCAGCCCGGCGAGTTCGGAGCGGGGAACGATGCCGTAGGACAGAATATTGACGGCGAGCAGAAGGGCCAGAACGGAAAGGAAGCCCAGGATCGTCGCCTTGCCGACATCGGCACGCGTTCTGGCCCGCTCGGAGAACACCGACGCCCCTTCAACACCAATGAACACCCACACCGTCACCAGCATCATGTTCTTGACCTGGGCAATCACCGCACCAGGCCCCGTACCGACACCGGCTCCCCAGAAATCGTGGGTGAAGATATCGAGCTTGAAAGCGAACAGGCCGATGAGAACGAAGACGACCAGCGGTAGAACCTTGCCGACGGTCACGATGGCGTTGATGATGGCAGCCTCGCGGATGCCGCGCAGGATCAGGACGTGGTACATCCACATGACGACTGAGGCGATCCCGATGGCAAGTGCGGTATTGCCGTTGCCGAATCCGGGAAGGAAAACCACTAGCGAGGCCATGAGCAGCACGAGATAGCCGACATTGCCGATCCAGGCCGACAACCAGTACCCCCAGGCGGAGGAGAATCCGACGAGGTTACCGAAGCCGGCTCGGGCGTAACCGTAGACACCGGCATCGATATCGGGACGGTTGATAGCCAGACGCTGATAGACGAAGGCGAGCATGAGCATGCCGGCGCCTGTAATGAGCCACCCTATGATGAGCGGTCCAGGCGCTGCAGCACCTGCCATCTGCTGCGGCAGGCCGAAGATCCCGCCTCCGATCATCGATCCGATGCCGAGTGCGGTCAGTGCGACCACCGAGACCTTGCCAGAAGCAGCCCGCCGGCCCTCCACGTCAGCAACCTCGGTGTCGCGTTCAGCCATACCAACTCACGCTCCCTCGCAACGGCATTGGCGCAACACACTTACCGTACGGTAACTTAATGAAGACAACAAGGCTGACTACACATCAATAGAAATTCTGCAACGCGTATAACGCGCTGCATACTCGCACAGGCTTGGCGTCAGCACGTAAGACGATGGAGTGAATATGAAGTGAATACTGAACGTTCCCCCGAGAGAATCGCAAGGTCACCTTCTTTACTTTTGGGACTAAAGTCCTGAAATGACAACGCGAATCACACCTGCCGCACTCCTTCACTGGGCGGCTCGCATGGCGCGCAGCTCTTTCTTGAGGTCCTGAATCTCATCGCGCAGCCGGGCGGCGAGCTCGAAGTGGAGGTCCTCGGCGGCGGCGTGCATCTGCTGGGTGAGCTCGTTGATGAGCTCGACGAGGTCACCCTGTGCCGCCCCGGCGAGCTTCTCGCGCACCGTGGCCTCGGCGGCGTGCTTGCGCCGGTTGCGCACTGAGGAGTCCTCGTGCCCCCGGTAACCGCCGGCCAGCAGATCGGCGGTGTCGACGTCCTCACGGGCGAGCATGTCAGTGACGTCGGCGATCTTCTTGCGAAGCGGCTGCGGGTCGATGCCGTACTCGGTGTTGTAGGCCAGCTGCTTGGTGCGGCGTCGCTCGGTCTCCTCAATGGCCTCGGCCATGGCCGGGGTGATGGTGTCGGCGTACATGTGGACCTCGCCGGAGACGTTGCGGGCGGCGCGTCCGATGGTCTGGATGAGGGAGCGGGTCGAGCGCAGGAAGCCCTCCTTGTCCGCATCCAGGATGGACACCAGCGAGACCTCCGGCAGGTCTAGTCCCTCGCGCAGCAGGTTGATACCCACGAGGACGTCGAAGCGTCCCACCCGCAGCTCGCGCAGCAGGTCGACGCGCCGCAGGGTGTCGACGTCGGAGTGGAGGTACTCCACGCGCACGCCCCGCTCGGCGAGGTAGGTGGTCAGGTCCTCGGCCATGCGCTTGGTCAGGGTGGTCACGAGGATGCGCTCCTGACGCTCGACGCGGGCGCGCACCTCCTCGAGCAGGTCGTCGATCTGCCCCTCGGTGGGCTTGACGACCACCTTGGGGTCCACCAGCCCGGTGGGGCGGATGATCTGCTCGACGACGCCGTCGGATCTTTGGGTCTCGTAGTCTCCGGGGGTGGCCGACAGGTAGACGGTCTGGCCGATGCGGTCCTCGAACTCGGCGAAGGTCAGGGGCCGGTTGTCCAACGCGGAGGGCAGGCGGAACCCGTGGTCGACGAGGGTGCGCTTTCGGGAGGCGTCCCCCTCGTGCATGGCACCGATCTGGGGGACGGTCACGTGGGACTCGTCGATGACCAGGAGGAAGTCCTCGGGGAAGTAGTCCAGGAGGGTGTTGGGCGGGGTGCCGGTCTCACGTCCGTCGATGTGCAGGGAGTAGTTCTCAATCCCTGAGCACATGCCGATCTGCTGGAGCATCTCCAGGTCGTACGTGGTGCGCATGCGCAGGCGCTGGGCCTCCAGGAGCCGGCCGTCGTGCTCGAGCTGAGTCAGGCGCTCGGCGAGCTCGGCCTCTATTCCCTCGATGGCCTTCTGCATGCGCTCAGGGCCGGCCACGTAGTGGGAGGCGGGGAAGACGAAGACCTGCTCGGCAGTGTCGATGACGTCGCCGGTCACGGGGTGGAGGGTGGCCAGGGCCTCGATCTCGTCTCCGAAGAACTCGATGCGGATGGCGAGCTCCTCGTACATCGGGATGATCTCCACCG
>ERZ772766.1925-NODE-1925-length-10703-cov-3.242956_pt1 | contig 10703 bp, 19 predicted proteins | sample MGYA00511379_ERZ772766 | MGnify/ENA primary metagenome ERZ772766 (study PRJEB29015, sample SAMEA2737895) | human oral metagenome | biome: human oral; feature: human-associated habitat; material: dental | place: China | collected 2116 ...
TTTTGTGATAAAAGAACTGTGTTATTAGGATCAAATTTTAATAATTTATCGACTTGTTTTAGCTCTTTTTGAATGCTTGTAGTGTTTTTCTCGACACCTTTCAATGCTTTTTCCAAGCCTTGTGTATTTCCATCTATTTCAATAGTTATTCCTTTAATCTTAGCCATATTGTTCCTCCTTTCCTAAATTATTAAAAAGAGCAAGATTAATTAATCTCGCTCTAAAAATTATCAAAATGATTTTGTGTCGCTCTAACTACTTTCTTCTCTTTCTTATTATCACTATGCATTTCAACATATTTTGTCTGATAATCAAGAGCATTTCCTATTGTCATTTCTGACAATTCATCTAGAGTTAGGCCACATTGCTTACAACACATAAAAAATGATTCAGAAGTAAATACTTCATCTGAAGCATCTTCAGATTTATCTACTTTTTTTCAGTATAAAAAGTAGCCTCTAATAAGTATGCAATGTTTTCAAAAATATCTGCTACAGTCAAATTTTCTTGTAATCCGAAGAATTCTTCTTTTTCTGGAATACTATCATCTGCAATTTTTGCGCATGTCCAAAATATGTCATACATAATTTCGATGTCTTCTCCTGTAATTTTATTAATATGTTTTTTCTTCTTGTTAAAGTTTTTAGCATGCTCTTCTTTTTTATCAAATTTTTTTGCTAATCTTAAAATATCGTTGAAAAAATCACGTCTGAAATGTGCTTTGTATTTAAAAGGTAAATTAGCTGCTGCTTTTAATTTAATTCCTTTAACCACTAACTCCATTTAATTTACCTCCCTGTTGATGATTGTCCAGCACTTGCTGAAGCTTCAATTTCTGGTACTTTTTCAAACCATTTATTATATGTTTCGGTTGGTGTATCTTTGTTAGTTTTTCTCTTAACTACTTTGTCAGTGGATCTAGGAGATGCTGAAAAGCTTAATTCATCAGTATTGTAGTTGTTTCCGTCTTTTGTTGTACTTGAGACTTTTGGACGTTTGGCTGTGCAATTGTACAATACATGACGTGTAGCGTGCGCATCACCTTCGAATTGGAATAATAATGCAAATGAGTTTTTAGTTGCATTGCTATATTCACTTGTTAAACCACCTTCTACTTTTTCTCCAAGTACTTCTTGTTTAAATGCTTCTGGTAAGTTAATTACTTTCAATGTTCCTTCATAACCTTCGTTACTTTCTGTTTTATAAAAATCAATGTTGTCAGCTTTTATCGCAAAGATTTCTCCTTTAGGTTCTAATGAGAGTTCAACTCCTCCAGGGATAGGTTTAGGGGTTGCATACTCAATTTTCCCTTTCTTTTCTGTAATAACTGCGTAATGTACGTTTTCTAATCCATACGTTACTTTATTCTCTTCCATTATTTTTTCCTCCTGTTTTCTAGTTTAAAATCATAAGAAATCATATATATATCTTCATCCGAAATATATGTCTCTGTTTTGTCGTATATTAGTTTCATTTCGTCTAATATGTTTTCCAGTTTTTCTTCCAATTTCAAATCTTTTTTTGTGTTATAAAGTTCTACTACCATATCCGATACTTTCCAATGTATCTTATTGTCAGCCAATGTTTTTTCACTACCTTCTGAATAATACACTAGATAAGGAATGGTAGGAGTTGTTCTATTTACAAAATGATGATAAGCAACTGGAATTCCTAAGCGTTTTAAATTATTAAATAAATTGTTCATCGTCCTAGTCGCTCCTCTAATTTTTTCGGAAATGTCTCAATTACGAATTGTTCTACAGGCTCAATATGTGGCATTGCTTTTGTTCTACCGCCATTTCTTTTTGCGTGTCCTCGTTCCAATAGATGGGTTAATCTATAGTGTTTTTTATTATGGATTTTTATTTTTCCTTTTTCTTTCGATTTTACCCAGCTACTAGCATACGCTCCGCCACTCTTCCTGTTACTTTTAGGACTTTCATTTTTTAGTTTTTCTACAACTTCATCAGCAACCTCGTCAGCAACCTTGTCCATATCTTCTTGAACTTCTTTTTGGTAGTTCTGCAACTCTTTTAGTATCGCTTTACCCAAATCATCTGCTTTCATTTTTGATTTCCTCGCAAGTTAATTCTGTAATATCTTTAGATGTGTATTCTTTAATTACACTATATTTTTTGTTTTTGAAAATAATCTCAAATGGATTATTGTTTTCAAAGCTATGTATTTCAAGAATTAATTGGGGTTTAAATCCTGCTCTTGCTGCTTGATAGAACTCGAAGCGCCCTACTGATTTTTCGTTGCATAAAACTTTAAGTTCTTCTTTTGTTTTCTCTTGCTGGCCTAAATCATCTTCAATTAGTTTGCCTTCGGAGATTAGGATAACTTCGTCATTCCATGGCATTAATTTCCCCCTCCATCTTTGATAATTAAATCATTTAAGCGATACTGTAAGTTTCTAGGGATTGCTACTCCATCTTTGTTGCAATAGCGATAATGGGCATAATCGACGACGAAAAGGACGTGAGCATGATTATTTTCATCTAGCTTCACTCCTTTAATTCGTGTTAATTCGTCGATTGTTCCTTTGATGATATGACTGATGTAATTGTCTCGGATTGTTGTAGTTATTCCTTCTTTTGCTTTAACTAAATCCAATATCAGTTCTTTATCCATATCATCACCTACTAATCAGCTTTTTTACGTCGCCCTCTTGTTGATGCTTTTTTTTCTTTTGGCTTCTCAGTTTCCGTTACTTCTTCTGTTGATTCTTCCTCAGTTTCCGTTACTTCTTCTGTTGATTTTTCCTCAGTTTCTGTTACTTCTTCTGTTGATTTTTCCTCAGTTTCTGTTCCTTCTTCTTTAAATGGATTAATTGTTTCTTTATTTTCATCTACTTTTTTAATGAAGATGTCTCCTGCTGAATTATCATACGTGCTTAATTGTCTTAAACGTTCCTCGCTTACTTTAAGTCCTTCTGCTGGAAACTTTTCGCCTTTTTCGTATAGTTTTCCTTTAGGATATTCTTCTGTTCTAACTTCCGTGTCTAAAAAATTTCTAACTGTTACATACTCGCTCATAGTTTACCTCCTAGACTGCATCTGTATAAGTCACATAGAATCCAGCTGCGCTATCAGTTTTTCTTGCATCAAAACGAGTAAAGATTCCTAGTAACTGCCCATAAATATCATTTTCAACCCATTTTACTGTTGTTTGTAATCTATCGAACAATGTAACAAAGGCTTTTAAGTCTCCGATAAATCCTTTCATTTCTCCTGTTGCTCCTGCAATAACAGTGTCAGGAAGTCTATAGATTACTTTTCCTCCAAATTTATATCCAGTAGGTGAAGTGATATCAACTTGTAACATATAGCGACCTTCTTTATCTTTAACTTTATCTAATGCTGCAAACATTGAGTCAGAAACAACTAATGATACATCGTAAACTGATGGGATTTCTTTATTGTACACATCTTTAATTCCATCTAACCCTGTTACAGCTTTTGCTGTTGCTGTTTTTAAAATAGATGCAATTTTTTCATTTTTAGTATTTAAAACTTGTAAATCAGCATCTTCAGCTACTAATCCTAAAATATCAAAGTCGGCATCATCAATAATTTCTTGAGAAACTGCTAAATGTCCTCGGTATGTTTCGATTGAGTAATCGATAGGTGTTGCTGAGAATTTCCCTAAATCTGGATTTTTTTCTAACTCTGATACGGCAGTTAATTTTTTACCAGATTTTTTAACTACTGGATATTTCCCAGAAGCGCTGTTTACTTTCACAACGTTAACTAATTTACTTAAATCGACTTCCAATGTAGGTGCAATTTGTGGTTTTAAAATCTCAACAGGAACTAATGCTCCATTGTCAACGATTTTAACACCGTCTCTTGTTTGTCCTTTTGTTCTGATGAAATTGTTTAAATTACTACGTATTTCTTTTTCTTTATTCATTCCTCTTTCTCCTTTTTCTGATGTTGGTTTTTTGTTGTTTAGTTCTTCTAATTCTTTTTCTAAATCAACAATTTCTTGTTCTAATTTTTCTTTAGCTTCTTCTTTTTCTTTGATTTCTTTTTGGATTTTTTCCATTTGTTCATCTAGTACATCGATATCTTCATCTGTTTCAGCTGAATCAACTGCCGCCTCGGTTTCAGCAGCACGTTTTTTAGCTTCCTCGATATCTTTTTCAATATTGATTAATTTATTTGCTCTTGCTTTGATTTTTGCGTTTAAAATTATTACGTTACCCATTGTATTTCTCCTTAAATTGTTTTTTTCTTTGCTCTAAGCGTTGTTTTTTGTTGTCTACAAACTCTTTTTTTCTGGCCGAAATTTCCGTTTGAGGATAAGCTGGAAATGTACATGGACTTACTTCTAAAAGTTCTAGACCTTTGATAATATCTAATGTGCTATCTTCTCTTCTAATGGTATCTATTTCAGTTGGAATAAATCCGAAACTGCATCCGCTTATGTCTCCGCGTTTTACTCGCGCAAATACACCTACTGCCATTGGATCATCTTTATTAATTAAAATTTCTCCTTTGACTCCTGTATCATCAACCGTTAAATTTAGAGTTTTATTAGTGGTTCTACCTAGAACTAGTGACGTATCGTGATTGAATAAAGCGCGAATATCTAAATCGTTGATTGATTTATCTATCGCGCTCCTGTCTATTTTTTCATAATAACCGTCCCAAATTTCTGTCTCTTCATCGAATTTGATAAAATAACCACTTAAAATTAAATCTTGTGCATCCTCTGATTCTCTTACCTTAAATTGTGAATTGATATATGCTGTTCTTTTATTCATTTTCATCACCACCTTCCAAAAGTTTTTTTTGACTTCCTAATTTTTCTTGAGGGAGATAATTTTCAAGAACTATAATTTCTTCCATCTCCTCATCTGGAATCATTCCTACCCAATCCCTAAGTTCGTTTCTTCTCATTGCAGCTAATTGAATCATCTTGCTTCCTGCATCCACCATTTCAGTTAGATTGTAAGAATAAAGTGAACGTGGATTAAGTTTGAAATATCTGTTAGGACTTATTAAAATGTCTCTCGTTAGTGTTTGTGCTATCGTTTGAGCGATTGACATTATTTTAGTACTTACAAAATTATTGTACTCTTCTTTATTAAATGAACCTATTCCTAGAAAGAATGGTGGTACACCTATAACACTTGCCACTGTCTGCTTATCCAAAGTTACTGACTCATTAATCGCAATATCGTTAAGTGTTAATGGTTTGATTTGCTGTACTTCCAATAATTCTGCTGGAATTATCCAAGGTTCTCCTGCGTTTTCCGTTTCAATATATTTTCCATATATCTTTTTGCGCCCCTCTTTTGAAGAAAGTTCATCATTATTCGCATCAACTTTGATAATTAGGCTAGGCATATTCCTACCGTTCATAAAACTTCTTTTTGTTAACGTTGCTTGATTAAGGTTTTGAACAATATCTTTTAGTACAACTTCGTATCCTGTTCCTTTGTACGGTTCATCGGCATCTGGATTTATCGCAAAATGAACTACCTCATCAGGAGAATACTTAATTCCGTTATATTTTATGTAATAATCATTTCCGTTAGGTATAATGTCGATGCTTTTCATAGGAAAAGGTGTAAGATTTTTAATGATGTCATTTTTGGTATCATATTCAATATGTAAAATTGAATTACCTCTACCATCTAACAATAAATCTTTTACTATTTTGTAAAGCCAACTTTTCCTTGTCATATACCTACAAGGTGCTACGTCGATTTTTTTTGCGAGTTCATCTTTAATTCTAACGTCTCCTTTTTCGGTATTCTCCATTAACTGAATAGTCATGCTGGATACTAAGTCTGCTATTTTATCAACTGCAATAATCACATCTGGATTTTTATTTAACGGCTGATATCCTTCTTGGAAAATGTACTCTACAAATTTATCTTTATCCACTTTTTTTATATCAATACCATTGGAATTTTGATAACTCCGTTTAAAAAACTTATCTATAATTCCCAAGCTCTTTTACCTCCTTTTTTAATCTTATGTAAACCGTTTAAATCGCTCTATATTCGTTCTCTGGGGTATAATTACCTTACTGAAAATAATAGAACGTTTATACGGCTTTTAAATGGCTGTTCTTTTAATCGAAAAAGCTCATTATATTAGGGTTTTTGTCCATATCCTCTAACATCTGAACTGCACCGAAAACAGCTGCATCAAAAATATCTATTCTTGCATTTCCACCGTCTCCGTCAATCTTTTCAAATTGAATCATATCGTCAGTTTTTTCAATTGCGCGAACATTTCCTACGCAATATTCAAATGCTTCTGAATGACAATAATAGAATTCTTTATTTTTGGTTTTGACTTCAATTCTCCTAAATCCTTGAGATTTTTTCCAAAAATATTGTGGCTGGTCAACTATGTTGAATTTTTGCTTTTTCATTTTAATAAAAAATTCTCGACCAAACTTTTTATCAAATCCGATTTTTGCAATCTTAAATCCTTTATTTCTCATTTCGACAAACCAATTGACAACATCGTCATACAGTACAGTAGGAGTATTGCTCATTGTTAGCCAGCCATCTTCTTTCCAACCGAATAATGGAATTGAATCATCATTGGCTTTTTTTTGTGCGGCAACAATTGGAAAGAATGCATGAGGAATTACAATTATTTTCCCTTTGTATTTGTATTGGCCGTATAATGCGGTTGCTGTTAAATCGTGTAATTTTGATAAGTCTGCACCGCCATACCATTTAATTGGTAGTTTGGCCAATTCTTCAATACTCCAATCAAAATTAGAATCACTGTCGATAAATTCATCCACATTGAAGTAAGCATTCATTGAATTTGTAAAAATATTTAATGTTTTGTTGAAAAACTCATTTCTAGTCTGTGGATCATTAGTGCTTGTTCTGCTTCCGCCATTAAGCTTTCTAGTGAGATGGTAACTCCACAAGATGGATTAGACATGATTAAAGTATTAGGATCTAAATAATCAATTGGATTACCTTCTTTATCTTGATTTGCTTTACAAACAAATATAAAAAGTTCATCGTTAGTTATTGTCTCATCTAATATTTTTTGACAATATTTTAGTCTGTTGGCTAAAAATCCATTTGGCACATCTCCAGCAGTACTGATAACAGATAATAATCTATTTCGATAAGCACTCATTGTTTTTTTCATCAATCCGTACTTTTTAGAATTTTTCATTGCATGTGCTTCGTCGATAATAATAAAATTTCCGTTTAATGAATCTAGTCTGGATTCATCGCTGGCCAATGCGTTAATATAAAAAGAACCTTCTACTCCGTAATTTCCTGAAATAGAATGTTCTTGATTATTATCTTTCGTATTTATTCTTTTGTCTTTCCATCTATCCGTATTGTGTTTTATAAATCCAAAAGCTTCTAGTGATTGTTTGATACTGTTGGCCACGATATACGCTTTACTACCGCTTTTGATATCAAGTAATGAACCTGCGAGTGTAAGTGCAGCGGTAAATGCCGTCTTCCCATTTTTTCTTGGTAACATCATAAAAGATTCTTTAAACCGTCGTTCACGACTACCTTTGGTATTAAATCCAAATAGATTGGTAACTATGAAATGTTGCCACTCTTGTAATTTCAGTGGTGTATTTCTTATACTTACCGCGTTCATATCGTCGCCTTGTACATGGACTATTACATTTTCTATAAATGTAACCACGAAATCTACAATATTTTCTTTTAGATCCCACTTGTTTGATTCTATATCTTTTAAAAAGCGTTCTGCAGCTTGAATGCGTTCTTTGTTCGCAACTACTTTTCCAGAGACAAGGTCATTAGCGTATGCTTTTGCTCTGTCAAAATTTTTCATAATTTTTTCCCAGCTGTCTGTAAGAATTTTAAAATAGGTGAATCATTTTCTTCTGTAACGATATCGCCAAGCGCTTTAGGATTTAACATTAGTCTATCTGAATAGGAAATTATATCTTTCCGCAAAGTCTCCATAATTGTTATTAGTGGGACTTTCCTCATATTAGTTGCTCCTGCTTTGTTTGTATATTCTTCCATTGCGAGATAATCATTTTCTTCATGAGCCTTCGCGTAGGTATGATATTGAAAAAGAAGCCCTGCATAGATTTCAATTATCGGTTTAAATTCATCTCGATAAGTTCCCAAGGACTTCATTTGTTTAATTGTATTTTTTTCAAAAGAATTCTTAGTTGGTGGTCTGGCCAAAAATCTCAACTCCTTTTTTCCTTCTGTCGACTTTTACACCCCTTTTTCTCTGGAAGCTCCGTTTTTGGAAGAAGTTCCCTTCCCCGGTTCCCAAGTCATCAAAATAAAAATTTTTGATGGCGGGGGGGTAAAAATTAAAATTATTTTTTAAAGAAAATCAATTTTTTTAATTTTCCCTATACTAATAATTATAGCGGACATTTTGGACATTTTGGACAAACTTTAAAATTTTTGAAATTTTTTTTAAAAAAAGATAGTCTATTGACTATCCTTTAATTTTATTTTTAAAAAATCTATTTAAAACTTGGTCTGCATTTTCCCACATATTAACTAGCCTTTCTTTTTGATAATAAATATAGAATCTATCATAATGGAATTTCAACATCTTGTTTCTTATGTTGAATATGTAAATAAATTTTGTTTCCTTTTCCCACTTATATCCATAGTTCCACTTGTCTGATAGTAATCTTAATATTTCATGGATTCTGTTATCTACGCGTTCTCGATGGACTTTGTATTTTGAAGGTGTAGTTAATACTTTTATATAATTATTTAGATCCATATTAAACTTATGTTCTAAATCTGCAATCTCTGTATCAGTTAATACATTTCTAGTATTTTCTTTTAGTTTGTATATTTCTTTTTCTAATACTTCTTTTTTGGGAAAATCATATATTCTACGTTTTAGCGCTTTTATCAATTCTTTATCAAAAGTAAATAACACTAACTTTCACATCCTTTATTCTCACCTATCATAGCAAGAATTTCAACTACTGTTTCTGTAACGTGAAAGTGTTGATTTTCTACTACCACTACACTTCTAGTTGGTAGTAGTTCGGCTTCGTAAATTGCAGTTATCTTTCCTGCATTTAAATATAATTTTTCTTTATTGCTCATTGTACATTTTATTAAATTCATTATTATTCTCCTCAACCTTTCTAATGGCATTGTACCAATTTGTCTCCTCAACCAATGTATGAGTCCCACAATCCTCACATCTTATGCAAAATACATTTTCTTCTACATTGCAATAGTCTAACTCTCCACAACACTTATGGCAGTAGTGTTTAGTACTCGGCGCTTTTCTGTATACGTATCGTTTTAGTTTTTCATAGTTAATTAGCATTAGTTTAACACTCCTTTAAGAAATACAATATCAGGAGCAAATACATATTTTAATATTTGCAAAAATACTATACTTGATATACAAGAAATTAATATCCATGTTGATATTTTTAGAAGTTTTTTATACTTTAGGCGGTCGCTTTCATTTTGCCATTCCCAATCTGTAGTAATCCAATTAAATGTCAGTACAATAAAAAATGGTGTAGCGAAAAACGCTATAATTGCGAAAATCCAACTTATAAAATCACATGTCGCCCAAACAATATATTGACTTCTTAACCCTGCATACACATCTGGAATCTTATCTACATTAACACTTAGCTTCTCTGCTATCTTTTGCATTAATTCATTCATCGTTATTCTCCTTCAAATTTCGGTAATTCAGTCCAATATATTACGTCTTCGTCTGTGTCTTCAAAACCTACTCCGTCACCAAACTCGCTCCAATTATCTAACTTCGTATTAGAATACCTTCCAGAACTTAGCGGAAAAGTAACTAACACTTCTTCACCGATATCAGGAGTATAACCCTCCCACATAAAAGTATATAAATTGCCGTATATTTCCACTTCATCTTCAGTAAGTTCTCTTTTGTAAATTTTATGCCATTTCATCACTATTCCTCCTAATCGTTATATAAAACAATATCACTTGAATGCCCTAAATATTGTTTTCCGTTCTTTAATTTAACTTTTACAGTATCTTTATTATCATATGTAGTCCATTCTTCTACTTCCCCAGTAACTATTTCATTGTTAGGTAGTTTAATTACTGCTTTTTGTAAAGTATCCTCGGCTTTATCTTCTTTAAATACAGTTAACCCTAAACCTAAAATAATTAATAATACACCTATAATAAGCATCAAGTCTGTTTCTTCCTTAAACCATCTCATTATCTAACCCCCAATAAATCTTTATTTTCGTATATGTTGCCTATGACTGTTATATCTTGATATGAATTTCTTAAACTTATCATACAAACCCCGTTATCTTCCAAATAATAAGATATTCCACTATGTTCTTTTACTACTGCAAAGATACCACCTTTTAAATCTTCGTCTTTTCCATCGTCATGATATTTGACTATATCGTACTCACAGATACAGTTGCCATTCTTATCTTTATACCCAGTGTTTTTTAAAAATCTCACTTCATCAAAATCAAATGGCACATAATCTGCATTGTCGTTTAAATATACCTCAACTGTTTTTTCGTGGAAATTAATAATTTCTACTGGTAATACTAAATCTAAATGTTTAATATATACTTTTGGTTGTAACACAATTTTTCCTCCTTAATACTTCCCGAACGTATTTACACCGAAATTGTAAGCTAGTCTGTATTCTTGACATAGACTTTCTACTTTGTCAATAAACCCTAAGTAATCAATATCGGCATTA
>ERZ772766.1929-NODE-1929-length-10690-cov-34.181006_pt1 | contig 10690 bp, 10 predicted proteins | sample MGYA00511379_ERZ772766 | MGnify/ENA primary metagenome ERZ772766 (study PRJEB29015, sample SAMEA2737895) | human oral metagenome | biome: human oral; feature: human-associated habitat; material: dental | place: China | collected 2116 ...
GACCTACGAGGTTCGCTGACCGGAAGGCTCTCCAGCTCGAGCGGCTGGGGGCCAAACGGGGGATACCACCGCATGGTGGTATCCCCCGTTCCGGTCTCTGCGACCGGAACGTTCAGAACCGCAACCGAGGCAGGCCGCTCAGGGACGGGCCAGGCGCTGCGGGAGGGCCTGGGAGGCGAGCCGCTCCAGAACCGGCCCGACCTCTGCAGCGCCGGTCAGGGCCTGCGGGAAGGAGACCACCAGAGTGCTGACTTCTTCCCCGGTGATGGACATGAGGGTGACCCCGTGGGCGTCGACATCGACGCACAGGGTCCGGTCCCACAACGTCGGGCACACGCCGACGGCGGGGCGGGAGGAGCAGATCCAGCCGGGCATCTGCCCCTCTCGCACGGCCTCACAGACAGCGCGCAGCCCCAGCTGGCCGACCGCACTGACGGCCTCATGGGCGTCCATAACCTCCTGGGGGCTCCAGGAGAGGGAGGATGAGGCGTCAGCATCGGCTGAGGCGATGTCGAGAATTTCCTCGATGTCGTGGCTGGAGACCCCGGACACGCAGTGAAGCATGACACGTTCGCAGGTGACGACACCCAGACGTCCACCGGGACCCGAGGCGATCTCTCGGACGCGCTCGAGCGGGTCCTCACCGACGATGGCGCAGTGGCAGGCCGGAGTCCGCGAGGAGGCCAGGACGAGGGCGCGGTCCTCACCGTTGACCCAGGTCAGGTTGCCGAGCAGGTGAGCCGTGGCTGCCGTGATACGAACACCGGGCTCGGCGGCGTCGAGAGTGACATCGAGCCGGACATCGACGGCGACGTCGTCGGGAGCGATGGACAGCGGAGTACCTTCCGGCGGGCAGGCCGCCACGAGAATCTGGCCATCGGCCCGCATGGCGTGAGCGACGAAGGCAGCGGGAGCGGAGGGGTCAATGCGATAGGCCGTCACCGCGGCGCTTCCACTTCCAGCCAGGAGACGCCTGGCCGTGCGCCGGGCGCGCTGCATGATGTCGGGGACCTGAACGGACGTCACACGCTTACCTTCCTACCGTGTTGCCGCACGTGGGAGCGGGGTGCTCCCGGCAACATCTGAAGGTGAGGCTACCCTCAGAGCGCCCGAGGGGCCAGTTCCTTGCTGAAGCCCACGCGTGGAGCGTGTCTCAGCGAGCCAGCCCAGGGAAGAGATGCTGGATCCCGACGACGATCATCTGTACCGCGATCGAGGCCAGGATCATGCCCATGAGGCGAGTCATGATGGTACGCATCGTCATGGACAGACGCGCACCGATGCTGGCCGAGAAGTAGAGAACGATCCCGAGCGTCACGAGGACGACTGCCAGCGCAGCCGCGACAGCCGCATGCCCACCCAGCCCCCGAGCCTGGGACTGGATGACGATGATGGTCGCGATCGTTCCCGGACCCACGAGGATGGGAAAGGTCATGGGGTAGAAGGCGACGTCGTTCCTGCTACCAGCAACGGCGTCGTGCTGCTCCTTCTCCTGCGCGCTTCCCTCGTGGGCACTGGATCCACTGCCGTTGAGCATGGACAGGGAGATGATGAGCAGGACGATTCCTCCTGCGATCCGGAAGTCGTCGACGCCGATGCCGAAGAACCTCAGGATTGTCGCGCCGAGGAGCAGGACGACGGCACACATGACGGCGGAGGAGATCGTTGTACGAACCGCTGTGCGCCGCTGGGTCGCGGCATCCTGGTACTGGGTGAGACTCAGGAACAGGGGCAGGTTGACGAAGGGGTTCATGATCGCGAAGAAGGCTCCCAGGGCCTTGACCAGCACAGCAATAGCCATATCCGCATTGTGCCGCACACGCCGGCGGCGAGCAGGGAAACAAAACGGCCCTCGCCTGACGGCAGGGCCTGCGGATGAAGAACTGTGGAGCTAGGGGGATTCGAACCCCCGACCTCTTCCATGCCATGGAAGCGCGCTACCAACTGCGCCATAGCCCCGAGATGGGTGCTCCACCCGGAGAAGAATCCGAGTGGTTCGTGGAGCTAGGGGGATTCGAACCCCCGACCTCTTCCATGCCATGGAAGCGCGCTACCAACTGCGCCATAGCCCCGTTCGGGCGTCGCCCTCGTGCGGCGACGCGGATAACTGTATGAAGTTCGGCCCCACTGGAGCAAATCCACGACGCGTGTACTACCTCACCCGCTCAGCCGAGGATCCTGCCGAGCGGACTGGGATCCACCGACGGTCCGGCGTTCCACTTCACCACGGACCAGCTCGGAGGCCGCTTGTTGGTGCGCATGAGCGCGTAGCAGCAGTTGCTCATGCCGCGCAGACCGAACCACTGCTGAGGGTCCATCCCCAGCAGGTGCGTAGCACCCAGGTTGGTGGCCGCCCCGTGGGAGACCGCCACGATGACATCGTCCTTCCCGGCGTCGGCGGCGATGGCCCTGAGCGCCTCCCCCACTCGCTGCGCAGTCTGACGGCGCCCCTCGATCCCGAACTGGGGAAGGTCGCCACCGGCGCGCCAGGTGGCGTAGTGGTCGGGCCACTGCTTCTCGATATCGGCTGCCTTGAGCCCCTCCCACTGCCCGAAGGACTTCTCCGCCAACTCTGGGACGATCTCGACGCTCAGCCCGGTCGGAGACGCCAGGACCTCGGCAGTGGCCCGCGCCCGCAGCAACGGGGAGGAGACGATGCGTGTAGGGCCTAGCGCCGCGATGCAGTCGGCTGCACGCCGAGCCTGCTCGCGACCGGTGTCATTGAGAGGGATGTCGACTCGCCCCTGGATGCGTCCCTGAAGGTTGTAGTCGGTCTGCCCGTGACGCCACAGGATGAGGTCGGTCATGAGGCGGCATCCTCCTGGCCGCCGCCCTCATCTTCCTTCGGACCATCCGGCTGCGTCAGGTCCGCTGGCAGCTCGACAGCCGGGCAGTCCTTCCACAGGCGCTCTAGCGAGTAGAACTCCCGGTCCTCGTTCTGCAGGACGTGGACGACAACGTCACCGTAGTCCACCAGCACCCAGTGGGCGTCGGCGAAGCCCTCACGGGTGCGGCGCTTGACCCCGGCACCGTGCATGGCCTCGTCAACCGCATCGACGATGGCGTGGACGTGGCGATCGTTCGAACCGGAGGCCAGCAGGAACACATCGGTCAGGCCGAGTCTCTCAGAGACATCAATTGCGGCGAGGTGCTCCGCCTTCTTGTCGGCTGCGGCACGAGCCGCGGCAAGAGTCAGACGGGTGGCATGTTCAGTGGCGGGCACGGATCTCCTTCGGGCGGTCAGGCATCATGCAGCGGCGACTGTACCGTGCGCGCCATCGTCATACGACCTGTCGGATCCACTCCCCAGCCCCCACTGCGCTCATGGCGCTAGCACTGTTACTGCCGTTGGCGATCAGCAGCCACGCGACAACCGCGATGATGAGCAGCAGGACGACGACGATGAGCAGGGCCATGAGCACCTTTCCGATGCGCGAGGAGGAACTGGCCTGTTCCACCGGCAGGACGTGATCCGGGGTGGGAACCCGCCCAGTCACCTCATTGACCGGAGCCAGATAGGGCTCCTCAGGCGCCTCGGCAGCCGGGACTGCCACGGAGTCCCACTCAGAGCCGCCGACCGGACCATTGCCGGTCTCGACCTCATCGGCGTAGAAGGCGTAGGGACCGACGGCCTCACCAGACATCGCAGCGGCGGGATCGGTGGCATCGGCCACTCCGGTCACGATCGTCTCCTGGAAGCTGTCCACCTGGGATGGCTGGTGCAGCGACTTCCACTGCGGGGCTCCGGGGGTGCCGAACTCGACCTCCGGCTGCGCGGACGGCGTGGGCATCGCGGTCTGCGCCTCGACGTCGACCGCGACGGTCTCCTGCGTCATCGGCTCCTCGATGGAGGCGCCACCGTAGGCATCCTGAGCATCAGCAGCCTCCTGGGCTGACGGCGAGCTGTCGACGGGTTGAACCGAGCTAAGCTCACCCGTGGACACGTTGACGGTGCGCACCCCCTGAGCAGCTGCCGGAATGCGCACGATGGGACGGCGCACCGAGCCGGCTGAGGACGCCGAGCCGGCGCTCAGACCACTGCGTGCGGACTCGGCCGCCTGCGGGGCTCCAGCCTGACCGAAGGCAGCGAAATCGGCAGCGCCGGACGCCGATGTCGACACGGCGGGGACCGCACTGACGGCTTCAGCCGACTGGGAGGAGGGCTGCGAGGAGGCCGCAGAGGCCGCCGAAGACGGCGCCTCGTCCGACTGGGTGCTCGGAGAGAAGTCCTCTCGATAGTCGTAGGGGCCGGTGGCGAGCTCCTCAGCCTCCGTCCCACCGGTGTCCTCAGCAGAAGCCTGGAGCGCCGCCCCGTCCTGGTCGTCCCTCTCCTCGGCGTCCGAGGTGGGTCCTCCTTCAAGGCGCTCCTTGAGCGAGAAACGCGTGGGCACCGGCGCAGGCTCGGAGCTGGTGTCCTGGGCCCAGTGGGCGTCGTAGTCCAGAGTCGCCACCGGCAGGTCGACTGCCTCCATGAGGCCCGTCTCGATCTCGGAGATCGCCACGGCCTCAGCCGCCGACAATGAGCGCCAGCTCGGCGCGGAGGCGGACGGCCCCTCGGGAACGGAGAGGTTGAGAGGCGGGTTCTGTCCCTCCTGCTCGAGGTAGAACTCCCCTTCACCCACTGCTGGGAGCTCGACCGATTCCTCCAGGTCGGCCCCGGCGTCGTCGCCAGAGGGTGCGGAGGAACGAGAGGTGACCGAAGCGGGATCGGCAAGAGGGTCCTGGAGGGCCTGAGCCTGCTCAGGGGTGATCTCTCCGGCCTCAACGGCCGCTCTGAGCGCCTTGGCCTCCTCACGTAGACGCCTCATCTCACGTCGGGTCAGGAGCGGCTGCTGACCGGTCAGGATCGCCTCACGCTCGGCGGCGCGCTCCGCCTGTCGGATCGCACGACGACTGCCGCGTGGAGCGTGCTCATCCTGCGTCGGCTCCTCGGTCGTGGGGGCATTGACGCCGGTCTGCTCAGTGCTCACCGTCGTTCTCCTTCCTCAGGGACTGCTCGCGGGCCACTCTCGCCGTCATCGACGTCGCCGACGCCGGCCGCAAGGCCATACGATAAAGCCCGTACTTGCGTATGTACTGCACGACACCATCAGGAACGAGGTACCACACCGGTGACCCCTCTCCGACTCGCTGACGGCAGTCCGTCGACGAGATGGCCATGGCAGGCACCTCCACCAGCGAGATCCTTTCGCGGGGAACCCCGGAGTCACTGAGGACGTGCCCCGGCCGCGTCACCCCCACCAGGTGGGCCAGGTCGAAGATGCCCTCACTGTCCTTCCAGGTGAGGATCTGCGCCAGGGCGTCTGCACCGGTGATGAAGTACAGCTCCGCGCCGGGATACTCGGCCGCGATGTCATGAAGAGTGTCGATCGTGTACGTCGTACCGCCCCGGTCGATGTCGACCCGGGAGACCGTGAACCTCGGGTTGGAGGCAGTAGCGATAACCGTCATGAGGTAACGGTGCTCGGCCGGAGAGACCCGGCGATCCTTCTTGAAGGGCTGGGCCCAGGTGGGTACGAAGATGACCTCATCGAGGGCGAAGACGTTCTGGACCTCACTGGCTGCCACGAGGTGCCCATGATGGATCGGATCAAAGGTTCCTCCCATGATACCGATGCGAAGCGGACGAGCAGACTGGGTCACGCGCTGCTCCTCGCTTCTTTCCTGGGGGACACGTTGGCTCTCCTCAACCGGTTCGGACAACTGCAGTTGGCGAACATACTGCCACGGCCTGTACCCATTGTGGGCCTCCGCAACGCCATAAGCGAGTTGTCAGCCAACGGCGCAGAGACACAAGGAGGCACTCAGGGTATTACCAGCGTCGTGTCAGGCATCCAGAGCGCGTCCGGCAGCCCCCAGCGCCGGTGCCGGTTTCCCGAGCCGGGCAGGCAGCAGGCTCGGCGCCGGCAGGCCGGCCATGAGGTCAGCGACCCGTTGACGCAGTGGCTCCAGGAAGACGGCCTCTCCCGCCCGAGTCAGCTCCGAGCTCAGGACGACGTCGAGAGGGCCGAGCAGACCACCACCGCGAGCGATGAGGTCAGCGAGCGCGTCCAGGCCCGTGTCCCAGACACGGCGCGCCTCCCGGTCCCCTGAACGCATCGCACTGAGGAGCGAGTCGAGCCCCGAGAAGGGAGAACCGGTGCGCCCGGCGCCGATGTCGTCGGAAACGCCTGAGCCGACCGAGCCGATGGAGTCAGTGGAGTCATCGACGATGCCGGCGGTATAGCGCCTGACCATCGCGTCAACGGAGGCGACGTCCTCCAGGCAGGCCCTCTCCCCGCTCCAGTCGGGATCGGGAACCAGGACCCGCCCGATCTGACCTGCCCAACCACCGCCGAGCACCGGGGCGCCGTTGAGAAGCACGGCGCAGGAGATGTGCTCAGCAACAGACAGGAAGAGGCAGTTCTCCCCAGCGGCTCCCCACCGACTCTCCGCCCAGGCGCCGCAACGAGCATCCTGATAAAGCGCCACCTCGGCCGACTCAGCAGCCGTGCCCGCCAGAGACTGACTCACCAGGCTCGCCAGCGGGACGTCCTGCAGCCCCAGCGCGCCGCCGCGACAGACGCGTCCCTCATCCTCGTCGACGACGCCCGGCACGCAGACCCCAACGGCCAGAGCCGACGTCTTCACCGCCTCGGCCACCTCGCCGGAACGCTCATCGGCAGCGCTTGTGCGCAAGGAGGCGATCACACCGGCGACCTCCTCCGCCAGCCGATGACCATTCGAGTGACACCCCTCCGGGAGACCGCGTTCCAGGCAGGAGATGACACGCCCTCGCCCATCGGCAACAACCGCGGTGATGCCGTCGGCACCGACGGCGACCCCCAGCGCAACAGCGCGTTCCTTGGAGCAGGAGCACTCGGAAAGGTCTGCGGGATGTCCCATGTTTTCTCTGTTCTCGGGGGCAGGGCGGCAAGCCCACGGGACCACCGCCCCACACGTTGGTGTGATTGATATCGACGACAGTAGCAAGGTTCGTATCGCTATGTGTCGCTCTCAGCGGGCAGCCGAGGGCATGACTGATTATGCTGACGTCAGCACACCGACTACCTGCCGTGCGGTCACCAGGATAAGGCAAGTAGTTGATGTACAAATCATGTACGCCCTCAGCCCCACCCCCCTCTCCGTCCCGCACCACTCCCTTGAATCCCCAGGAGGATCGAGATGTCTCGGCATGATCGCCATTCGGCCATCCTCGACATTGTCATGGACGAAGGCAGTGTCCATATCGACGACATCATCACGCGGTTGGGGGTCTCAGCGGCGACCGCACGGCGCGACCTCGACCACCTGGCGGATCAGCAGCTCATCAGCCGCACCCGCGGCGGTGCCATCGCCAACCCCACCTCCACCGAGCCGCCTCTGCGCTATCGCACCTCGAAGATGGCTGATGAGAAGGCCCGCATCGCCAAGGCGGCGGCAGCCATGGTGCACCCGGGCGACACCATCGGCCTCAACGGCGGCACCTCAACCACCGAGGTGGCCCGGGAGATCGTGCTGCTGCCGGATCTGACCGACCCGGACGTACCGGTCACCCTGGTGACCAACGCCGTCAACATCGCCAACGAGATGACGGTGCGCCAGTGCGTACGCGTCGTCGTCACCGGCGGGATCGCACGCCCCCGATCCTTCGAGCTCACTGGTCCGTTGGCCGAGCTCATCCTGCCCTCGATCAGCGTGGACACACTCTTCCTGGGCGTCCAGGGCCTCGATGAGCGGGGCGCCTACGCTCAGCACGACGGCGAGGCAGCCGTTAACGCAGCCCTGGTCAGTGCCGCCCACCGCGTCGTCGTCGTGTGCGACAGCTCCAAGCTCGGTGCCACCGCCTTCGCCCTCATCTGCCCCACCAGCTCGATCGACGTGGTCATCACCGACGACGGCGCCCCCGCCGACCAGGTCGAGGTCCTGCGTCGGGCGGGAGCCGAGGTACAGCTGGTCTAACCTCCGAGAAACCTGAGAGCTTTCTCATCCACCCCTAATCGTCGTCTTCTCCTGGCCGGTCAGGATCGTCTCAGAACGACCCTGACCCGACACCGAGAGAAGAGACGACCCATGTCAACCGCTCCCCTACGGGTGGCGCTCTACAGCCACGACGCCAAGGGGCTGGGGCACCTTCGCCGCAACCTCGCTCTGGCCCATCACCTGGCCCGGGCACTGCCGGGACTCACCGGCCGCGACGTCACCGGCCTGGTCATCACCGGCCTGGCTCCGGGACAGGAGCACCGGCTTCCTGACGGTTTCGACTGGCTGGTACTGCCGGGGGTCAAGAAGGCGAAGGGCGTCTACCTGCCTCAGTACCTGCGTATCACCCGTGAGGACCTGGGCCTGGTCCGCAGCGCTCTGCTGTCCGGTGTCCTGACGACCTTCACCCCGGACCTGCTCATCATCGACCGTCATCCCTTCGGGGTGCACCAGGAGCTGCGCGAGCCCCTGGCACGTCTACGTCAGGCGAGCCCCGGCTCGCGCGTGGTGCTCGGCCTGCGCGAGGTCCTGGACGCACCCGTGACCGTGCAGCGCGAGTGGGAGGAGCTCGGCGAGGCCGACACGCTGCGGCGGCTCATCGACGAGGTCTGGGTCTACGGGGACGACTCGGTCCACGACCTGAGCGCTACTGGTGAGGCTCCGACGGCGCTTGAGGAGCGGATGCGCTACACCGGTTACCTCGCCCATGGCCGCGATGCCGCAGAAGCCACTCACGGTTCCGAGGCGTCAGAAGCCCTGGCCGGCAACGCCGAGGCTGCCGGAACCTTCATCCTGACCACCGCCGGTGGCGGCTCCGACGGCGTCAACCTGCTACGTACCGCAGCCGCGACGCGTGTCCCCGACGGGTACCGGCACGTCGTGGTCACCGGCCCCCAGCTCGACGCCGCCCTGTTCCACCAGGTCGCTCAGACGGCCGGCCCCCGCACCATCGTGCGTCAGTCCTGGCCCGGGATGAGCCACCACATCCAGCAGGCCGCAGCGGTCATCTCGATGGGCGGCTACAACACGGTCAGCGAGATCCTCGCCTCCGACACCCCGGCTCTCCTCGTCCCCCGAGAGACGCCTCGCCTCGAGCAGTTCATCCGGGCCACTGCTCTGAAGAACGCGGGCGCCATCGACCTCCTGAGAGTCACGGACCTGAGTACTGCGGCACTCGAGGACTGGCTCACCGAGCGGCTGAGCGATCAGGACGCCGGCACTCGCAGCCAGCTGGCGGGGCGACGTCGTCTGCGCCTGGACGGTCTGGAAACCGTCCCCCTGCTCGCCGCCGAGCTCCTCGGCAACCGGTACGACGTCCTCGACACCCGCCTCACTCACCTCACCAGCCACACCGCCAGCCTCACCAGGATGGAGATCCCCGCATGAGTCCCGCAACCGATCACCGGCAAGACACTCATCAGAACGGTGCCCGCATCGGATACGTCCTCAAGGTCTACCCGCGCTTCTCGGAGACCTTCATCGTCACCGAGGTCCTCGCCCGCGAGGCCCAGGGCGAGGACCTGAGTATCTACGCGCTGCGCCCTACCACGGACTCGCGCTTCCACCCCGAGATCGCCCGGGTGGCCGCCCGGGTCAACTGGGTGGGCCGGCCGGTACGGGCCATCGACATGTGGAGCCGGCTCACCGACGGCCTGACCCGCCAGGACGACCGCGAGCGCTTCGCCGCCATCATGCCGGTGCTGGCCGACCTTCCCGGTGACGAGGTGGCTCAGGGCGTGGAGCTGGCTCGTCAGGCACGCAGGGACTCCATCACGCACCTGCACGCGCACTTCGCGTCCCTGGCGGGCCGGGTCGCATGGATCGCCTCGGCCCTGACCGGCATCCCCTATACCGTGACCACCCACGCCAAGGACATCTTCCATGAGTCGGTGAATCCCGTGTGGCTGCGCCGGATCTGCGCCGACGCGCAACGGGTCGTCGCCATCAGCCGCTACAACGAGGCTCACCTGGGCAAGGTCCTAGCGGGAACAGGGGCCACGGTGTCGCTGCGCTACAACGCCATCGAGCTGGACCGCTTCTCCTACCGGGCCCCGCAGCCGGTGGCGTCCGGGAGGAGCGGACCGCTTCGGGTGTGCGCCGTGGGCCGCCTGGTGCCCAAGAAGGGATTCGCCGATCTGATCGAGGCGGTGCGGATCCTGGTGAGCTCCGGCGTCGACGTCGAGGTGGAGCTGGCCGGTGACGGTGAGGAGCGCGAGCGCCTGACCGCGCAGATCGACCGCCTGGGACTGGTCGGCAGGGTTCGTCTGCTGGGTCCGCTCACGCAGGCGGAGGTGCGTGGTCTGTTGGCGCGCTCGGACGTGTTCGCAGCGCCCTGCATCGAGGCGGCCGACGGCAACATCGATGGTCTGCCCACGGTGGTCCTGGAGGCGATGGCCTGCGGGACACCGGTGGTGGCCACAGCGGTCTCGGGACTGCCGGAAGTGGTTCACGACGGCGTCACCGGGCTCCTGCTGCCGCCCGGGGACCCTGCCGAGCTGGCGATGGCCCTGCGCGGGATCGCGCTGGGCGAGGTCGACACCGTCTCCTTGTCACGTGGGGCGCGCAGGCTCATCGAGGAGCACTTCGACTCCCGTGCCCAGGCCGAGGTGCTGGCCGCCTGGCAGTCGGGCCCCCGCCCCGCTCCCGCCGCGAGCCTGACCGATCAGGAAGGAGCCGCCTGATGCGGATCGCCTACATCTGCTGCGACCCGGGCATCCCGGTGTTCGGG
>ERZ772766.1933-NODE-1933-length-10661-cov-5.503394_pt1 | contig 10661 bp, 15 predicted proteins | sample MGYA00511379_ERZ772766 | MGnify/ENA primary metagenome ERZ772766 (study PRJEB29015, sample SAMEA2737895) | human oral metagenome | biome: human oral; feature: human-associated habitat; material: dental | place: China | collected 2116 ...
GGGTCGTGCACCACCACCCACCCCGGAAACCCCACCACCCGCCCACAACCAAACCCCACACGCACACAACCCACACCCACCAAACCAACCACACCACACAACGCATCCTCCACACCCACCAAAGACTCCGACACCAACCTCACCACACGACGACCACCCAACACTCCACAAGAATAAGAACGAGCCACAAACCGCACACCACCACCCCCACCACCCAAAGCCACACCACCACACCCAACAACCACAGAATCACTAATCACTTTTCCACCTCAACCTTGCGTCCGGCGTAGATGAGCCCGGCCATGCGCACTCCCTCGGAGTAGGCCACCGGCCCCACACTGGCCACCGGCAGGACGGCGTCCTCGCTCTCCCAGTACAACTCGCCGGTGCTGGTCTCGTAGTCGGGGTTGTCCACACCGATCCAGTAGCGGGCCACGACCTGGTGGCCGTTCTCCCAGACGGTGGTGGTGGCGTAGCCGCCGGAGATCTTGAACCCCTTGCTAACGGCCCGTGCCGCGGCGAAGCGCAGCTGGTCGAACTCCCCGCCGGCCCAGGTCTCCAGGGTCCTGACCTCCGGATCCGGTGGCGGGGAGGGCAGGCGGTGGATCTCACGGAAGAGCTGGTCCAGGCGCTGGGTCACGCCCAGCTCGACGGCGAAGGCACGGATCTCCTCCAGCTCGGGCAGCAGCACCGGGTGGGGGATGAGGACCCGGTCGGCCGTCAGGAGCAGGGACTCGCCGTCCAGGTCGACGACGCCAAGGCCCTCGTCGTCGGCGGCCCGCAGGAACCCGGTCTGGCCCTCCTCAGTGAGGACGACGGTGTCGGTCAGCCAGGAGCGCCAGGCCTCGTCGGCCCAGACCTGGGTCAGCAGGACGCGCGGCACGGGCAGGGAGCGCAGGAACCAGCGCTCCACCTGCTCCCCGACCTCGGCGTCGTGGGTGCGCAGGAAGTCGAGGAGGGCGGCAAGGGACTCATAGGCCTCCGTGTCCCTGGCCTTGGACGGTACGGTGGCCAGGACCCTGCCCTTGGCGTTACGAGCCACCACGGCACCGTCGCGGATCGTGAGCTCGTACCCGGTACCTGTCGGGGTCCATTCCTGCATGTCCGTCTCCTGTGTGGCACGGCGGGAAGTACACCGGAACGTTACCAACAAGACGATACCTGGTACAAACTTCCCCGGCAGGCCGCCGGAAGGAAGAGGAACCTGTGGAGCTAGGGGGATTCGAACCCCCGCGAGGACAGTTCCAGAGCGTTGTGCCGCGGTCTTCTACCGCACGGTTCCGCCGTTTTACGGGTCTGTCTGGGATGATGTTGTACCATGTGGGGGCGGTCGTCTGTTGATCGTGTCAACGCTTCTGGGGGGATGATGGCCTCTGTCCGCCACCGTCGGCGCGCTGACGGCTCCGTCGCGCACACCGTCCTGTTCCGTACCGCCGGCCGTCAGTCCTCGGCGACGTTCGACGACCCGCAGGCGGCGGACCGCTTCCGTGTCATGGTGGACCGGCTCGGTCCCGCCCAGGCGCTGGCGGTCCTCGACCGCGCTCCCGGGGCGGACTCGTCGCTGGTCTCCCTGGCCGACTTCGCCGGCGTCTACGTGTCGTCGCTGACCGGTATCGGGGCCGAGACCCGTGTCCGCTACCTGCGCATGGTCTCCTCCCCCGTCTTCGCGCCGCTGGCGGTCCTGCCCCTGGTGGCCGTTGACGTCGATGCCGTGCGCGCCTGGGTCAACGGGCAGGAGGAGGCCGGTGCCGCCCCCAAGACCATCGCCAACCGTCACGGCCTGCTCTCCGCCGTCCTGGCTGACGCCGTCCGGCGTGGCCTGATTCCGAGCAACCCCGCCGCCGGTACCCGCCTGCCCCGGGGCCGCCGCCCCGAGATGGTCTTCCTGACCCCCGGGCAGTTCCGTACCCTCCTCTCCGTGGTCCCCGCCCACTACCGGCCCCTGGTGACCCTGCTGGCCTCGGCCGGCCTGCGCTGGTCCGAGGCCACCGCGCTGACCGTCGCGGACCTGGCTGACGGCGCGGTCACGGTCTCCAGGGCGTGGAAGCGGGTCCCCGGCGCCGGCTTCAGGGTCGGCCCGCCCAAGACCCGGCGCGCCGACCGCACGGTCTCCCTGGCCCCGTCCCTCGCCCGTGAGCTGGAGGCCCTGGCCGGTGGACGTCGCCGTGACGACCTCCTGCTGACCACGCCCTCGGGCGCACCGGTGCGCCACTCCCCGTTCTCCCAGCGCGTGTGGGCGCCGGTCACCCGCCTCGCCATGGGCGAGCCCGCCCGGGCCCCGGGCTCCCGGTACCGCCCCTCCCCGCTGCTGGCCGGCACCGTGCCCGTGACCGGGCCCGGTGCGCTGCGCGTCCGCCCGCGTATCCACGACCTGCGCCACACGGCGGCCTCGTGGATGATCGCCGCGGGCCTGGACCTGGTGACCGTGCAGTACATGATGGGCCACGAGTCGGTGACCACGACCGCGGACCTCTACGGCCACCTCATGCCCGAGCGGCGCCGGGCGGCGGCCGACGCGATGGCCGCCATGCTCGCCCGGGCCACCCAGGGACCTGGCACGTGAGGGTACCGTCTAGCGCTGGAGGTCGCGGTAGGCGGCCCGGAGGCGCTTGAGGCACACGAGGATGACCAGGACGTAGTGGGTGGCGGTGGTGACGGTGAGGGCTGTGAGGACCGGGTTGCTGAGGGAGCTCGTGGTGGTGGTCGCCGCGCCGACCACCAGCAGGATGGTCAGCAGCAGGCCGACGAGCACGGAGTAGAGGACGTTGCTGAAGAACTCGTCCAGCAGCCTGGCGGCCGGGGACTCGCGTGTCCACCGGCTGCTGGCGCGGGCCTCGAAGGCGAACACGGCGAGCCCGAAGGAGAACGCGGTGAGGATCGCGGCACCGGCCAGGAGGTCGGAGACCGAGTTGAGTTTCCAGCCCAGCGCCCACGCCACGCCGCCCAGCGCCGTGGGCAGGACGAGCTGGACCACCCAGTCCGTCCAGTTCCGGGTGGGTTCCCCGCCGCTGCGGGGCTGGTTGACGAGGGTCGCGTAGTGGTCGCTTACGATCGGACGGACGTCGGTCTTGGCCGTCACGTCTCCTTCTCCTTCCGTCTCATGTCTTCTGTCTCCTTCTCCTTCGTGTCTTCTGACTCCCCCGGGTAGGTGACCGGGTACTCCCAGCCAGTGTGCCACCGACCACCGTCACGCACCATGAGTTCGTCCACCTCGTCCAGGCAGCGCCGCAGGAAGTCGTCGTCGCTGAGCGCGGGCTGACCGTAGTCGTTGAGGATCCAGCGGGCCACGGGTGTGCGCTCGCGGTCGATGGCGAAGGTCTTCTCCCTGCCGTCGTGGACCATCGTCACGGACACGTGGTCGGGTTCCTCGTCCGTGACCTGGTGTCCGACGAGCCTTCCGGCGAGCTTCCTGTCGGCCTTGATCATCTCCAGGTTCCTGCGCCTGAGGAACCCCTTGGGGCGTTGTATCACCGAGGTGACCACGCCGAGGTCCTGGGGGTGGTCACCGTCGGCGAGGTCGGCCGGCTGGTCCTTGTACTGCACGGTGACCCTGAGCAGCTGGGCGGCCTTGAGCCAGGCCTCGCCCTCGGTGACGATGTGGGTCTCGAGGGTGTACCTGGGGTAGCGGTCGTTCCACAGGGTCCGCAGGGCGGTGCAGTACGGCTTGCGCAGGCCTCCCTCCTCGATCCACTCCGCGATCAGGTAGGCGCGTAGTACCGGGCGGCCGTCGGGTACCGCCAGGACGAGGCGTACCTCGGGCTCGTTGACGTACTCCCCGTCGTGCTCCAGCAGGACCGTGTCGTCCCTGACGTCCCGGATACGGGCGGGGGATCCGAAGTGCCCCACCCTGCCCTTGAGCAGGAGGGCCCTGCCGTGCCTGACGGCCCCGGTCCGGGAGAAGGCCTTCGACCTGTAGGTGTCCAGTGTCTGGAACTGGTCCCAGGCCTCCAGGAGCAGGTCGGTGAGGCTGCCGCCGTCGGGCAGGCTGTTGAGGTCGAGGTCAGGGGCGTTGCGCTTGTTCCGCTCGTGGTAGCTGATGATGAATCCGGTGGCGGTGTGCCGTGGCACGGCTGTCTCCCAGGGGTAGCAGGGACGCACGGGCGGCAGGCCACCGCCCGTGACGGGGTCTCTCCAGCGGGTCGGTCCTCCTCCGTCACCCGTGGTCCTTCCTGGCCGCCCGGTCGGCGAGGCCCTGGGCGTCGGCCGTGGTGCTGACGGTGTCCTGGTCGTCCCAGTCGAAGTCGGGGCGGGCGGTCGGGTCCCCCTGGTCGATGTTGGCCGGTCCGGTGGCGGGGCCGAGGGCGTCGATCCAGTCGTCGTCCACGCTGTCGGCGGTGACGGTGCTCAGGACGACCTCGGCCCTCAGGCGGGTGCCGGTGACCTTGGCGCGTACGACGGGCAGCAGGCCGCGTTCCTCGACGTGCCTGACCAGGGGCAGGAGCTTGCCGGACTGGAGCTTGGTCAGCACGCCGACCCTCTGTCCGTCGATCTCGACCTGGACGGCCTCGTAGGAGGAGCGTGGGCGGATCTCGTTGATCGAGACCAGGGTGGCGGCGACGTGGTTGACGGCCCCGGCGCCGCGTACCACGTAGCCGGCCAGGACGTCCATGTGCTCGTCCTCCTTGGTGACCTGGATGGTCTGGCCCCTGGGGAGCAGGGCGTAGGGCGCCTGGGGCAGGCCGTTGGAGGGCAGGATGGCGTCGGGCTGGGGCAGCCACGCTGACAGGAACATCGCGGTGTCCCCGACCCAGGCCCGGCCCGGGACCTTGAGCACCACGCCCCTCTGGGCGAGGGGGGCCAGGTGGGGGTGCATCCTGTCGGCGTCGGCCTGGGGCAGGTAGCCGGTGTGGTCCTCGCCCAGGTAGACGGCCACGGCGGTGCCCTGCCCGTAGGGGTTGTGGGTGTCCGGGACGAGCAGCAGCTCCACTTCCAGGCGTGCCGCGTCACCGCCCTGGCGGTGGCCGCTGCGGCGGGCGAGCAGGCGCAGCGGCTCCTGGCGGTAGGACAGGCCGGCCACGTTCACGGACTCCCCGTAGGGGTCCCACGGCTCGACCGGCCTGCCGCTGGGGCGGGGCGGCACCCACTCCGTGCCGTCCATGTACCCGCGTACCGCCCGCTCCCGGGCCTGCCTGGCCTCCTGCTCCTGGCGCTCACGCTCCTGGGCCTGACGCATCAGCCGGGCAAGCCGCTCACGCTGCTCCTTCTCCTCCGCCTCGCGCCTCTCGCGCTCCCGGCGGTCGCGCTCGGCCTGCTCGGCCGCGGCCCTGGCCCTCCCCCGCTCCTCGGCCTCACGCACCAGCCTCTTCCGGTGCTCGTGCTCCTGACGCTGGCGCTCCGCCTCGCGCCTCTCCTGCTCCTGGCGGTCGCGCTCGGCCTGCTCGGCCGCGGCCCTGGCCTGTGCCTCGGCCTCGCGTGCCCGTGCGGCCTCGCGGCGCGCCTGCCTCTGCGCCTGCGCGACCTGACGGCGGGCGGCACCGGCCTCACGGGCCTGGCCCAGGGCCGCCGCCCCGGTACCCAGGACGTGCCCAACGGTGGGGCGCGTGAGCCCCCGGGCCCTGGCCCTGTACCCCCACCAGACCAGGGCCGCCCCCGTGAGGATGAACAGGATCCCTCCTGGCACGGCGCTCCTGGCCCCGGGCCGGCTCGTACCGGCCAGGTCGCCGAGGATGGCCAGGACGCCCATGACGACCAGGACCCAGCCCGCGACGGTGCGCCACCTGCCCGCCGGACGGGACCCGGGCGGCAGCTGGTCCTGGGCGGGGTCGGGCGTGGGCGTGCCGGGCTGCGGGGAGGTCATGACGGGGCCTCATCTCAGGTGGGGGTGGGTGGGGGTAGGGCGCACGCTACCCCTGCGGGGCCGCCCCGCGCCCGTCACGGCGCGCCGGTGTGTCCTGAGCGTGTCGCGGTAGGCCTCCACCACCCACACGGGCACCTCCAGCTCGGCCGCCAGCGCCCCCGCCCCCGGGCCGACCAGGGCCTCCGCGGCCGCGTACGCCCTGACGTCCACCAGCCTGCGGGCCACGGACCGGTCGATCCTGGCCTCCACCCACCACTCCTGGTGGCCGACGTCACCACGCTCCACGTGGCACAGCTCGTGCATCAGGGTGGGTACCGCCACCCAGTCAGGCATGCCCGCACGCAGGTAGACCGTACGGGCGTCCGGCAGGTACAGGCCCCGGTAGCCGCTGGGGAGCACGGCCCAGGACACTCTCACCCCCGCCTCCAGGCACTCCTGGGACAGGGACTCCAGGGAGGGTCTCATGACCCCGCACACTACCCCCAGTGTGACAAAAATCCCAACCCTTTATTGATAGGCTTCATACCCCAGGCTACGGCCCACCCATAGGAGACGCCTCCCGGCCCAGACGCTCCTCGGCGCGGCTGACGACGAGGGACACAGGGACGTCCAGCGCCTCGGCGATGGCGGCGAGCGGCCCCAGGGCGATGCCGCGCTCAGCGTTCAGCAGGCGCAGGAGGGTCCTCTTCGGGACGCCCGAGCGCTGCGCGAGCGCGTCCACGGTGACCTTCTGGGCGCCACGCTCGGCCCGCAGCTCGGCGGCCACGGCTGCGTTGATCCCGGCTGACGGGTCCTTCTCTACAGGGCTCATGGCCCGTAGACCTCCTTCTCGGCGGCAGCGACGATCCTCGTCCCCGTGCAGCCGACGGCGCGGGCGATGGCGGTGACCTCGCCGACGGTCGCGGGCGGGGTGTCCAGCCGCAGGATCGTGCTCACGCGGTTCTGCGAGATCCCTACCGCCGCGCCGACGGCCGCGTGGGAGAGGCCCGAGGTGGCGACGGCCTCACCCAGGAGCCGCTGGACCGCTACGTCTACAGGGCGCAGCCTCTTCGCGCGGGATGACATGCGTACATCGTGCCCTAGGGTCGTGCGGTCCCTGGCTCCAGGCGCTCCTTGGCCTCGCGCAGCACCTCGACGGGGGCGAGGCCCAGCGCCTCGGCGATGGCGACGAACTCGTCCAGGGTCATGACCTTTTTCCCCGTGATCATGCGCTGCACCTGCGTGTACTGGACTCCCGAGAGAGTCCCGATCGCTCGGTAGGACAGGCCGCGCTCGTCGCGCGCCCTGCTGAGGATGGACGCGACCACGCGCCCCCAGTCACGGACCTCCCTGGTTCCGGACGGCATGCCAGCCCGCTTCCTACAGGGCGCCGAACGCCTCGGCCTCGGCCTCCGCGTCCCCCTCCACCATGTGCGCGGCGGCCCTCCCCAGGGCCCCCTCCGGCAGCTCCTCCACCACCTGCCCCGACCCGTACACACCCCGACGCCGCATAGGCACCACCTCGCCCTCGGTCGAGCTGCGCACGGCTGGGTGGCTGGCGTCGAGCGGGCCTGCCAGGTCCGGGTGGGCGAGACTCCCCTCGTGGTCTACCCGGTCGAGCACCTCGCGGAGCAGCTCGGCGTCGGAGGCCTCCTTGAGCGCGGCAGGCAGGCTGAGGCGGTCACGAAGGTGGGCCTCGTCCTCGGTGATGAGGCCGCACACCACGAGTCCGTCCAGGACGGGCACGTCATAGGCGCGGGCGATGGCCACCACCACCTCAGGTGAGAGGTGCCCGCGGGCGACCTGCTTGTTCAGGGTCGCGGCGTACAGGCCGGCCTTCGTGGCGACCATGTTGCGGCTGTCTCCCTGAGATACGGCGCTGAGCCATTCGAGCGTGTCCATGGCCTCGATGATACCTCAGGTCTGTCCGAAGACTAGACACCTAGCTACAAACTTGACACCCTCTCGCCGACCGTCCTACGATCTAGTCATCGGATCGCCACCGATCCACCGGATAGGCAGGAGGCTCCTGGATGCCACAGGTACTCATCCGCCCCGGACTCCTAGACCGACTCAAGGAAGTCCGCGGGCTCACAGACCAGGCGATGGCCGACATCGGCCACGTCTCCTTGTCCACCTACCGCCGCTACCGCGACCGTGAGACCCAGCCCAGCGGCGAGTTCATCGCCCGCACCTGCCTCGCGACGGGCCTGAGCGCCGGAGAGCTGATCCACGTCGTGGGGGACGCCTCGCCCGCGCTCGCGGGCCCGTCGGTGAGGGAGGCCGCGTGATGCCGTGGTTCAGGAGCGGGCGTGCGGAGCGTGCGCGGGCCGCGGCCGCGCTCCGGCGGGTGCGGTCCGACCTGGTGGTGGCGCGTGCTGGTCGTGAGGTGGCTGAGAGGCTGGCTGACAGGGCCAAGGAGCGTGCGCGGTTGGCTGAGGAGCGTGCGCGGTTGGCTGAGGGGTACGCCCGGGAGGCGCTCGGTCTTCTGAGGGAGCTGATGGAGATGGAGGCGGGTACTCCTCAGGAGACCGAGCGCCTCATGAGGGGGCTACTGCATGAGGATGGTCGCCCCGGCCACGCCGGCCCCGCCGGCGAAGGCGGCGCCGCCGGCCTCGATGACGTCCAGGAGCCTGTCGAGGAGGGGCTTCTGCTTGCGGTCGGTGAGGTCCTCGCGCATCTGGGCCAGGTCGCGTCGCAGGGCGTCCACTTCGCTACGTTCTACGCGGTCCGCGCCGCTGGCTGCGACCTCGTCCTCCAGGCGGTCAACAGCCCGCGTGAGGCCGTCGATGACCCTGATGACGCCGTCGATGGCGTCGCCCAGGGAGAGGACGTCCTGGTTGACCTCGTTGACCACGACGCAGAGGGCCCTGATGGCGACCCCGTGCTGTCCCGTGAGGCTTACCTGGATGCCATCAAGGCTGCCGTGCTGGACGGCAAGCCGTTCCGCCTCGCGCCATTTCGCCATCTCACTCTGCAGGTCCTCAAGACTGTCTCGGTCGGCAGGACCGTCCATGATGACTCCTCCTCGGTAGGTGGTGACGGCGTGCTGGGTGGGGATCCCGCGTCGTCGGGTAGTGGGTTCCCGGAGCCTACCGGGGAGGGCCCCGCCGTGGTGGGGAACACGCACCCTGTGAGGAGGGGTGCGTGATGGTGGCACGGTCGTCGCGCATGCTTCTGGGCGTCGAGCCTCCTCGTGCTGTTGAGACAGGGCCGGGTGTCCTCCTGACGATCTCGGTGATGGGGGACTACTGGTCGGGTGAGCCGGTCATTGTCCTCGGCAGCACGGACCTGCTGTACCTGCTGAGCACGGACGAGGCGATGGCGGTCGCGGACGATCTGCGCGCGACGGTAGGGCGGGCCGTCGCCCGTGGCCCTCGTCCCTCTGCCCACCGTCCTCACAGGGGGACGACGACGGGGTCCTCCTCCCCCTCTACGACGAGCACGAGCTCGTCGGGAAACGGGGACCCCCAGGCCTCGGTCTTCAGGCCGGGTACGGACTGCCCGGGGGCGAGTGTCACCGGCACCGTGAAGGGGTCGCGGAGGAACGCCTCGGGGTCCGCGAAGGCCTTCACCGTGACCGGGGCCGACGAGGTGTTGCGCAGCACGAACTGCTTGTCCGACTTCCACTCGGCCGTGAGCCGGTCGGGCAGGAGGGCGGAGGCGATCGCCTCCGCGGCCTCCGCGGATCGTGAGGCGGATTCTGAGTGCTCCTGCGCCACGCGCAGCGCCTGCTCGGCCCGGTCAGCGTCGGCGCGGGCCCTCGACGTCAGCTCTTCCAGGGCGGCGGCCGTCCGCTCGGCGGCCTGCCGGGCCTGGTCCGCTGTCCGCTCGGCCCTGGCGGCGCTCTTCCGCGACCCGAGCCAGCCGATCAGGCTGCCGATCGCGCAGACGGCCGCCACGGCCGCGCTGACGGCCTCGGCGATATCTCCCATGATCTCCTCCTCGGTAGGTGGTGACGGCGCGCTGGGTGGGGAAGACCACGCGCTGTCGGGCAGTGGCGCCCAGGAGCCTACCGGGGAGGACCCCCGCCCCCGCGGGGGCGCGCGTGCGGCCAGCCCCGCCCCTGCCACCAGGACGGGGGCGCGGTGATGGCGTGCACGACTACCCTGGTGGCACCACCGAGAAGGGGACACGATGGACGAGGACGAGACCCGCAGGCTCCTGGACGCCGTCAGGCAGGCCAGCGAGCGGACGCAGGCCGCTCACGCGGAGATGATGGCGGCATCGTCCGAGCGCTCGGAGGCTGTGAGAGCGGCGCTGGAGGCGGGCGTCCCGCGTGCCCGGATCGCCGAGGCCGCAGGAGTTGCTCGCACGATGATCTACAGGATCGCCTCTCCGGACTCGCACCGCTAGGGGCCAGCTCACCGAGAAGGGACGATGATGACCGAGGACGAGAAGCGGGAGCTGCTGGAGGCCGTCAGGCGGGCGACGCGGGAGGCGGCCGAGCTGCGGGAGCGGGCCGACGCGGCCTCCGCGCGGCGCCGCGAGGCCGTGCAGGCCTGCATGGACGCCGGCATCCCGCGCCAGCAGATCGCCGAGGCGGCGGGCACGCACCGCAGTGTGCTGTACCAGATCCTCAAGCACTAGCAGTCTCCGCTTGCACTGTCGAGCTTAGCGGGGCTACCATTACGTATGTCGGTACTCTACCGACGGATAGTCTGAAGAAAAACCCCGGCAGCACGACCACTCGCCAAAATGTCCGTGCCACCGGGGCTGGAGCTCCTGTAGGAGGAGTCGTGTCCAAGGATACCTCTGTCCCTGTGTCCGCGAGCGCGTCGGTGCCCGTGTCGTCGTCCTCTGCCCCGCCACCACCGTCGTCTGCCCCGCCGTCGGCCCCTGTGTTGTCGGGTTCGCGCTCGCGGCCTAGGTGTGTCCGGTGTGG
>ERZ772766.1934-NODE-1934-length-10658-cov-5.543242_pt1 | contig 10658 bp, 7 predicted proteins | sample MGYA00511379_ERZ772766 | MGnify/ENA primary metagenome ERZ772766 (study PRJEB29015, sample SAMEA2737895) | human oral metagenome | biome: human oral; feature: human-associated habitat; material: dental | place: China | collected 2116 ...
CGTGATTTAGCGTATGAATATCTCTGTCAGGCTATTGCTCGTGGGGAAGACCTCACTTACTTAAAGACTTACCTTGCCCAAGTACTAGCTTGGGACTTTCTGCCTATTCCCCGCTTTATAGAGTTCTTAGACCGCCCTAATCCACCAGCAGTAAAAGCCTTTGGAAAGGAAGTAGTAGCACTCTACTTGGAGGAAGTGAAGAAGCAAGACAAGTTACCGAGAAATCACAAGAAAATGACAAGTATAGTGACTAACGACTAATAACTAATGACTAATGACAAGTAACTAATTATTAGTTACTTATCACTAGTCATCGGTCATTGGTCTCTGATTACTAATTACTCGTTTTGAACCATATTAGGATTGGATTCCATTTCGGCTTTAGGAATTTGGTAAGTCCATTTTTCACTTTCTGCAGGTACTTCTACCTTGAGCAAGTGGTTAGAGCCTGCCTCATAGCGGTTGATACCTGTCTTCCAGCGTTTCCAATCGAAGAAAGATGTACCCTCTCCCCATAGCTCTATACGACGTTGTAGGCGTACTTCCTGGCGAAGTTGTTCTTGAGTGGTAAGAGCAGAAAGGTCATAGGCTGCATCGTCTCGGTTGTCCTTTACCAAATATTCCAATGCTCCTTTTGCTTCATCTAAGAGGTTGTTTTCTACCAAGGCCTCTATATAGAGTAGGTAAGGATCTTCCCTACGAAGGTAGCAATAGTCGCTGGTAAAGTCGGTATTGGTTACATACTTCACATTGGCATACTTAGGCAAGTGCGGATTCATGGCTCGGTACTTAGCTGCTATATCAGGAAACAAGGTTTCGTTGATATACAACTTTTTACGTACATCTTGGTCGCCTATTTTTGCATAGAGATTGCTATAGATAAGCTTGAAAGCACCCCCACCTGCATAACTACTAGGCATACTGTTGTCCATGTGTGCATAGAAAGAATTCCAATAGGTTCTTGTCTCTTGGGTGATGTCAAATCCCCATAGCCAAGAGTTCATACTGATATCCCATTTCCCAGCTTGTACGTCCGCGCTGGAGGTAAGCGAAGGAGTTGGCCCTTCGGTAGCAATAAGGGCATAGCGCTGTACCTCTGTCCAATTTCCTTGGCAGGCATAGATTTTGGCCAAATAGGCAGCCCCTACTGCCTTGTCTGCATCTGCTTTATTGTCAGGGGTAATCTGAAAGCGATCATCATCTACCACCGGCTTTAAGTCTGCTATCATTTGTTCATAGACTTGTTGCACCGTAGCACGAGGAAGCTTGTCGTCCCCAGGGTTAAGCATAAGGGGCACTCCTAAACTTCCCTGATTCCCTACATAGGTCTTGGCAAAGGTATTTACCAGATAGTAATAAAAAATGGCGCGCATGGTCTTCAGTTCTCCATACTTTTGGAACACTTCCTGATCGGTAGCAGCCGTAGGAGCTGTTGGAAAATAATCTGCCAATACGGTATTGATAGAACTGATCTGCTTGTACAAGAAATTCCATACAAAAGCAGGACGACGGAAATTGGCTTTCTTATTATCAAAATTATAGTCAAAGATAAACCAGCTACGAGAGGATTGTATGAGGTCTAAGCCTGTATGATCAAAGCCTACATCTACCGCCTTGAGACCGAAACCATCATGATTGGAATTCTGTGTGGCAGCATTGTTATTATAAATCCCTCTGAGTTCTATCTCCAAGAGTTGTTTTTTATTTTTTGCATTGCCTTGGAGTTCTTTTTTCCTTTGGTCGGTCAAATATTCATTCACCTCTGGGTCAAAAAAGTCCTTAGCACACCCTACAAACAAAACAGAGAGTAGGGCCATGGAAGCTATTTTCTTTATTTCTTTTTTCATAGGTCAAAATTTTAAAAACTAACAGATAATCCCATAGAAACGGTACGAATAGGACTATATACCGCATAGGTATTGGTTCCTGCTATACTTGCACGAGGATCTAAGCCTTGGCGTTTGCTCCACAAATACACATTATCGGCAGAGATATAGTAGCGCAATCTGCTCAATTTTAGTTTTTCAGTTACCTCAGGAGCAAAGGTATAGCCCAAGCTCAAATTTCTTAAGGAAAGATAAGAGGCATCTATAAGGAAACGATCAGAAGTGGTTACTATATTTTGGCTATTGAATTGTAGGCGAGGTACATCCGTATTGCGGTTCTCTGGTGTCCAGCGCTTGCGGATATCGGTATGCCAGCCTCGACCATTACCTCCTGTCTGCATAAGTCCTAAATACTGAGAATCATAGAACTTACCACCCAACTGGTAAGAGAATTGCAAGGCCAAATCAAAGTTATAGAAATGCAGCGTAGTACCGAAACCTCCTTGCAAATCAGGTATGGCGCTACCCGCATACTGCAAGCTATTGACAGACTCATAATCAGCACTTTGCTTTAATTCAAATTGTCCTGTTGCTTGATTCTTTATCCAATATTGAGCATCTCCGTTATCAGGATTTACTCCACCCCATTTGACCATATAGAAGTCATAGATACTTCCTCCTTCTTTCATAATCTGGTTGCCACGAGTAAAGCCCTTTTCTCTGAGTTCCTCAGGAAGTCTTGTAACTGTATTCTTATAGTGTAAGCCGTTGAAATTGACAGTCCAAGTAACTCTATCTGTCTTCACAGGAGTTAGCCCTATGGAGAACTCAACTCCTTGATTCTTCATATCCGCCACATTGCGGGGCTCAGAGGTAAAACCAGTGGAAGCTGGTACAGGCATATTGAATAACAAATCATTGGTCTTTTTATAGAAAAAGTCAGCTTCTATAGTTAGGCGGTTATCCCATAGGGCAGCTTCCACCCCTGTATTGAAGTTGCCACTCTCTTCCCAAGTAATATTTCTATTACCTTTGTAGAGCGCCTTAAGCCCTGGATTTTTACCATCAGAACTCACACTATACAAGGACATATAAGGGGTATAAGAACGCACACGGGACGAATTGGTAGAAGGCAAATAGATATAGTCATTACCCTGCACCCCGTAGCTGGCTTTGAGTTTCAAGCTATTGATAAAGCTTACTTTTTCCAAGAATTTCTCATTGCTCAAGAGCCATGAGCCACCCACTGACCAGAACGTACCCCAGCGATTTTCAGGCGCAAATACGGAAGAAGCATCGCGACGTAAACTGGCAGAGAGGAAATACTTCTGTTTGTAGTTTCCGTTAAGCTGGCCAAAGTAGCCTTCCACAGCATAGGTACGGTCATAGGACGAAAGAGCTGTGGTTACTGCTGCATTGTCAAAGGCGGAATTGCTCGGATCCACGAAATTATTCTTGGTTCCTGACATAGTACCCAAGCGTTTTTTATAGGTTTCGTGTCCTAAGAGAGCTTCTAGAGCATAATCAGTCCAATCCTTGTTATACCTTAGGAGTTGGTTGAAGGTCATCACTATATCATTAGAGCTATACTTAGTAGAAGACCCGTTATAAGTCTTTCCTGCACCTCCTATAGGAGTTGTATATTCGTTAGAATTATAGAAATCCCCATAGAAATTCCCTGTAGTGGAGAATTTCAATCCCTCCACAATACTCATATCCAAGGAAAGTGCTTGGTTGAAATAGTAGTCCTTATATAGGTCAATATCCTCATTCTGGGTAGCCACAGGGTTGGTATTTTCGTTATACTTACGTGATTCCCCAAAGTCATACTCTCCTGTAGGATTGCCATTGGCATCATGCCTATATACAGGATAGATAGGAGCTATATTACGTGTCCAAGAGAAAGGATTGGAATAAGAGTTTTGTTTCTCTGTCCCTTGTTGTTGCGTATGAGAGAGCATGGAAGAGGTATTAACCTTGAGCCATGGAGCTATTTCTCCTTTGTAAGAAAAGCGCATGGTATATCGATTAAAATAAGAGTTCATATTGTACCCCTCATCACCTAAATAACCAAGGGAGAAATAGAAACTATTGAACTCTGTTCCTTTGGTTAGGCTTAGGTTATGTTCCTTACGTACGCGAGTGTTGAACAAGGCTTTTTCCCAGTTGTTAAAATCAGCATCCTTGTAGCGCAGTGTAGCCTGTGGGTTGAGCTTTCCGTCGGCTCCCACTAGTTGGTTATCTGGCACATCATAAATATTGTAGCCCCTTCCCACATTAGGAATAAGGTTTTTAGAGGCAAAAGCAGCCGCAGCAGCCGCATCTCCTCCCCCTCTAGCTTGGAAATAGCTTTGGTTATAGAGTGCATTCCAAAGAGTCTGGTAATATTCGGCAGGAGACTTGATGATGTCATACTCAGGAATACCGCGATAGTTGAACCCTACACGTGTATCCACTTGTATGGAGAGCTTGCCTCGTGCTCCTGATTTGGTCGTGATGATCACCACCCCATTGGCACCACGTGCCCCATATAGAGCAGAAGAAGCCGCATCCTTGAGCACATTAACCGACTCAATATCGTTGTTGTTAATAGCACTCAAGCTCCCTGCGAAAGGTACCCCATCTACAATAATGAGAGGGTTACTGTTGGCATTGATAGAACCAATCCCACGGATACGGATACTACTACTCTCCCCAGGTTGTCCAGTAGAAGTAGAGATCTGCACCCCAGAGACACTCCCTTCGAGCGCCTTGGCCACGTCGGTAGTTTGTTTGTTTTGTATCTCTTCGGCTTTCACGGTAGCCATAGAACCTGTAAAGGATTTCTTATCGGCTGTACCATAGGCTACAGCTACCTTCTCAAATCCTACCAGTTCCTCTACATCGGGAAACATCACCACTTTTAGATGGGTGTTTTTCCCTACTTTCACCTCCTGTGTTGTATAACCCACACTTGAGAACACAAGCACATCGTTTCGGTTCACTTTTAGTTCAAAGTTACCGTCGTTGTCCGTGGCCACTCCCTTGGTAGTCCCTTTGACCACCACAGAAACGCCCAACATACCTGAGCCTTCATCGTCCTTGACATTCCCTTTTATTTTCATCTCTTGGCCTAAAAGCCATAAAGGGAAGAAGACTAAAATCAATAGTAATCCTTTTTTGTTGTTCATATTCCAGTTGTTTAACAATTAAAAAATGCTTTGGTAGTGCTTTTTAAATAGGTTATTGACAAATATTTGTTTGTTATTAGCGTTTTTATAACTTATTCAAAAATCCACAAAACCTATTTAGGAGATAAAAATACGTATTTATGCCACAAAAGTACGTTTTTTCTTGGATAAAACAAACAAAAGACTCCTTTTTTTATATCCAAAATAAAAATATTTTTGTCAAACATATTAACTTATTGATTTTCTTATGTCTATCTTTTGATGTTAATAATTCAATAAGTTAATTTGTTTGTTTACTAATTTGCTATTTTGCCAATTATATTCTATATTTGCACTCAAAACCACGCCATGCTTTTACTCTCTTTTCTCTTATCTTGTATAACACCCTTATTACCTGGGGAATATATCCTGCCCGCTGAGCAGATCAATGTGATTGCCTTGGACACTACCGATGGGAAAACCTCTTTCTATAGGCAGCAAGGAAAGACTTTTATTGCGTATGAGTTGGCATTTAGAACTGAAAAAACCTATACTGAACACCATGCTTTTAACCGACCTTATAAGACCTATAGTGCTTTTTGGAAATCACAAAACAAACCTCTCTCCTTAAAAACAATTTCAAAGAACAAAATTCTTATCTATACCAAAGCTATTCGCCCTACCTTGTATAGTGATTTTCAGGGGAAGGTATGGACCATCAAAACCAACAAATCAAACCTTACAGATATTTTGCGCTTCTTAAACCCCTCTACTATTGCCTGGCAAGCGCTAAGAGAAGGTAAGGGAAAAGAATCCTTTAGCTATCAAATACCAACGACTCAAGGCACAAAATCTTTTCTAAGCAATCACACTATAAATATAAAGCGTGAACACTACCTCTATGACTTTGGCGTACTTACCATGGACTTTGGCGCTGGCAAAAGAGCCTATTTCTATTGCCCACTGATAGAAAACCCTGATGTGGATAGAGATCCGCCTATCTATAGCTTTATTCCACTTGAGGAGCAAACCCTCACTTTCCCTACTTATGGCCGTTTGGAAGCAGTTGCTACGGAGGTTAATTATTGCATTGACTTAGACCATAATCCCATCAATTCCTTTCTGAAAGTCTGTGAGGGAGGCAGGTGCAACCTTATCAATCACTTTGGACAAAAGTTACTCCCTAAGTCCTACCCTTATATATCTACAAATGGCTATATCATTATAGCTGAAGATGGCAAGGATATAGACATCTATAACGGGTATCATCAAAAAATGAACGTAGGGACAGTGAAAGCTGCTCACTTCTATGACAAAGGGGTGGAAGTGCTTAACGAACATGGGGTTAATTATTACAATGTCTTTAGTCAAGTGGTAAAAGAATTCCCCAATACAAGTATCCCCATGTGTGGTACAGGAAGCTGGAACTATTCTCTTACAAGGTATAAGGATACAGGTTATAGCCTTGAAAGAACTTTTGGAGGTTATAAGCACCTGCTTACTGACCGCTCCCCCGATGAGGAGGTACAAAAATTAAAAGCTATCAAAGGGAATGACAACACAGCTCAAGTCTATCTTTCTGTTAAGAAAAATGGCTGTAAAGCCCTTTATATGTACCACTTCACTGAAGGGAAAGATGAAAAAATTACAGGCCGCGAGCTACTCCCTATGGCTTATGATGCGATATACTACCATGCTACTTTTAACCATCAGCCTTTCTTCTATATAGAAAAAGAGGGTAAAAAGGGTTTCTATCCTACCCAAAAAGACCCTATCTATGATCGTTTAGAGCAGGTAAGCGCTTCTTTCTACCGCTTTGAAAGAGATGGAATAAAAGGCTACTTAGATGGCACTTCCTTTAATGAGATAATGACCAATGACCAGTGACTAATGACCAATGACTAATGACTAACGATTAATGATTAATGATTAATGATTAACGACTAACGATTAAAAATGAATGATTTTCAATACGCTTATCCGTTTGCCTCTGTGATAGAAGAGGGGACGGCACACCAAAAGAATTTTATCTTTTCCCACTGCTCGGAACTGAAGGAAGACAATGCGGTGCCTTGCTTTTTTTGGGGTAATATCACTCAACCTTTTGTCGTGGCTAAGTGCTTGGCTACGCTCGCCAAGACGGTAGCCTCCCAGTTTGCTATTGCCCCAGGGGTGTTGGCCAAGCTGCGCGACCCTATCATATCAGTAGGGAACCAACAGCTGCTTTTTGAGGCTTTTTCCTCCTGCAATAGCGTGTATGCACGTGTATCACTCCATAATGAGGTACTCGATGGGGAGTTTCTCAAAAGTGGCTGTACCAATATTGACTTCAATGATGCTACTGTACGTGCTTTCAATGCCGTAACTGCCTCGGAGCAAATGATCTTGGGCGTGGGACAAAAACAAACCCACTTTATTACTGACAAGCATAAAACAGTAGAAAAGAAAGTAACCCTCCCCAACCGATGGATTAAGGGATTGGGCAATGTACAGGTGTATCTTTCAGAAATGGAACTAGCCTATCGCCTGAATAAGGCCGAGGCTATACAGCTCTTCCGCTCCTTGCCCAAACAAGCGGTAAAGACCGATTATTACTTAGTCAAGCGGGGTGTCAGCTATGCCTTTGCCCCTACCCCTACTGCTGGAGCTATTAAGATAGGAGGCGCACACCGCCTGAACCTCTTGCAGGGCTTACTACTGCTTGCCGATAGCCTTTTTATCTACCGCAATCCCAGTGAGCAAACAGTAGCTTTTGTGCTCAACTTCAAGGGGGTAGAGATGCTTTTCTTACTTTCGGACAATGTATATCGCAGTTTCTCAGGGGACGGACGCTATTTAGAAAATATGATAGAAGATGTGCCTATGGAGTGGCTGGTAGGTATCAACAACTTCTTCAAAACCAATGAGGTATTCTCCCCTACTATGGTTTCTATTGAGAACGATATTAATTTGGGAACCATGAATACGCTGCAAGCCTCCTTATCTAGCATTGGGCTATTAGGCTATAATCTTTTGGATAGGAATTATTTCTACCGTCGCTTGCCCTTCAAGCCAGAGCGCTTGGCAAGCCTCAATCCCCGTTTGGAAAATGCTAAGAAACTCACTAAGAACAACGAGGTACAGATCATAGAACAGCACGATGATTTTGTCAAAGCCCATGTAAAAGGTACAGGAGGTGTTACCCATACGGTCATCATAGATGGCGACCATGCCCAATGTACCTGCAATTGGTATACCAATCACCAGACAAATCGCGGTCTGTGCAAGCATATCCTAGCCACTAAAATGATTGTCAATGAGACAGTAAGCTGATTGGCTAATGAGTATTATTTGTTAGGTGTTGTAATATGAGGGTGCGTACCTCTTCGCGTAGTGCTTCTTTGTCCTCAAGGGTTTTGCCCTGAGTGTAGATAGGAGCTAATACATCTACCCTCATAACGCCCATACTACCTGCAAAGAAACGAAAAGGAAAGCGCTTTTTAGCATCGTAGAAGACCATAGGCACTATGGGAATTTGGCACTCTATAGCAATGCGAAAAGCCCCGTCCTTAAAGCTATCCAAGACAATCGATTCATCATCGGGAACACCCCCTTCGGGAAAAATGCAAATGCTCAGCTTATCAGCTATACGCTCCTTAGCCTGCACATATACCTGCTTTCTACTCTGTGGGCTTTTCCTATCCACTAGTATAGCCACTCGCCTGTAGAAGTAGCCAAACAAAGGCAAGGCCGCTAATTCCTTTTTCCCTACAAATACAAAAGGATTCTCACTACAATAGAACATCAGCATAATATCCATCATACTACAATGATTGGCCACGAGCATATAGCTATTATGGTCATTAGCTACCTTATATTCCCTTCTGATCTTGGGCAAAAAGCCCATGCCATAAAGGATAGGAGTTGCCCATAGGTGTCGCATAACCCAATACAAGGCACGATACCACTGCCTATGTGCAGTAAGCAGGAACAGGAGTGGCAATAGAAGTACTATAAGAGTGGTTACCAATATATAAAACCAAGCTCTCCAAAGTAGCCAAAAGAGGTATTTAGGCATTAGGGGGTAGGTTAGTTATTAGTGATTAGTGATTAGTGGTTAGTGGACTTTTTTAGGTAACGGTTAAAGAGGTATATAAAAAAGGCGGTAAGTATACCCATTGCGAAGATTATATACCAAAACTTATTAGGGTGATATGTGTTCCATAATAGGTCTGAAAGCTCCGTAGCGGAGAGGTGTAACTTTTCTTGGGCTTGTTCAAAGTATTCCTTTTTGTTGAGGCCTTCAGGTAAGGTGATCGCCCGTTTGTCCAATTCCATTTTAAGCAAAGAATGCTTATCTGACCACTTATCATATAAGTTTCCTGAGAAAAAACCTGTAATATAGCTGCCCACCGCTATAGGTAAGAAATAGGTTCCTTGGTAGAGCGCTTCCTTTCCCTTAGGGGTGATTTTTGCTATAAAGGCAGAAATGGTAGGCCCTACGGCTATTTCCCCTATGGCAAAAATAGCTGTTCCCAATACTGTAAAAGTAACTTCCTTAAACATAAAAGTAAGGGTAACCCCTATGGTCATCACTATAGTTCCGCGAATCATGGCTGAGACCTGATCCATTTTCATTACAAAATAGGAGATAGACATCTGGGTTAGGATAATCATTATACAGTCTATATTGCCAAACCATTCCGCTTTTATTTGTCCGTTTTCGGTAAAAGTAGTTCCCAAAAAAGATATATTACGATTGATCCAATCACTTTGCTTAGAGGAATCCACCCAATCTTCTATAAAATTGGGCAAAGTATAGAACAATTGATTAAAAACCGTCCAAAACCCTACCATAAGAAGCAACAGTATTGTTAGTTTCTTATCTTTTAAGGCTCCAACTATGTTCTGTACAGAGCCTTTTATCTCCGTTAGTAAGGGGATATTGTATTTTCTTTCCGCTTTGGGTTCCTTATAGAAGAAGAGAATCACAATAAGATTAAAGATAATTACCACCACTGCCTGTATAAAAATCACCTTCCACCCCATAGTAGTACGCAGGTAGGACGACATGGCAGGCCCTAATAGACCTCCTATATTACCCATCATATAGAAAAAACCGAACCCTAAGGTGCTATTACCCTCATCGGTATGGCGTGCTATGATCCCTTGTACTACAGGACGAAAAAAGCTACACCCCACAGAAGCTAAGAGAAAAGCAAAATAGGTATCCCAATAGCTACTGGCAACACTCATCAGATAATAGCCTGCTCCCATGATGATACAAGAAATAAGCAAAGAGAGTTTGTAACCAATCCTATCGGCAATTACCCCAAAGAACAATGGTAAGAGATACAGAATAGCGGTAATATGCGCCATGATATTTCCCTTCTGGATATGGGTAAGGCCTAAGCCCCCCTCATCAGTACCTGCTACCAGATAGAGAGCAAGCAGTGAAAAGATACTAAAATAAGCCCAACGCTCCGTTAGTTGTAGTAAATTCCCAACCCAAAAGGTAGAGGAAAATGATTTGAGAGTTTGTGTATAAGATTTCTTTGTTTCGGACATTAATTTTAATTGTCAATTGTTAATTGTTAGTGGTTAGTGATTAGTGGCTAGTGATTAGTGGTTAGTGGTTAGTGACTAGTACTTGTAACTGATTACTGACCACTGTCTACTGATTACTGACCACTGTCTACTGAAT
>ERZ772766.1938-NODE-1938-length-10650-cov-4.545540_pt1 | contig 10650 bp, 6 predicted proteins | sample MGYA00511379_ERZ772766 | MGnify/ENA primary metagenome ERZ772766 (study PRJEB29015, sample SAMEA2737895) | human oral metagenome | biome: human oral; feature: human-associated habitat; material: dental | place: China | collected 2116 ...
GAAGGTCTTGTGCGCGTCGACTACAAGAAGGATAAATGGCAGGGGAATCTGAATCTCAAGTACCTCGGCGATCGTGAGTATTACAAGCCGTCTTATGGACTTGCGCAGGATGTGCCCGACAAGCTGCAGCTCAATATGAATGTCATCTATGCGGCAGGCAAGAATGATACACTGACGCTCGGTGTCTACAATCTTTTGGACAGGGAAAACTACTCGAACCGCTACGGCAACCTTGATCTGCCGCTGAACTTCCGCCTGACCTATGCGCATACGTTCTGACATCGTGCGACGCGGCGGTGCTCTGCTGCTTCTTTTTGTCGCGAGTTTCCTCCTCTGCGCCTGTGCGCGAGGAGGAACGGCGACAGAAGAGGAAGCGGGCGAGTTTTTCCGCGGCGTCGATGATATGGGGACGGAGATCGTGCTGCACAAAAAGCCGCAGCGCATTGTGTCGCTCAATCTCGGTACGGATGAAATCCTGCTCGCGCTCGCGCCGCCCGAACAGATTGCGGCGCTTTCCTCCTACGTGGATGATGCGGGGCTTTCGTGCATGGCAGAGGCGGCGAAAGCCGTACCCGTGAAGCTGCACGATAAGAGCCCTGAGCGCGTACTCGCGCAGCATCCTGACCTTGTGCTTACAACGGACAGTGTGCCGAAGGAACTCGTAGCGAGTATGCGCGATCTGGGTCTGACGGTCTTTGTTTCTAAAACGCCCAAGAGTATCGAGGCAGTCTTTCCGCGCATCGAGTCCATTGGAAAGGTGATCGGCAGGGAAGAGGAAGCGGCGGCCTTGACCGGAAGGCTGCATGAACGTCTGGCGGATGTAGCACGACGCACAGAAGATATTCCAGAGACGGAGCGCCCGATTGTCGTCGCCTTTGCTTTCAGCGGCGTCTTTGGGCGGCGCGACGATCTCTTTGACGACATGTGCCGCCATGCCGCGCTCAGAAACGGCGCGGCGATGGCAGGCCTCACGAAGGACAACAGCATATCGATGGAGCAGGTCGTCGCGCTCGACCCCGATGTGTTTCTGCTGCCGTCGTGGAGCGCCGAAGGCGAAAAGACGGAAGAGTTTCGTGAGAAGCTGCGCAATGACCCGTTGTTTAAGCATGTAAAGGCAGTGCGAGAGAATCGCCTCTACTGCGTGCCCGATACGTATCGCTACAGCGCTTCGCAAAATGCTGTCGAAGCCGTCTATGTGCTGGCAAAGACCGTCTATCCCGAGCGTTTTGCCGATGAAGGCGGCGCGAGTGCAGGAAATTGATGCTTGATGTGCAAACGTGCCGGAAAGGGGTGAGCGATGGGGCTGAAGATGCTGGTGCTGAGCCTGACGGGAGACTGCAACCTCGCTTGTCGCTATTGCTATGCAAGTGGTCAGGCGAGACGCGCGATGGCATGGGAAACGGCGCGGCGGGCTGTCGATCTGGCTGCCTCCTGCGGGGAGCCGTTCCTCCTGCAGTTTTCGGGCGGCGAGCCTCTGCTCGCATTGCCGCTCCTTGCGCGTATCGCCGCCTATGTGCGCGATCATCGCATCGAGGCGCGCATGGCTGTTCAGACGAACGGCACGTTGCTGACGGAAGAGGCGGTGAACATCCTAGGCGATTCCGACATTGGCATTGGCGTGAGTCTCGACGGCAGACCTGCGCTGCATGATCGCCAAAGGCAATATTCGGACGGCAGAGGTTCTGCCGCTGACTTGGCGGCGGGCATCGAGCGGCTTGCGCGTCGCGGCGTCGGCATCGGACTGACGTGCGTTGTGACGGCGGAGAATGTCCATCGCCTGACCGATGTCGTCGATATGGCGTATTACTTCGGCAACGTACATCGCGTTGGTTTCGACCTCCTGCGTGCGCAGGGGCGCGGCACGAACGCCGCTTTGCCGCGAGAAAGCGATATGGCGGCGGCGATGCGCGAGGTTTTCGCTCGGCGCGATGCACTTTATCGCTTGACGGGACGCCGTCTCGCCATATCGCAGGAGGAGCAGGCGAGAGACATCGCAGGGCGCGGCGGGAGCGACTTTTCCCACTGCTATGCGATGAACGGCGAAGGCGTCCACGTCGATGTCGATGGCGGCATCTACGCTTGCTCCTCTTTCGTCGGCGATGAGCGCTTCTTCCTAGGCGCTGTTATACAGGGCGTGAATTTGCGTCGTCAGCAGGAAGTATCTGCCAAGATGCAGCGGAGCATGGATTTTTGCCGGCGATGCCCCGATTTTGCCGCCTGCGGAGGCGGCTGCTTCGCACGCTGGCTGGGAATGGAACAAGAAGAGCCGTGCGCGGCGGAATGTGCGTTGAAGAGGGCTGCAGTATCGGCAGTTTTCGGAAAGGAAGGGTACCGTGCGGAGTAAGGTCTTCCAGATAGATTCCAAAATTCGGAGAAAGGGAAAACCTGCATGATGAAAAAGACGTATCCCTTTTCTGCCATCGTGGGGCAGGAAGAGATGAAGAAGGCGCTTTTGCTCAATATCGTCATGCCGTCCTTGGGCGGCGTGCTGATCAAGGGGGAGAAGGGGACGGCGAAGTCGACCGCCGTGCGCGCCGCCGCGGGGCTGCTGCCCGCCATGCGGGCGGTGGCGGGCTGTGCGTGCCGCTGCGATCCTGCGACGCCGGAGTTCTTTTGCGACGATTGCCGCAGGAAGGCTGCCGCGGGCGCACGCATGAAGGAGGAGAGCGTTCCCATGCGCGTCGTGGAGCTTCCCGTCAGTGCGACGGAGGATCGCGTCGTGGGCACGCTCGATATCGAGGCGGCGATCCGGCATGGCAGGAAGGAGTTTGAGGCGGGCATCCTCGCGGAGGCAAACCGCAGCATTCTCTATGTCGATGAAATCAATTTGCTCGACGATCACATCGTCGACATCCTGCTCGATTCGGCGGCGATGGGCGTCAATACGGTGGAGCGCGAGGGCATTTCCTATGCGCATCCTGCACGCTTCGTGCTCGTGGGCACGATGAATCCCGAGGAGGGCGACATACGCCCGCAGCTGCTCGACCGCTTCGCCCTTTCGGTGACGGTGACGGGTGAGCGCGAGGCGAAGGACCGCATCGAGGTGGTGAAGAGGCGCATCGCTTATGAGCAGGATGCGGAGGGCTTTGCCGCTTCCTACAGGGAGCAGCAGGAGGCATTGCGCGAGCGAATCGAAAGGGCGCGCTCTCTCCTCAAAAGCGTCGCCGTGGCAGATAGAATGCTGGAAAAGGCGGCGCACATCTCGCTCGCGCTCGGCGTTGACGGGCATCGCGCCGACATCACGCTCATCAAGGCGGCGATGGCGAATGCCGCCTTCTCGGGGCGCACGGAGGTCGCAAAGGAAGATATGAAGGCCGTCAGCCGCCTCGTGCTCGCGCATCGTCTGCGCCGCCGCCCCTTCGAGGAGGGCGAGGTCGACTGGTCTGCTGTGGATGATATACTGGCTTGAGGAGATGGGCATGGAATATCCGCGCTATCCGTTTACCGCTGTCGTCGGTCAGGAGCAGGCAAAGAAGGCGCTTCTTCTCGCGCTCGTGAATCCGCGCACGGGCGGCTTGCTCATTTCAGGCAAACGCGGCACGGCGAAGTCCGTCCTTGTGCGTGCAGCAGCGCCGTTCACGCCGACGGGGAGTCTCGTCGAACTGCCGCTCGGCGCGACGGACGACATGGTTTTCGGCAGCCTCGATGTGGATGCGGCACTGCGGGACGGCGAGCGTCGTCTGCGCCATGGTCTCCTGCATCGCGCGGCGCATACGCTCATTTACATGGACGAGGTGAATCTCCTGCGCGAGGAGGTCTTGAAGTCTGTCTTAGAGAGCGCGTCGGCGGGGATGTTTTCCTTGGAGCGCGACGGCGTATCGGCGGTCGAGGAGATAAGCTGCATCCCTGTCGGGACGATGGATCCCGCAGAAGGCGTGCTCTCGCCCGTGCTGCTCGACAGCTTCGGCATGTTCGCGGCGATGGATGATGTGGAAGAGACGGAGCAGCGTACTGAGATCGCGCGGCGCGTGCTCGCTTTTGAGCGTGCGCCAAAAGCTTTCTGCCGCGCGTATGCGCAGCAGGAAGCCGAGCTGCAGCAGAAGGCGGCACGAGCGCGGGAGATGCTTCCTGCTGTGGAAGTTTCCCATGCCATCCTGCATCTCGCTGCGCAGTACGCCGCACGCGCCCTTTGCGTGGGAAATCGCGCCGAAATCTATCTCGTAGAAGCGGCACGCGCCTTGGCGGCGCTCGCCGGGCGCATCTATGTGATGCCGCAGGACATCGAGGAGGCGGCGCTCTTCGTGCTCGCGCATCGCATGAGCCGAAAAAAGGAGCAGCGCGAAGAGAGAAGCAGACAGCAGAAAGAGCCGCAGGAACCGCAAGCTGAGCCGCAGGAAGAGTCGGAAGATGAGGCGAATGATGCGGCGGAGGATGAGCGCCCGGACGATAATTTGACGAGAGATGCGATGGGCGGAGAATCGAAAGAGCAGGAAGCCGATACAGGAGAAGCGCAGGAAGAAGCGGCGCAGACCGACGAGGAGCGAACGTCGCCTGCAGATGGCGATTCGGGCGGCGAAGATAGAGATGAGACACACTCCATAGAAACGGTTATGGCGCGGCTTTCTCTCCTGCGCAAGGCGGTGTGCGGGAGGAAGGGCAAGAGCGGCAGACGCGCAATCGTGCAGCTTGACGTGCCGACGGGACGTCCTTGGCGCACATCGCTGCCGCGCACCGGACGGCGCATCGACCTCGCCTTTGCCGCTACGCTTCGCGCGGCGGCGCCCTATCAGCGCCAGCGGCATGGCGAGCAGGCCGTCGTCATACGCGCTGAGGATCTGCGCGTCTGGATTCGGGCGCGTCGTGCCGCTGCGAACATCCTCTTCCTCGTCGATGCGAGCGGCTCTATGGGCGCGAAGGAGCGCATGAAGATGGTGAAGGGCGCGGTGCTCGCCCTCCTGCGCGAAGCGTACCAAAAGCGTGACCGCGTGGGACTGATCGCCTTTCGGCGCACGAGTGCCGAGACGCTCTTGCCGATGACGCGAAGCGTGGAGCTGGCGGAAAAGGAACTGCGCTCTTTGCCGACGGGCGGCAAAACGCCGCTCGCGGAAGGACTTGCCGCCGCGCTCAAGATGATGGATGAGCTCAGTCGCAAGGAAGGCGCGGAAACGGTGCTCGTGCTCGTGACAGACGGCAGGACGAATGTTTCTGCAGCGGGGAAGGCGAAGGAGGAGGCGCTGCGCGCAGCAGAGGAGATCGCGCGAAGAGACGCGCACGGCATCGTGCTCGATACGGAGAAGAGCTTTCCGAAGGTGGGACTGGCGCCTGAGATCGCGCAGCGCATGAATGCGGGATATGCCACGTTGGAACGTCTTTGTGCCGAAGGTGTATTGGAAGTCGTGCGGCGTTTTCGCGATATGCAAGAGTGATGGTGCGTGATGGAGGGGCAAGAGCAGATGGAATTGGCAAGACTGACGACGGGCGACATCGCTTATCGCTATGACAAGAGCATCGTTTTGGTTTTCAGCGGACCGCGCAAGGTGCTCAGCACTTCGCTTTACAACGGCGGCTACCATGAGGATTTCGAGGCGGTGTTCAACCGCGATATGACGCAGGGATCGGGAATGCCCTGCGAGTCCTTCGCACCGACGTACGTCGAGAGCATGAAGATCGTTGCGGAGCGGCTCGGTCTTGCACCGGAATTGACCTCGGGCATGGGTACGGCGGCGCACATGGAAAACGCCTCCATCGTGTCGCGAAGCTACAAGGAACTGACCGTGACGGCGATCGTAACGGGCGGCGTGGAAACGAACGGCGGGCGTGTCGGCGATCCTGCATCTTACTACAAGACGGCGGAGAAGAAATGCGGCACGATCAACATCATGCTCGTCATCGACGCCGATCTGCCGCCCGGAATTCTTGCGCGTGCCCTCGTGACCTGCACGGAGGCGAAGACGGCGGCGCTGCAGGAACTCATGGCGCCGAGCCGCTATTCCACGGGACTCGCCACGGGCTCGGGCACGGATCAGACGATCGTCGTCGCCAACAGCGAGTCGCCGCTCTTCTTCGAGGGTGCGGGCAAACATTCCAAGCTCGGCGAGCTCATCGGTCTCGCCGTCATGGCGGCAGTCAAGGAAGCGCTCAAGAAGCAGTCGGGTCTTACGCCCGCGCAGCAGCACGACCTGCTGCGCCGCCTGCGCCGCTTCGGCGTCACGGAAGAAGCGCTGTGGCAGCGATATAAGGAAGAGGCGGGCGCAAATGCCTTAATCAAGGCGCAATTCATCGCAGCTTTGGAAAAAATGACCGCTGTGCCGGCGCTCTTCCCCTTGGGCGTGCTCTTTATCCATCTCTATGATGAGCATCTTTGGGGACTGCTGGAAAAGGAGGAGACTTGGGAAGCAGCCGAAAAACTGCTGAAAGAGATGGCGGCAGCGCTTCGCCTGAAGACGCAGGAGGGCATGCTCATGCAGGAAGACTATATGGAGTCCCTTGCGATGCTTCTCGTGCGTGCCGTCGTCGAGCGTGCGGCTCGGGCAGTTTCGGAGAAAACGGATGCAGATGATGCATGAAGCAGTGAACACGAGAGGTGCAGCAAAATGAAGATCGCAGTCTATACGAATATTCAGCGCGTCTTTGCGCTCGTCCATCGCGTGCAGGAAGCGTGCGTGTCGGCAGTTCCCTCGCTGGCGATGGCTGTCCGCCTGGCGGATGGCATGGATTCGTGGCGCGAGGCGCAGGAGAAGGCCGATGTCACTCTGTTCCTGTGGATGGGCACAGGGCTGGACAATCCCTTCCTGCAGCAGGCGTCGCGCACTTTGCAGAAGAGCCGTGCGCCGCATTTGATTCTCGTGGACAATGCCGAGCATGACAAGGTCAGCTATGGCTTCTCGGCAGAGGAAATCGCTCTCGCCTGGCAGTATTTCCGCTGCGACGGCGAGGAGAATATGAAAAACTTCCTGCTGCATCTTGCCAAAAAGTTCGGGCTTTCCGCTGAGCCGGAGCCGCCGCGCACGCTGCCTTGGCACGGCATATACCATCCCGATTGGCACGGTGATTGCCAGGACATTGAGGGATATCGTGCCGCGCATTGCCGTGACGGCCGGCGGACGGTCGGCGTCATCTTCTATCGTTCGGAGTGGATTACAGGGGACTTCACCTATCACACGGCATTGATTCGTGCGATAGAGGCGCAGGGGCTCAATGCCGTCGCAGTCTTTTCCAATTCGTATCGCGACGAGCGCGTGGAGTCGCCGACGCTCTTCGACGCCATGAAGCGATACTTCTGTCGCGAAGGGAAGACCGTCGTCGACGCCATTATCACGACGATGAAGTTTTCCATCAAGGCGGGCGGTACGCGCATCGAAGACCTCTATGCGCTCGGCGTGCCGCTTCTTGAGGCGTATACGGTGCTTGCGCCCAAGGAAGAATGGGAAAGGTCGCCTGCGGGTCTCGACCCGATGGAGGTGTCCTTCAGCGTCTGTATGCCGGAGTTCGACGGCGTCCTTCATGCCGTGCCGATTGCGGCGAAGGTGCTCGATGAGACGGGAACGCCTCGCTATGCGCCGCTTGAGGAGCGCATGGAGCGTCTGGCGCGAAAGGCGAAGAAGTGGGCGAATCTGCGCCATAAGGCGAACGAGAAGAAGAAGATCGCCATCGTCTTTCACAACTATCCGCCGACGAATGCGAATATCGGCAGTGCGGCGGGGCTTGACTCGCCCGAGAGCGTGCGCCGCCTGCTCGCGAGGATGCGCGAGGCGGGCTATCGCGTCGATTTCGTGCCGGAGAGCAGCCAAGAGCTCATGGATATTCTTACGAATCATGCGACGAATGACCGCCGCTTTATGAGTGAAGAGCAGGTAAAGAATGCCGACGGACAGCTTACGGCGGCGCAGTATGAAAGATTCTTCAAGGCGCTGCCGCAAAAGGTCAAGGAACATCTGAGAAAGGATTGGGGCGAAGCGCCGGGCGAGGTGTTCAACTACGACGGCACGCTGCTCGTGCCCGGCACGCTCAACGGCAATATCTTTCTCACGGTGCAGCCGCCGCGCGGCTTCGGCGAGGATCCGGGCAAGCTGCTGCATTCGCCCGACGCCGCGCCCACGCATCACTACATCGGCTTTTATCACTGGCTGCGCGATCTGTGGCAGGCGGACGCCGTCGTCCACGTCGGCACGCACGGCTCGTTGGAGTGGCTGCCGGGCAAGAGCACGGCGCTCTCGAACGAATGCTATCCCGACGTCTCGCTCGGTGATCTGCCCGACGTATATCCCTACTGGATCACGATTGTCGGCGAGGGCATACAGGCAAAAAGGCGCGGCGCAGCGTGCCTCATCAGCCATCTTTCGCCGCCGATGCAGCTCGCGGGCGCTTTCGACGAGCTGCAGGAGCTCGAGCAGGCTCTCGATGAGTACGTTCATTTCCGTGCGGCGCAGCCCGACAATCTGGCAGCGGTACAGGAAATCGTGCGTGAGAAGGCGGCGCTCTGCCATTTCGAGGATTCCATCGAGGAAGGCGAGGACTTCGACGCCTATGTCGCTGCTCTGCACAATTATGTGACGGACATCAAGAACATGCAGATCCGCACGGGACTTCATATCCTCGGGCAAGTTCCGGAAGCTGAAAAACTCTTGGATCTTGTGCTCGCGCTCGTGCGCGTCGAGCATGGCGGCGAGCCGTCGCTCCTGCGTCTCATCGCCAAGGAAGAGGGCTACGATTACGAAGAACTTTTGGAGCACAGCGAACGCATGACGGAGGACGGCATGACGTACGGCAGAAAGCTCGATGCGGTGGAAGACCTCATGCGCCTGCTTCTCGTGCGCCTCGCCGCGCGCGCCTACATGCCGCAGGCGGCGAGAGAAGTGTTGGCTTTGGAACCGTTCGCCTCGTACAGTGCAGCGGGCAGAGAAGGACTTCTGGCGGCGCTCGGCGAAGTTACGGAGAAGATCGTGCCGCGCCTCCTGCGCACGGAGGAGGAGTTGACGGGCACGCTCCGCGCCCTTTCGGGCGGCTACATCGAGCCGGGGCCGGCGGGAGCGCCGACGACGAACGGCGCAGACGTCCTGCCGACGGGACGCAACTTCTACGGACTCGATCCGCGCTGTCTGCCGACGCCCGCGGCGTGGGAGTACGGCAAGGAACTGGGCGATGCGCTCGTCGAGCAGTATATCAGCGAGGAGGGACGCTACCCGGAGGCGGTCGGCATCGTCTTCTGGGCAGGCTCAAACATGCGCAGTCATGGACAGTGCATAGCCGAGCTGTTCTACCTCATGGGCGTGCGCCCTGTCTGGCAGAGACCGTCGCAGCGCGTCGTCGGGCTTGAGGTCATCCCTCTCGCCAAGCTCAAGCGGCCGCGCATCGACGTGACGGCGCGCATCAGCGGTCTCTTCCGCGATGCCGTGCCGAACGCCATCCGCTGGGTCGACGAGGCTGTGAAGCTTGCAGCAGCGCAGGATGAGAACGAAGATGAAAATTTCGTGCGCAAGCACATCCTCGCGGACACGGCATGGCTCGAAGAGCAGGGCGAAGAGCATACTCTCGCTTGGGAACGCGCCTCGTGCCGTATCTTCGGCGACCCGCCGGGCGCTTACGGCGCGGGCGTCGGCGACCTTTTGGAGTCGAAGGCATGGCAGACGCTCGACGATCTTGCGGCTGTCTACACGCGCTTTTCGGGCACGGCTTACGGTGCGGACGGCATGGCGCGCGGCTACGATCCCGAGCTTTTCCAGCGGCGCATGAAGGAGCTTGATGTCACGGTCAAGAACGAGGACACGCGCGAGACGCACATGTTCAGCTCGGACGATTATAACGCCTACCACGGCGGCATGATCGCCACCGTGCGTGCGCTCACGGGCAAGGCGCCGCGCTCTTACAGCGGCGATACAAGCGACCGTCAGCGCATCGTCGTGCGCACCGTCGCCGCAGAAGCCGAGCGGCTGTTCCGCGGCGAGGCGATGAATCCGAAATTCATCGAGGGCATGAAGGAGCATGGCTACAAGGGAGCGTCCGACCTTGCGAATTATCTCGCGCACAGCTATCAATGGGATGCGACGAGCGCCGTCATGGAGGATTGGATGTACGAAGGATATGCGCGCAAGTATGTGCTCGATGCGTCGATGCAGGAGTGGCTGCAGGAGGTCAACCCCTGGGCGCTGCACCGCATGGCGGAAACGCTCTTAGAAGCAGAGCAGCGCGGCTTGTGGAAAGCGCGTGAGGAGACGAAAGAGGAATTGCGTGAGCTGTTCCTCTCCATCGAGGGCGATTTGGAAGAGAGGGCGGAACAAATTGTATAAGGCAAAGAAGTATCCGCGATTTGCCGCAGTCGTCGCATGCGCCGCGCTCCTTTTTGCGCTCTTTCTGACGGGCTGCATGGGCGAAAAGGAGGAGGCGTCGAGCGCGTACCGTGTGACCGATGCGGAGGGAACTGTCGTCGAGATTCCGCATAAGCCCCGGCGCATCTTGACGATCAGCGCGGGCACGGACGAAATGATGCTCGGTCTTGTCGAGCCGGAGCGCATGGCGGCAGTCAACGACTCGCTCGCGGACGAGAAGCATACGAATGTGCCGTGGGTGCGCGGGAAAATTCCCACGGTCATCACGCGCAGTCCGTCTGTCGAGCAGGTCGCCGCGCTTTCGCCCGACCTCATCATCGTCACGCCGTGGCTTCCCCGCGAGAACGCCGACGCCATGCGCGAGCTTGGCGGGCCTGTCGTCGTC
>ERZ772766.1939-NODE-1939-length-10649-cov-11.790353_pt1 | contig 10649 bp, 14 predicted proteins | sample MGYA00511379_ERZ772766 | MGnify/ENA primary metagenome ERZ772766 (study PRJEB29015, sample SAMEA2737895) | human oral metagenome | biome: human oral; feature: human-associated habitat; material: dental | place: China | collected 2116 ...
CGGATCTTTACTCCGCGCTGTATTTTGCGACCGAAATTTCAAAACCGCTGCGCGCTAGCGTGACGAACTGGGGCATAGCGCACATTATCTCGATCAGCGGCTTTCATCTGGGCATTATCTTTAGCACGGTCTTTCTGCTTGCTATGCCGATATATCGCTATTTTCAGGATCGCTACTTTCCATACCGCAGCGCTAAGCGCGATCTTAGCGTCTTTGTGATCGTGCTGATGATCGGATATCTCTTCGTGCTTGATTTTACGCCGAGCTTTCTGCGCTCGCTTGCGATGTGCTGCGTGGGGTTTTTCCTCGCGATGCGAAATTTCTACGTACTTAAATTTACGAACCTTTTTCTCACCGTCGCGCTTCTGCTTGCGTTTTTCCCGCACCTGGCCTTTTCGATCGGATTTTATTTCTCCTGCCTCGGCGTGCTGTATATTTTCCTCTACCTGCACCATTTCGCGCCTAAATTTAAGCTCTGGCAGAACGTCATACTTTTTAATCTCTACGTTTGGCTCAGCATGAACGTGGCGGTCTATTATTTCTTCCCGACCGCTTCGCTGCAGCAGCTTAGCGTCATGCCGCTAGGATACGTGTTCGTGATCTTTTATCCGCTAAGCATCTTTTTGCATCTATTCGGGCTCGGCGGCGCGCTCGATACGCCGCTGCTTGCGTTTTTAAACTTTGCTCTGCCGAGCTTTCAAGCGCAAATTCCGCCGCTTCTTTTCGCGCTTGCAAACATCTGCGCGCTTGCTGCGATAAAGCTTCGCTACGCAGCACTCGGCTGCGCGATAATCGGAATTTCGCCGATATTTTTTATAACGTAGCGCGCGAAAATTCCAGCGGGAATTTTATCCATTGGAATTTTATGCTAAAATCGCGCTTCAAATCTCGCAAAGGATCAAAATGTTTATTGCAAACCTCACCTACGTCAAGGACGCAAGCGAAGCGGACCGCTTTATCAACGAGCACAACGCGTTTTTAGATAAATTTTTCGCGGCAGATAAATTTATCTGCTCGGGGCGCAAAGTCCCTCGCACGGGCGGCATCATCTTAATCAACGCCAAAGACCGCGCGGAACTTGATGAGATCATCGCGCAAGATCCGTTCTTTCAAAACGGCGTCGCAAAATACGAGATCATAGAATTTACGCCGACGAAATTTGCGCCCGAGTTTTGGAGGCTTTTCGGTGAATAGAGGCTCGCGCGGGTTAAATTTTAAAATTTACGCGCTCAAACACGCCTCTGAAATTTAGCCGTTTTACGCGTGAGATAAAATTCCCGCCAAATTTAAAAGCCAAATCGCGGCGGCAAATTTAGATAAGCTTAAAACCGAAATTATGCAAAACGGCGAAATTTAAAGGAGATTTTATGCAGATAAAACTGCGGCTCGCAACGCCGCAAGATGCGGAGGCGCTGCTTGAAATTTACGCGCCTTACGTAAAGCAAACGGCGATTAGCTTCGAATATGACGTGCCCGGCGCCGCGGAATTTGCGGGGTGCATCGAGCAAACGCTGCAAAGATACCCCTATCTGCTCGCTTACGTAAGCGACGAGGCGGCATGTGCGAACGATGAGCTAGATAAAAATTTTAAAATTTCTGCGAGCGCGGCTGGCGCAGAGAGTGAAATTTCGCCCACAGACGAGGCGCGAGATCGCACAAACGCCGCGACGAAACAAAATGGCGCAAATTTAATCGTTGCGGTAAAACAAAGCGGCGTAAATTTAAAATCGGGCCAAATCCTCGGCTACGCCTACGCTTCGGCTTTCAAAGGGCGAGCGGCATATGATTGGTCGACGGAGAGCTCGGTTTATGTGTCGCAAAACGTGCGCGCTTTTGGTATCGGCAGGCTGCTCTACGAAGCGCTAGAGCGCGCGCTTAGGGCTCAAAACATCGTAGATATGAACGCTTGCATCGCTTGCGGGGATGACGAATATCTAAACGACGCAAGCGTGCGATTTCACGAGCGTATGGGTTTTCGCTTCGTCGGAAGATTTGAGCGCTGCGCCTATAAATTCGGCCGCTGGTACGATATGGCGTGGATGCAAAAGCCGATCGGCGAGCATCTGCAAAATCAGCCTGCGATGAGGCCTTTCGCGCGCTTCAGAGATGAAATTTGCGCGAGCGCGGGCATTGAAATTTAATTTAAAGGAAAAACTTTGACCCATTTTATCATTGACGACGAAAATATCGACGTAGATAATATCTTTGACGTCGTAAATCTCAAAGAGGGCGACGAGCTAAATATCGTCTCCAACACAGCCAAAAAGATCGGCGCCTTAACCCTTGCACGCCTATCGAAGATGGGCGTTAGCATAGGCGAGGTTTTTACGATCGGCAAGCAAAGAAAGGATTTCGCCGATAAAATCATCGTATTTTTGATGGGCAAGCTCTGCGGGCAGGAGGGCAAGATCGGCATCGTCAGCAACGATAAATTTTACGACGACGTGATAGAATTCTTTAACGATTTAAACTACCGCAAAAATCCGAAATTTGAAAAGATCAGCCTAGCCTCGCATGCCGCAGGAGCGGGCGCAAAGCAAGGCAAAACAAGCGGCGCAGCGGAGAAAAAAGCCCAAAAAGCGGAGCCAAAAGCTACAAAACAGGGGGTAAAAACCGCAAAACAAGAGTCCGAAACCGCGAAGCAGGAACAAAAAACTGCAAATTCTAAAATCGTCAAAGCGGACCTCGCCGCAGCGGAGGCGCTGATCCCGCAGTGCGTGAGCCTGCAAGCCCTCTATGCCACGTGCGTCGCAAAACTCGGTAGAGCCAAAGGCTGCGAAGCCTATCGCGAGATCAAGGACGGCGCGCGGACGCGATACGCGAACATCGCCTACGATAGCGACCTAAAAGACGGCGCCGTAAGGCGAAACGCGATCAAGCTCTACCGCGAAAGCGGCGGCGATATGGCAGAATTTCACAACAAGCTGACGAGCGAATACAAACACGCGGGTCCTGAAATTTATAAAGAATTTAAAGAAAAACTCGTCGGAAAGATGCTCTAGGCATTTCGGCACAAGGGTTTGAGGCGCAGCGATAGTATGTGTCGCGACGTAGCGGCTAGAGCACGGCTTGGTGGCGTTAAATGTGTCGTTACGGCGTGCGGCGGTATGATGTAGCGCAACTAAGCGCAACCCGAAATAAAACTATTTGCTTGCGCGGCGTCGGTTTTATTTTCGCTGTATACAACCAAGTAGAGCCCAGGCGCTTAGGCATAGTAGCAGATTAAAGATATGTAGGATAAATTTCATTCTGCCAGGTTCAATCCGGGTTTAATCATAGTTAAAGCTATATGGCTTGTAGCCGAAAATATGCAAGGTCTTTAAAGCGAGCTCCCTGACCTCTATCCAGGATTTGTTCTGATATACTAGATAGTCATAAGTATCTCCCTCTAGCAGGCTTTGATCTTTAAAGTATCTATCTATGAGCTCCATAAGTTCTCTTAGCGCATCTCTCTCATATGGCAGGAAGCAAAATTTAAATTGCTCCAATAAAGCGTTCTTGCATTCGGTATATAAAAATTCTACCATTTCCGATGGGCTTTCGTAATATTCAACCGCAGGATGTATCAAATGATCAACTTGATATTCCAAAGAAGCCATACGGCATAGATTAACCATAAGCCCGCTTTTTCTAAATATCTCTTTTCCGTTAATTTGCATTTGGGTTTCCTTTTTATTTAAGTGCTGTCTCCGTGAGCTTAATACAGATCAAAGTCGCCTAAATCATATCCGAAAATATGTAAAGTTTTTAAAGCTAATTCTCTGACCTCTATCCAGGATTTGTTCTGATAGACTAGATAATCGTAGGTATCTCCTTCTAGCAGGCTTTGATCTTTAAAGTATTTATAAATAAGCTCTGCAAGCTCTTTTAAGATCTCTCTTTCATAGGGTAAGAAGCAGAATTCAAATTTTTCGTCAAGGGCTCTCCAGCATTCATCGCATAGTAGTTCTGCCATTTCTGATGGGTCTTCGTAAGATTTAGCCGTGGCATGCACTAGATATTTATCTTGATGTTCCAAAGAAGCCATTCGGCTTAAATAAAACATAAGACCGCCTTTCTCAAATATCTCTTTTCCGTTAATTTGCATTTGGGTTTCCTTTTTATTTAAGTGCTGTCTCCGTGAGTTTAATATAGGTCAAAGTCACCTAAATCATATCCAAAAATATGCAAGGTATTTAAGGCTAATTCTCTAACTTCTATCCAAGATTTATTGTGATAGACCAAATACTCATAAGTATCTCTCTTTAATATACTATTGTCTTCAGTATATTTATCTATAAGTTCTATAAGCTCTCTTAACGCATCCCTCTCGTATGGCAGGAAGCAAAATTCGAATTGCTCCAATAAAGCATTCTTGCAATTATCATATAACAAATCTATCATCTCCACGGGGTCTTCATAAGATTTAGCCGTGGCATGCACTAGATATTTATCCTGATGTTCCAAAGAAGCCATTCGAGTTAAATGGAACATAAGATCGCCCTTTTTAAATATCTCTTTTCCGTCAATTTGCATTTGGGTTTCCTTTTATTGGGATATGGGTTTGCGCGCATTATATCGTAATATATTTTTAAAATTCTCGCAAAAATTATCATTTTATAAAACTACTATTTTAAAAGCGCAATTTGTTTTAAAGCCTTTTTCGCACACTCCCTTAAATCCTCTTCGCTTAATGAATCGCCTACCGTATCATCACCCCTCAACTCTTCGTCTGGTTCGAATTCATCGATATCGGTAAGAAGTCTATTAAGCGGCTCATAATATTCATCGGGAAAATTTTTATCATTCATAAATTTATCCCAATATATCTTTTCAAATTCAAATACGTCGATTCTGTTTTGCAAAAAATCCTCTATTATTTTTATATATTCCTCTATCATAAGAGCCCCTTTCAGATATATTTTTAATCGCCCGCCGCTCTAATGCTTAGAACCGACCATAAATCACTACCTATATTCACGCCTTCGCATAAATTTTTTATAATTGTTAAGTCGTTAGAAGAAATTTTTATATCATATTCGTACATTTGAACTAAAAAATCCTCCAGCGCTATACCATATTCTCCGACCTTAACCAGCTCTTCCAAATAAATTACAAAGTCGCACCGACCGACTCCGGTAAATTCATCTTTGTAATTACGAAATAAATTTAAAAATATCAAATCGTTATATCTCATTCGCTGCTTTCCTTAAATTTATTTCTCGTAGCCGCTTCATAATCTTCTAGCTTCTAATTTCTATTTGAATATCAAGCAAGTCATCGTTATCTGGGTATTTGGCGGTCTCCGAGAGCGTAAATTTTATCACGTCTAGCAACTGCCTAGCCAAATCACCGTATTGTTTCTTAAATGCATTGAAATGTAAGAAAATTAGCTTTAAATCGTCTCGAACGCCCTGCTTATTTTTTAAACCGTATCGTGAGTTTTCTTCTTTTTCTTCGATGTATTCGCTATAGCTTTCCCATTCGTCCTTATCTTCATATTGCTCCCACTCTTCCTCGCTGTAGTCTTTCCATTCTTTAAATCGTAGAAACCAAAAGAAGTCCGCGAATGCATCAGGGCCGATACGTAGCGGTAAAGACAGCTTTTCGGATAAATATGAGTATAACTTATGCTCTATTTCTTTGGGGCAATAATCATGCCACTCATCAATATATCTTCTGTCTTTTTGCAACTCATCAAAGTCAATCACTACTTCCGTCATTTTTCCCCACCCTAACTATGCTAACGCATATTTTCTTTAAATTCTAAAAATCAAATAAGCGTAGATTAACGCAAACTCGCCTTTATTAAATTTTAGTATAAATCAGACCAAAAAGGCACATACGGGCATTTCCTGACCGGCTCAAGAGGATTTTTACCAAATTCCCTCAAAAAGTAGTCATATAAATTTTTCCCATAATAAATGACATCGGTATAGTGTATAGATAAGACCGGCGGATCCGGCAATTTAAGACACGGCATATATCTATGAGAATATACGGGTATAATCTTAGGTGCAATTTTGGCTGCTTCTAGTACAACGGCTCGCTTGCGAGATCCGTCTTCGGGCATCGGACCCCATTTTTGCGTATTCCAATAGCCCTCATTTGGAAAAATTTCATCAATAGGATCGTTTTTTAAGTACTCAAAGACGTAGTTCATAGCCTGCTTTATCTCCTTTATATTTTCATCGCTAAAATCTCTCCAATTATAAAATTCTACCGAAATAGGCAATGTATATGATAAAAAGCCTCTTAGACTTTTTGGAAATTTAAACTCATAAATTTGCTCTATTTTGTCTATTTCGCTCTCTTTCAAACCATCGCTCAATTCTATACCGCTCTTTTCTAGCAGCTCTTTTATTTGCTTATACATATTCTTTTTATCCTTATAAGGCTTTTAGTCATAGTCGAAGTCGTTAAGCTCATAACCAAAAATTTGGATTGTTTTTAAAGCCAACTCTCTGACCTCTATCCAAGATTTATTGTGATAGACTAAATATTTATAATCATCTACGTATAATGGATCTATCGTCCTTAAAGTTTTTAAGAATAAGAGACCTAAGCTCTCTTAGCGCATCCCTTTCGTATGGCAAGAAGCAAAATTCAAATTCCTCCAATAGGGCATTAGCGCAGGAATCACATAAAAAATATACCATCTCCCTAGGATTTTCGCAATCTTCATCTGTAGCGTGCACAAGATATTTATCTTGATATTCTAAAGAAGCCATTACGCATAGTTTGTACAGAAGCACGCCCTTGCGAAATATATGTTTTCCATCAATTTGCATTTGGGTTTCTTTTTATTGGGATGTGGGTTTCATCTAGCATTCTAAACTCGCATATTTTAATAAAATTTTCGGTCTTATATACAACTCTATCTGCACCATTCTGTCTATAGCAAAATTTTGTCCTATTTCTATAAATTCGCCATCTTTATTTCTTCTGATTTTTAAAGACTCGATGCATTCGGCGGTAAATTCCACAGCTGTCTCCCCGCCTATTTTTATAGTAATTTCCACCCATCCCTCGACTATGCAATATGTAAATATTAACCTGTATATTTCGAACGCATATTTTCCAATATCGCCATCTATTTCATCCGGGTAAAAACCAAAAAAATCACTCATCTCCACCACGTCGGGATACGTTTTTATATATGTCATTTTATGCCTTCCTTTGGGATGGTAGTTATAAATTTTATACTTTAATCATGTCTAGAAAATAAATTTCATACAATTACATACACCGAGCTTTGATTAAATTTAGCCTCTGAAAAATCTACGATCTTTTCATTATCTCTTAAAGTATAAAGCTCGAAATCCGCGCTCAGCTCATCAATATTATAGAAATCCAAACATAAAGCAAATCTGCTGTTCTCAATATCCATATTTTCGATCTTTTCCTTTACCAATTTCAAAAATAAAAGGCATTCTTTAATAAAATCATCTTCCTTTAAATTTGGATTTTTGATCTCCACTTCATTGATCGACCACTCAAAATCGCTTAAGCCTTGATATATTGAAGAATTAATTAAAATGTTCTCTGTTGTGGCTATTCTTTCCCTTTTAAGATTCTTGATAAAAAATATTCCTATGTCAAGATAGATCAAGCCTTCGCGCAATAGCTGCTTTAATTGCGATATTTTCAGATCTTTGATTGAGCCGGCAGGAGCAATAAATTTAATTAAATTTGGATCGGCATAAAAAGTTCCTCTTTTTATCTCTCCTACTTCTTGTACTCTGGAAAATAGCTCTTCATTATTTTTAGGCAGAAGAAAAACCGCTTTGTTCAAATTAACCTCTTTTTTATCTATCGTCACTTTTGCCTTGCTGTCTTTCTCGCAAAATTTTAAAAAGTTGATTCCATATTTAATCTCGTCGTTTAGCCCTATACAGCCAAAACCCTTGCTATCATGCGGATAGACGGCTAAATTTAAACTCGGAAAAATTATAAAACACCATTCGTTTATAGAATAATCATAGCACATTAAAAATTTAGCCAGCTCTTTTATGTCGTTCCATTTCAGAATGTCCATTCTTACGCACATAGCGGGCAACGGATATTCTTTATCTCTAGCCAGAGAAAAATACTCATTTTGTTCTTGCAAAATTCCAAGATCTTTAAATTTATCGTATAACGGCTTTACCTGCGAGATTGCTTTATATTTTTTGTATACTTTATCATCACACATTAGAGCGCTTACGATAAATACTTCATCGCTATATTTTCTAAAAAAGTTATCGAATAATTTTATCGCTAAGCTTACTCCGCTTAGCCAGCCACTGCTTTCGATCTCAAAGAAACCGATCCAGTTTTTAGAAGCACTAAAGCTGCTAAAATTTATATCGCTCAGCCTTAAACTACTATTTGTCAAATTTAATAACTTTTTCATTTTTATCCACCGTAATTTTTTGCTTTTGCTAAATTATACACCAAAAAAACGATATAAACGTGACAAACGCACATAATAGAGGCAATGATAAGATTCAGCGCATGCCTTTTTGATAAAGATCAATCATAGAATTTGCCGATTTGATTAGTGATAAAAGTGGTGTCCTGCGTTGAATTTTTACAACCCTCAGAATTCCCCCGAACACTCGATTACAGAATATCAGTATATAGTCTTTTAAAAAACTATATAAAAATATTTATCGTCTCTTAAGGAAACTTTAAATAATAAGCAAAAATGAGTTAAGGAGTTTCAAGCCTTAAGAAATTTAGCTTAAGCCTTGTAGCAGCTCAAGGTTTAAAATCTTAAGGAGGCTGATTAATACATTTTCACTAAATGCCTTAAGCGCCCATCTGTAAGATGTTTGTTCTTTAAGGCAAAGAACAAATAAAAATAGATAAAAGCCTAAAGCCTTCTTCGTCCTTATGAACAAGGGGATTATATTAGAAAGATCTTAAAAGCTTCTTAGCTCAAATTTATTAATCTCTTCTTTTACTTTCATTTACAGATAAAAAGTCTAAGGACTTAGAGGCTTCTTTAAAAGTATAAAAGAAGCTATGCTATTTTCTTATATAGTATTAAGATGGCCAAAGGCTTTTAAAATATGGGAGAGTGTTTAAAAAATGATGGGTTGCCACCCTTAATACTTCATACCTAAATATCTTCAATATCCTTTAGATACTCAAGCATTCTATTAGAGCAAAGCCCAAAATATCAAAAGTAAGGCTACACATAAAAAATATCCTTAAAATGGATAGGCCAAGAGGTTGCTCTATCTATGATAAAAGAGCTACTTTGGTAAATAATATCCCCGCAAGCGATAAAAATATATTAAGATCAAATACTATTTATAATATAGTACTAGGCAAAAATACTCCTAAAAGAAATAAAAAATTTATTCTATCCACTAGATATAGAAAATTCCATCTATACAATAATACCCCTACAAGGAATAATCGCAACGGCGGTAGCAGACGAGCAAACGCTCCGCTAGCGACGAGCGAATCAGCCCCGTAACCTTTAACGGAGGCGCTACCTCCACGCGGCTTTTCAGATAGTCCCCTTTTCAAATTTAATGCACTTAGGCAATAAATAAAACGAAGAAGAAGGCTATCTAGGGAAAAAACTCTAGGGGCAAAAAGACGTTACATCTTTAGAATTTAGTTAAAACAGAAGCTTTTTAGATTAATGTGCGAAGCTATAACGCACCTCTGCGATTTTTCTTATTACCCCAAACCGCCAGCGGGGAACTAAAGATTAAGAATGCTTGACAAGCGTTTAAGCTTATCAATAAAACATTACCGATAACGTAACCCATCGAAAAACCATAATATATAAACTTTAAAGGTTACTTCAAAAAGCCTAAAGGCTTTTTTAACATATAAAACATTCTTTCTCCTTAGTAAAAACATTATAAGGATATTTCAAAAAAATACCTTATGAAAACAATATAGCTAGAAAACAAAAAAATGGTATGAGTTGTTTTTAAAAGACGGGGTTTATTTTAAAATAAACCTGGATCTAAAGGCAATGAAGCAACCTGGTAAACCTATGAAGGTTATGGAGGCAATTAAAGTAGGCCTCCTATTAGAGCTGGGGAGCAATGAAGCACAACCTACAAACCGAGTATTAAAAGATATGAAAGCTTAATATGCAATATGCAAGAAATTCCTAGTAAAAAGCGTAAGGCTAAAAAAGAATGGGAATGCTTCAGAATTTATATAATCTATCATAGCCCTATCCTCGCAAGCACTCGCCTTTAGTATCAAAAAGGCAAGCGCTCCAAAAGAAAGCAATACGCTAAGGATGAGCGCTTAGGAAAGGAGTAGTAAAGAAGTAATATGCGGGAGGGGAAAGCCAGCGCTTTTTTGAAAAGAATAAAGATAGCTTACACGCTAATCGTGGTAAGCTGTAGAATGACAAACTGCGGATAAGTTTTCGCTCTAGTCTCCTATCTTGCCGTCTTTCCGCTTATCCGGAAATTTCTAAAACACATGGCATATAGACTTAAAGGCGCTATCCATAGTAGGAATAATACCTTTAGCCTTCCCCTCCCCCCTTAAAATTTAAACCCCAGCCCCTTTAAATAACCTAGCCACCATGTTAGAACCCTACGCGTATTCTCAACGTTCGTAGCTTTGTTATAAATCTTTTGTATCTCTTTTTGTGCATGAAAAAGGGTGCGTTCAATGCTATAAGGATCCAGCTTGTTCTCATG
>ERZ772766.1941-NODE-1941-length-10648-cov-14.431889_pt1 | contig 10648 bp, 10 predicted proteins | sample MGYA00511379_ERZ772766 | MGnify/ENA primary metagenome ERZ772766 (study PRJEB29015, sample SAMEA2737895) | human oral metagenome | biome: human oral; feature: human-associated habitat; material: dental | place: China | collected 2116 ...
TAACAGGTGTTTCAGGAGAATCTAAAGCAAGTTATGTTATATCTGAACTTACAAATCTTTTAACATTTATGCAAATGAGTGTATCTACAAGTTCTATTGGTGCAGGACTAGAGCCTGAAGCATTTACTACAGGTAAATACTTAATTAATGAAGAAGATAGAGAAAAGATATTAGGGAATATTTGCATGTTTATAGCAGAGTAAAATATAATATATTAAAGGAGAAAAAATGAGGCTATGGCATGAACAAATTATTCACCTATTACCTAAAAATCAGCTACTTGGTCAACATAGAGAATGCTGTGCACTTAGGGGAAATGGCTGGAATAAGAAACACAAAACAGTAGATTATGTATTTACATATTCTCCATATAACTTATTCATTTATCATTCTAAAATTATGGATGAGATGGAAAAAAGAGGATATAGAGTGTCTACAGAGTGGAGAGATAAAAACTACAGGGGACAGAAAGTAGAAAGTTATTCTAATCTGGAAGAAACAAATATATCTACTCCAATTTACAAAGAACATAATGAAGAATATTTACAGGAGTGTATAGAAAACTTAACAGGAAAAGGGATTAAGTTGGATATATAGAGAGAATAGTGGGAGAAAAAATGAGTAGTTTAGAATTAATACAAGGTTCATGTGCAGACCAAAATGTAGATGCAGTTATATAAGCATTTTAAGTATTAACAAATATTATTTCATATAAGGACCTGAAAAAGGTCTTTTTTATATTATAAGTAAAAGTACGAATGAATTATGTTGTTTAATTAAATTATAGTAATAATATTGTATCAAATTAATAAAAAAAGTTAATAATGTTTAAAAACATTTAGATATAATATATAATATTACGCGTAAAGGGGAATTAAATGAGTATAGAAAAATTAGAAAGTGTGTTGTGGGATTCAGCAAATAAGTTACGTGGAGGTATAGCGGCATCAGATTATATGCATGTAGTGCTAGGATTAATATTTTTAAAATATCTTTCAGATAAATTTGAAGTAAGATATAATGAGTTAGTTGAAGAAGGATTGGGATATGAGACAGATAAAGACGAATATTCAAAAGATATGATATTTTGGATACCAGAAAAGGCAAGATGGTCATACATTTCGAAATTTTCTAAATCTGAAGAATTAGGTAAGATACTTGATGAAGCATTTATTGAAATTGAAAAAGAAAATGAGAGTTTAAAAAATATATTACCTAAAACATATTCAAAATTAGAAATTGATCAAAGAAGATTAGGTGAACTAATAGATTTATTTACTAATAAGTTAGATACAACAAATGCAAATGGAGATTTTTTTGGTAAAGTTTATGAATATTTTATGGGAAAATTTGCAAGAAATTTAGGACAAAAAGGTGGTGAATTTTATACACCAAAATGTGTTGTAGAATTATTAGTAGCAATGATAGAACCCTTTAAAGGAAAAGTATATGACCCATGCTGCGGATCTGGTGGTATGTTTGTACAATCAGCAGATTTTATAGAAAAACATCAAGGAAAAATAAATAATATATCTGTTTATGGTCAAGAGTTAAATGCAACTACTTGGAGACTTGCTAAAATGAATCTTGTAATAAGAGGAATAGAAGCAAATATAGGAGATACAAATGGAGATACATTTCATGATGATAAACATAAAACTTTAAGAGCAGATTATATATTAGCAAATCCGCCATTTAATGTTAAAGATTATGGACAAGAAAGTCTTTTGGAAGATCCAAGATGGATATATGATGTTCCTCCAGAAGGAAATGCAAATTATGCTTGGATACAACATATGATATCAAAATTATCACAAAATGGCGTTGCAGGTTTTGTTCTTGCTAATGGAAGTTTATCTACAACTAAAAAACAGGAATATAATATAAGGAAAAAGATGATAGAAGATGATATTATAGATTGTATAATCACATTACCAGATAAACTATTTTACACAACAGGAATACCTGTATCATTATGGTTTTTAAGAAAAAATAAACAAAAGAAAAAAGGAAAAATACTTTTTATTGATTTAAGGGAGAAAGGAACTTTAATTGATAGAAAGATAAGAGAATTAAGTGAAGAAGAAATATTAGAAACGGTTAACATTTATCATAATTGGATAAATAAAAAAGATTATGAAGATAAAAAAGGATATTGTTATTCGGCAAGGTTAGAAGAAATAGTAAAGAATGATTATTCATTAGTATCAGGTAGATATGTTGGAATAGATGATTCAGGAGAAATTTCTAAAGATGAAATAGAAGACCAAATAAAAACAGTTTCTGAGGAATTAAAAGAATTATTAAAAATAAATGATGAATTAACTGAGAAGTTAGGAGATATATTGAGTAATTTCTAATACTGTCAACTATGTGTTGTTGAGTTCTTAAATCATTATCTTTAATTTGAATCATTCCGAAACGATTTTTCATTAATATTTGGTCTTGTACTACCAGTGATCAATTTATTTATTTGATGATAATAGTTAATACTTTGACAAAAGTATTTAACATATATAGGATTTACTTTTTTAGGATTAATACTAAATTTTATTAAGAAACCTGCGTATACAACGGAATTATCATTTCCTAAATACATAAAATTCCTACCTGTACTATTTCCAGTTCTAGCAAATACAATATCATATTTCTTTAAATAATATTTATTGTATTTCGGATATTTCATTGGATTAATGCACATTTTAGAAGTACCTAAAAAACCACTATCATCAATATCTGTTATTCGCAGATATACTGGAAATTTTGGATTATAATTACAACTACTTGCACCTATTCCATAAATTCCTTTATTATCTATTGAACAATCTTTTAATAACATCTTTACCTACTTTCTGAAAGGAGTTTATATTATATGAAATTAAAGGAAATATTAGAACTTAAGTATGGAAAAAGTCAAAAAAAAATTACTGGTAGCAATGGGAGATACCCTATCTTTGGTACCGGGGGTATTTTAGGATATTCAAATGTTTTTTTATATAATAAACCTTCTATTATAATTGGTAGAAAAGGGAGTATTAATAATAAGATATATATTGATTTTCCTTTTTGGGTTGTTGATACAACCTTTTATACAATAATTGATAATAAAAAAGTAATTCCACGTTGGTTTTATTATTATATATCTACTATTGATTTAAATAAATACAATGAAGGTACAACTATTCCTAGTTTAACAATTAAAACATTATATGAACTAGATATACCTTATTTTCCTTTAGAAGAACAACAACACATAGTTGACATTATAGGAAGTATTGATGACAAGATCGAGAATAATAACAAAATTATTGATAAATTAGATCAATTATTAATCTTAAAATTTAAAAATTTAAAAATGGTTAATTCTGGTTTGCAATTTAAAGATATCTTTAATGTTCAAAATGGATTTGCTTTTAAAAGTAAAGAATATTTAAAATATGGAGATTATAAAATCATAACCATTAAAAATGTTAAAAATACAGGCTTTTCAGCTATAGATTGTGACTATATTGAATATAACCCTAATTATAAAAAATATAAATTAAATATAGGTGATATCTTATTAACTATGACTGGAGAAGTAGGTAGAGTTGGAATAGTTGATGAAATTAACTGTCTCTTAAATCAGCGTGTATTAAAGGTTTATAATCATTCTAATTCATATACTTATGCATATCTTAAATCTAATTACAATACTATATCGTCTATTAGTAAAGGCAGCGTGCAACAAAACTTAAGTACTACAGATTTAAATTGTTTAAGTATTTATCATTCTATTAATGATATAACTAATTTCAAGAAATATGACTTATTATTTGATAAAATTTTAAAATTAAAACAAGAAAACATTAAACTAAATAATTTAAAACAAATATATTTAAAGAAGTTCTTTGGATAAAATCCAAAGAACTTCTACCAATTAATAATATCATCAACAATTTTTTGTTGTTCTTCACTAGTACGTCTTAAATATATTCTAGTTGTTTCAATACTTTCATGTCCCATTAAATCTGCAAGTAAAGCTATATCGGATTGTTTTTCTAAAAATTTTTTAGCAAACATATGTCTAAATGAATGAGGATAAATATATGCTATATTCATTCCATAATCATTAGCATATTTTTTTAACTGATGTGCTAATCCTCTAGTTGTAATTCTTTTACCATACCTATTATTAAATAAATATCCGCTAGATTTATTAATGGTTTCTAACCATTTTAGCGTAGCTTCACGCAATTTTTTAGCAATATATATTCTTCTAATTTTTCCTCCTTTTGTATATAAATCAATATAGCCTATTTTAACATTTTCTACTTTAATTTGTATTAATTCACTTACTCTAGCACCAGTAGCACCTAAATACCTTACTATAAAATACCACATATGATTTTTATCTTTTTTTAATTTATTAATAAAGAATAAATAGTCTGGATAACTTATAACATTTTCAAGAAAGTTTTTTCGTTGTATTTTAACAAATTTTAATTTTAATTTTTCTTCTTTTATATATGTTAAATACTTATTTAATGCTTGTATTTTTAAATTAACTGTCTTAGGCTTATATGTTTCCACTAAGAATCCTTTATAGCTAAGTAAATTATTTTTTGTAATTTTACTAAATATACTAAAAAAGTGCCTAATAGTAAATGTATATGACATTATTGTGTTTGGTGATAAATTTTCATTTTGCAATTATTCTAAAAATGATTTTTTCATAATTATTCCTCCCCTTAATAGTATACAAAAAATCTAGCTAAAAGAATTTAGCTAGATATAATTGTTTTAAATTATTTAGTTTTATGTTTTCTTGTTCTAGAAAGTAAATGTCTTTTAATACATTTTCTGATATTATATTAAAATATTGGAAATCATCTTCTGTAAAATCTGGTATATACATATTTTTAAAAGTATCATTATTAATTGATTGCATTGTTGCTCCAATACTTAATTTGTTTTTTTCTTCATCGAATATATTACTGATAATATAAGTTGAAATAAGATTAAATTTTTTTTCATTTAATTTAATTCCCATAAATCCAGTTGAAAATATATAGTTATTTAATATATTTTCTGAAAAAGATTTAACTATAATATGTTTAGGACTATTCTTTAATTTTGCAAACCACACACTATTAATAACAGGTTTCATATTTGCTCTAGAAGGTCTATTTTTATAAGTTATATTTAAAGATATATCAATAATAGTATTATTTTTAACACAAGATGTATCTAAATAAATTTTATTTTTCTCAAACTTATCTATTCCAGAACTAATAATTTCTATATCTGTACAATCTCTAATCATTATATACCTCTTACCACTTAATAGTTTTTTCATATTCATATCTAAGAAAATATATAATTTATCAATAATTTTGTTATTATTCTCAATTTTATCATCAATACTTCCTATAATGTCAATTATGAGGAAGAAATATTGTTGTCAATATAGTGATTTTTATACAAATGTGTTAATATGTTAATATATAAGGTACTTAAAAGGGGAAATATGAGTGATAAATATAATGAACATGAATTAGAAGAAAGTATAATTCAAATGTTTCAAGAAAAAGGGTATGAAAGAATAAAAAGTGATTCAAAATGGTTAACAGAAAGAAAGTTGGATGAATATCTAATTGAAGATGATATATATAGGGCATTACATAAAATAAATCCTAAAATTAATAGAAGTCTATTAGATGAAGTTGTAAAAATGATTAAACATTTACATGGATTAAAACTTATAGAAAGAAATAAGTTATTTCATAAATATTTAATAGATGGGATTATAGTTCAAGATAATCATAGTAATGTAAATCCATTAGTTAAAATTATAGATTTTGAAAATATTAATAATAATAGTTTTAAAATAGTTAATCAGGTTAAATTTAATGAAGGAAGAGCAACAAGGATACCAGATATTATAATATATATTAATGGAATACCTTTGATTATTTTTGAATTAAAAAGCATTGAAAATAGAGAAGATTCAACAATAGAAAATGCTTATGAACAACTTGGAGGTAATTCAGAAAATAGTGGTTATAGATATGATATTCCAACAATCTTTAATTATAATGCTTTTTGCGTGATAAGTGATGGTATAAATAATCGACTTGGTACAATAACTAGTACTTTTGAAAGATATTCTGAATGGAAAAGTGTAGATGGTGAAAATGTATATGGTATACATAGTGTGAATAAATTGGATGTGATGATTGATGGAGTTTTTGAAAAAGAAAGACTTTTAGACATAATAATGAATAATATTTTTTATATTATTAAAGATAAAGAACATCCAATAAAAATACTTAGTCAATATCACCAATATTTTGGGATAAAAAAAGCCTTTAAATCAATATTAAAGAATAAGAAACCAGAAGGGACAGGAAGAGCTGGTATAGTATGGCATACACAAGGGTCAGGTAAGAGTTTCAGTATGCTTATGCTTGCATATAGACTTATAAAAGAAAAAAGTCTTAATAATCCTACAATTGTAATATTAACAGATAGAAATGATTTGGATGATCAATTATATACGACTTTTAGTTGTGCAAGCGAATATCTAAGAACGACTCCTGTAAAAGTTGAAAGTAGAAAAGATTTGATAGATACTCTTTCAAAGATAAAAGAAAGTGGAATTATATTTACAACTATTCAAAAAATAGATAAGGATAATATTATTCCTAATAAAAGAGAAAATATAATAGTTATAAGTGATGAAGCACATAGAAGCCATTATGGTTTAGAAGAGACAGTAAAATATAGTAATAAGAATAATAAATTTGAAATTAAAACGGTATTCGGATATGAAAAATATATAAGAGATGCTATGCCTAATGCAACTTTTATAGGGTTTACAGGAACACCAGTACAAACAAAAGATAAAGATACAACAGCGATCTTTGGAGATATTATAGATACATATGATATGACACAATCTATAGAAGATGGATCAACAGTAAAATTATTTTATGAATCAAGGCTTGCTAAAGTTTGGTTAGATGATAGAAAATTAGAGGAAATAGATCAATATTATTCATCTATGTATAAAGAAGGAGTTACAGAAGATTTAATAAATATGTCTAAATCTCAAATGAGTAGAATGGAACTCCTTATTGGTGATGAAGATAGATTAAAATTACTTGCAAAAGATATAATAGAACATTATGAAAATAGAAAAGGAATATTAAATGATAAAGCAATGATAGTTTGTATGTCTAGAAAAATAGCATTTGATTTATACAATATAATGCTTTCCTTAAGACCTGAATATAATGAACAATTAAAACTCATAGTAACATCAAGCAATAAAGATGATGAAAAAATGAGAGAAGTAATTAAAGATAAAAAATATAGAGACTATATAGCAAATGATTTTAAAAATAAAAATGGAAAAACGAAGATAGTAATTGTTGTTGATATGTGGCTCACAGGATTTGATGTACCAGACTTAGATGTTATGTATATAGATAAACCAATGAAAGGACATAATTTAATGCAAGCAATAGCAAGGGTTAACAGAATTTATGCAGGTAAGAATTCAGGATTAATTGTAGACTATATTGGTATATTTAAATCAATTGATAATGCGTTAAGTATATATACAAAAAGAGATAAAGAAACTAATATGAAAGATATTAGGAATGCCGCTAAGACATTAATATATGATAATTTATCTATATTGAATGAATTGTTTTATAATGTTGATAAATCAAAATTTAGTAGTAATATTGAATTGGAAAAATTTAAAGCAATTCAAGAAGGAACAGATTTTGTATTAAAAGATGAAAAATTGACTAAGGATTTTATGGAAGTCACAAAAATAATTAAAAATGCATATGTTATTGTATTAGGAATACTAGATACAAATAAAAAAGCTGAAATAAATTATTATTTGGCTATAAGATATTTTATACAAAAATTAGAATATTCTAAAAGCCCATATTCATTGACTAGAATAAATGAAAGAGTGAGTGAACTTTTAGCAGAGGCTATAATAGGGGATGAAGTTAAAGTTCTTACAAAAGTAGAAGACGAAGAAGATTCTAATATATGGGATTTATTAAAAGAAGAAAAAATTAAAGAACTTAGAAATAGTAATAAGCCACATGTATTTATAAAAATATTAGAAAAATTATTATCAAGAGCTATAAAAGAATATAAAAAATATAATTTAATTAAATCACAAGAATATAGTGAGAAACTAAGAAGGTTACTTCAAAAATATAATAGTAGAACTATTTATAATGAAGAAGATGAAAATTTAAATGTTGAACAAACTATTATAGGACTTATAGCATTTTCAGGAGAAATGCTTGAAGATGAAGAAAATGCAAGAGAAAATAATTTGAACGGAAGAGAGAGAGCATTTTATGATGCACTTACTACAGAAAAAAGAACTCTAGAACTTATGGAAGATGAAACGCTTAGGTTAATTGCAGTAGACTTAGAAGATATTGTCAAAGAATATGCTACAGTTGATTGGTCAAAGAAAAGATCTACAAGAGCAGAAATGAGAGTTAGAATTAAAAGATTACTGAATAAATATGGATATCCGCCAGACTATAATGAAAAAGCAATAAATAATGTAATATCACAAGCAGAGTATATGATGTAATGGGAGAAAAATATGACAAATGGTAAAAACTTCAACTTATTTTTAATGGATGGTGAAGCAACTGGAAGAATAAAATGTACATTAGCAAATTGGACTGGTATTGCATATAAGATACCAAGAACATATTTAGAAAAGTGTAAAGAAAGAGCAGATTTAAAACAAAGTGGAGTATACTTTTTGTTTGGTAAAAACAATCAAGATGAAGAACAGGTATATATAGGGCAAGCAGATGCAAGAAATAATGGGAATGGTGTATTATCAAGAATAATTGAGCATTTAAAAGATATAGAATATTTTTCGGATGTTGTAATACTTACTACACAAAACAATTCATTTGGTAAAACAGAGATAAGTTATCTTGAAAATAGGTTTACAAGCTTAGCAATAGATAACGCTAGATATACTGTAATAAACAAAAATACTCCGAATGGAAGTAATGTAACAGAAGAAAAAGAATCAGAACTAGAAGATTTTATAGAATATTCTAAAATGATATTAGGGGTTTTAGGGTATAAGATATTTGTTCCATTAATAAAAAAACAAATGGAAATACAATCAAATGAAGATCAAGAAGAATTAATGTTATATATATCTGCTAAAAGAAAAGGAACAGACAAACCTACTAAAGCTCAATGTAAGAGAACTAATGAAGGATTTGTTGTTCTTGCAGGTAGTATGATTGAAGAAAATTATACTGAATCAACACGAAATTCAGTAAGGTTATTAAAAGAAAAATGTATAGAAAATAATGAAATAATAGATGGAATACTACAGAAAGACAAACTATTTTCAAGCCCTTCATATGCCGCTTCTTTTGTATTAGGAAGAAGTATAAATGGAAAAGATTTATGGAAGACAAAAGAAGGACTGTCATTAAATGATTTAGAAACAACAGAAATGGAATAATATAAATATTTTAAAGGAGATATTAAAATGATTTCTTATGAAGAAAATACAAACAAGTTTAATTTTAGAGTAGGTGGGATAATAGAAAGTTCTGATAAAAAGAAAATATTAATACATAGACTATCAAACTTTGACTTTTGGTTATTACCAGGAGGAAGAGTAGAAATGTTAGAAGATACTAAAAAAGCTATATTAAGAGAAATAGAAGAAGAGTTAGGAATTAAAGTAACAATAGATAGATTAGTTGCTATAACAGAAAGTTTCTTTGATATAAAAAGTAGTACATATCATGAACTAGCATTTAACTACCTATTACAATTACCAGAAGATTCAGAATTATTACAAAAAGAAGGTGAATTTGCTGGTATAGAGGGAGAAAAGTATAGATATATGTGGATAAATAAAGAAGACTTAAGTAATATAAGTTTTAAACCAGACTATATTATACAAATATTACAAAATATACCAAATAAAACTACTCATATAATAAGAGATGAAAGAAAATAACTTAAATATCATAAGTCACATAATATAATATTATTATGTGACTTTTATATATTAAAAAGACAATGTTTGTGATAGAATTATAGTTGTAATTAATTCAGTTATTTAAGGGAGGCACATGGAAAATTACAATATAGAATATAAGAGGGAAATTCCAAAGAAAATGAACTTATTAAAAGCAGAAATAGTTTCTTTTTTAAATAGTGAAGGTGGTGAAATATATTTAGGTATTGATGATAATGGAAAAATATTAGATGAAGTTATAGAAAAACATAAGAAAGAATGGGAAGAAATATTATCTAATTGGATTTGTAATGCTTTTGAACCAAATGTTTCAAAACTTATAACAATATATCCAGATGAAAAGCCTTTTAGAATAAAAATTAAAAAAGGAGATACTAAACCATATTATTATAAGGACCGGAGAAGGAATGAATTCAAAAGGTGTATATATAAGAGTGGGGAGTACAAAAAGAGTTGCAAGTTATGATGAAATAACAAGAATGGTAAAAATGAGATATGCACATGAGTATGAAACAAGACTATGTAATAGGGATGATTTAACATTTGATTATCTTAAAAAAAGATTAAATGAAAAAGGAATAGAATTTGATAAAA
>ERZ772766.1944-NODE-1944-length-10642-cov-7.042222_pt1 | contig 10642 bp, 9 predicted proteins | sample MGYA00511379_ERZ772766 | MGnify/ENA primary metagenome ERZ772766 (study PRJEB29015, sample SAMEA2737895) | human oral metagenome | biome: human oral; feature: human-associated habitat; material: dental | place: China | collected 2116 ...
CGTCGGTCCGCTTCAGCGCCACGGGGTAGCCGTGGGCGGCCGCGAAGGCGATGACAGTCTCGGCGTCGGTGACCGGCTCGGTGATCCCGGGGACGGGGGCGACCCCGGCGCGCTCGGCCGTGGCCCGGGCGCTCATCTTGTCGCCCAGGGCCCGCATGGCCGACGGCGAGGGGCCGACCCAGGCGATGCCGGCGTCGGCGACGGCCTGGGCGAAGGCGTCGTTCTCGGACAGGAAGCCGTAGCCGGGGTGAACGGCGTCGGCGCCGGTGGCCCGGGCCATGTCCAGGACGGCCTCGGCGTCGGTGTACGAAGAGCCCTCGGGCAGGGCGTGGGCCTCGTCCGCGAGCTCGGCCGCCGGGCTCAGCAGGTCCTCGGGGGCGTAGGGGAGGATGGATGTGCCGCCCAGGTCCCGGACGGTGCGCACCACGCGCAGGGCGATCTCACCGCGGTTGGCGATGAGGATGCGGTTGAGTGTCCGGCTGGTCACCAGTGTGCTCCTCGCGTCGGGCGGCCGTCCGCATGAGCCGCGCATCCCGGGCGGGACAGCGCGGCTCGTACTGGGGGCGACGTGCTCATGTGTCTGGGTGGGAGTAAGCCTCCCTGCAGGTGGCTCACCTGTTCCTACAATAGAAGCGGTCTGGGTGGCTCACGGAGTCACGTTATGACGCCGAACCACTATCGCAGCATTGTGGATATCTCACAAAGACATGCGATTGCGTTGGACTGGGCGGCACCGGCGTCCGGGAGCGCCGCCATCCTGCGCCCGGCGTGCCGGGAACGAGACGGAGGTCATTACCGGCCCCTGACGCGCCGCCGCCGTGCTCGCACCGGTGGCGGTGTTCGTCGTCTCGCTGTCGGTGGGGCGCTATCCGGTCAGCCTCGACTCGCTGTGGTCCTCCGCCGTCACCTGGGCGAGCGGCCAGGAGATGAGCCGCGCGGATATCGCTCTGATGACAATCAGGATGCCCCGCCTGTGCCTGGCCCTCATGGTGGGCGCCGCGCTGTCCGCCTCGGGCACCGCCTTCCAGGGGCTCTTCCGCAACCCGGTGGTCTCCCCCGACCTGCTCGGCGCCTCCTCCGGCGCGTCCTTCGGCGCGGCCCTGGCCATTCTCCTGGGACTGTCGGGGCCTCTCGTCCAGGCCCTCTCGTTCGCCACCGGGCTGGTCGCCGTGCTCCTGGTCGCCGCCCTGGCGGCCCTGGTGGACCGGCGCACCAGCGGCATCGTCACCATGATCCTGTGCGGCATGCTCGTTTCCAGCGTCTTCAACGCCGCCGTCTCCCTGATCAAGTTCGTCGCGGACACGGACACCAAGCTGCCCGCGATCACCTACTGGCTCATGGGGTCGCTCGCGGGGACCAGGGTCGACGGCCTGTCGACCATCTGGGTCTTCGCGTCGGCGTGCCTGCTGCTGTACGCGCTGAGCTGGAAGCTCAACGTCCTGGCCATGGGCGACGAGGAGGCGCGCATGCTCGGGGTCAACGTCCGCCTGTACCGGTGGCTCATTATCGCCTGCGCCACCCTGCTGACCTCGACCTCGGTGTCGGTCAGCGGCAACATCGGCTGGATCGGCCTGGTCGTGCCCCACCTCGCGCGAAAGCTGGTGGGCCCCGACCACGTGCGCCTCATGTGGGCGTCGATGTCAATCGGGGCGGCCTTCCTCCTGCTGGTCGACACCATCGCCCGACTCGCCTCCACGGTCGAGATCCCTCTGGGCATCATCACCGCCTTCATCGGCGCGCCGTTCTTCTTCACCCTCATCCTCCGCTCGCGCCGAGGGTTCCTCCAGTGATTGACATCGACTCCCTGGTGTGCGGGTACCCGGGCGCGCCTCCCGTCGCCGGGCCCCTGACCTTCACGGTCCCCGACTGCGGCATCACCTGCCTGCTCGGTCCCAACGGCGTGGGCAAGACAACCCTGTTCAAGACGCTTCTCGGGCTGCTGGCGCCGGTGTCGGGATCCTTCACCCTGGACGGCCGGCCGCTGCGCACCTACTCGGTCAAGGAGCTCGCCCGCACCGTCGCCTACGTCCCCCAGGGCCACGTCCCCACCTTCCCCTACCTCGTGCGCGACGTCGTCGTCATGGGGTGCAACCCCTCCATGGGCGAGCTGGCCCGACCGGGACCCGAGGAGCTCGCCGTCGCTCAGGAGCAGCTCGAGCGCCTCGGGGTCTCCCACCTCGCCTCCCGGCCCTATACGGAGATCTCCGGCGGCGAGCGGCAGCTCGTCATGATCGCCCGCGCCCTGGCGCAGCGCGCGCCCCTGCTGGTCCTGGACGAGCCCACCGCCCACCTGGACATCGGCAACGAGGTGCGCGTCATGTCGCGCGTGCGGGCCCTGGCCGACGACGGCTGGACCGTCCTCATGGTCAGCCACGCGCCCAACCACGCCTTCCTCTACGCCGACGAGGTCGTCGTCCTGGGAGATGACGGCCTGTGCCTGACCGGGAGCCCGAGCGAGGTGCTGACCGAGAAGAACCTCACCGCCGTCTACGGAGTGGACCTCCAGGTCGCCCCCGTCCCCCTGCGCTCCGCACGCGGCACCGTGCCGGTCGCCGTTCCGGCCATCGAGACCGCCCCCCGCCCCCCACGCACAAAGGAGTGACCATGACCATACGTTCCAGACCCTCTATACCACCCGCACCCCTCGCACCTTCCGGGCCGCGCAGACCGCCTCTCGACGTGCTGAGAAGGCTGCTCGCGCTCATGGCGGTGGCCGCACTGGCCCTGACCGGCTGCGCCCGCTCCACGACCGCCGGCCCCGACACGTCGGCGTCGGCCGAGTCCGCCACCGTCAGCTTCACCGACTCCACCGGCCGCGAGGTCGAGCTGCCCCGGGAGATCACCCGCATCGCCTCGGCGGGGCCGCTGGCCAACATCATGCTGTACGCCATGGCTCCCGATGAGCTGGTCGGCTGGTCGAACAAGCCCGACGACGCCGCCGCGAAGTACCTCGACCAGAAGTACCTCGACCTGCCGGAGTACGGGAAGTTCTACGGGGACTCCGGAGACTTCAACCGGGAGGCGGTGCTGGCCTCCGACCCCCAGGTGATCGTGGACGTCGGCCAGTGGGACGAGGAGTACAAGGGCAAGCTCGACTCCCTCCAGGAGGACCTCGGCATTCCCGTCATCCTCATCGACGGCGCGCTGGACGCCTCCGGCGACGCCTTCCGGCTCCTGGGCCAGGCCCTGGGCAAGACCGACCTGGGCGAGCAGCTGGGCGCCTACGCCGACGGCGTCATCAGCGACGTCCAGACCAAGACCGCCACCGTCGCGCAGGACAAGCGACTGAGCGTCTACTACGGCGAGGGGAAGGACGGCCTGAACACCAATCATCGCCGGCTCCATCCACGCCCAGGTGTTCGACATGGTCGGGGCCGAGCTGATCGCCGGCAAGGACTCGCTCCAGGAGGAGAAAAGGGGCGGCGGCACGGTCTCGCTGGAGACCGTCCTCGACAAGAATCCGGACGCCATCGTCTTCGGCCCCGACTCGATCGGCAAGACGGTCGCCGAGGACGCCTCCTGGGCCTCGCTCGACGCAGTGAAGGGCAAGCGGTACTACACGGTCGCCGGTGAGCCATACAACTGGATCGGCCGGCCGCCGGGGCCCAACCGCCTTCTGGGCGTCCAGTGGCTCGGCAGCGTGCTGTACCCGGAGACCTTCACATACGACATGGTCGCCAAGACCAAGGAGTTCTACTCCCTGTTCTACCGCCACGAGCTGACCGACGAGGAGGCCATGGCGCTCCTGGGTCGCTGAGCCCGCACCGCCGGCACCGTAGGATGAGGACGGGTCGGGCCGCTGACGTGCCGAGAAGAAGGAGTGATCATGTCAACACCCTCTAGGGCCGTCAGGCGGCGAAGGCTGCTTGGGCTCATGGCGGTGTCCGCACCGGCCCTGGCCGGCTGCGTCCGCTTCACGCCCGTCGACCCCGATGCCACCAGACCGACGGCGTCGGGGTCGGCCGCGGCCGGATCCGCCACCGTGAGCTTCACCGACTCCACCGGCCGTCAGGTCGAGCTGCCCCGGGAGGTCACCCGGGTCGCTCCGGCGAGCCCGCTGGCCGACATCATGCTGTTCCCCATCGCCGCCGAGCAGATGGTCGGCTGGTCCTCCGCACCCGGAAGCGCCGCTGTCGGGGTCTTCGGCAGCAGCTACCGCGACCTGCCGGAGCTGGGGAAGATCGATGCGGCCCCGGCGGACTTCGCCAGGGAGGCGGTGCTGGCCTCCGACCCCCAGGTGATCGTGGACGTCGGCAAGTGGGACGAGGAGTACAGGGCCGGTCTCGACTCCCTCCAGGAGGACCTCGGCATTCCCGTCATCCTCATCGACGGCGCGCTGGACGCCTCCGGCGACGCCTTCCGGCTCCTGGGCCAGGCCCTGGGCAAGACCGACCTGGGCGAGCAGCTGGGCGCCTACGCCGACGGCGTCATCAGCGACGTTCGGACCAGGACCGCCTCCATCGCGCGGGGGCAGAGGCTGCGCGTCTACTACGGCGAGGGCGAGGACGGCCTGACCACCCTGGTCGCCGGCTCCGTCCATGCCGAGGTCTTCGAGATGGCGGGCGCCGCGCTCGTGACCGACGAGGGCTCCGTCCGGGCGCAAAGAGGCGAGGGCATGGTCTCGTTGGGGCAGGTCCTCGCGTGGAACCCTGACGCCATCGTCTTCGGCCCCGACTCGATCGGCAAGACGGTCGCCGAGGACGCCTCCTGGGCCTCGCTCGACGCAGTGAAGGGCAAGCGGTACTACACGGTCGCCGGTGAGCCATACAACTGGATCGGCCGGCCGCCGGGGCCCAACCGCCTTCTGGGCGTCCAGTGGCTCGGCAGCGTGCTGTACCCGGAGACCTTCACATACGACATGGTCGCCAGGACCAAGGAGTTCTACTCCCTGTTCTACCGCTGCGACCTGACCGACAGCGAGGCCGGGGGGCTCCTGGCTCAGCCCCGCTCATCCTCATCCGCTCATGGATGAGGGGCGCATCGGGTCTGGCGCGCGCCGCGGACGGCCGTCCAGGGCCGGAGGAGGCGCCGCGGCCGACCCGTGGGAGCTCTACGACGAGCTGATCGCCGGCATTCCGGACGGCCCCCGGGTCCGGCGGGCTGAAGTGATGTCCGCATGGGTCTGCGTGACCAGTGACGACGGCGGGCTGAGCCTGTCCAGCCAGTACGGCGGTCGGAGCCGACCGCCCCTGCACGACGGCGCTCTTACCGGCATGCCCCTGAGGGACGCCGCCGGCCTGATCCGCAGCTGGAACCTTGTGGAGGCGGCCCTCGGCGCTGCGGCGATCAACGCCTGGTACAACCGTGCCGACCGGGTCGACGCCGTCGGCAGGGACGTGACCGCCCCGGGAGCGGACCCGACGGCCTTCGCGGCGCACGCCGGTGAGATCCGCGGCAGGCGCGTCGCCGTCGTCGGCCATTTCCCCGGTGTGGAGACCGCCCTGGGCGGTGCGCGCGAGCTCAGCATCCTGGAGCGCGCGCCGCAGGAGGGGGACTTCCCCGACACCGCGGCCGAGTACGTCCTGCCGGAGCAGGACATCGTCTTCATCACCGGGGCGGCGCTGGCCAACAAGTCCCTCCCCAGGCTGCTCGCCCTGTGCCGCGGGGCGCGGACGCTCGTGGTCGGGCCGAGCACCCCGCTGACCCCGGTCATGTTCGCGCACGGCGCCGACTGCCTGTCGGGTCTCGTGCCCGGCGCCCCGCACGAGGTCATCCCGGCCCTGCGCATGGGCGGCAAGGGGCGGCCGCGCGCCGGCAGGATGGTCAACCTGGTGCCTCACGGGGCTCCGCGGTCGTGCCCGTGACGAGTCAGCAGCCGCCGGCGGCGAGGTCGCGCAGACTGGTGATGGCGCCCAGGGCGTCGTCGGCCCGGTAGACGGCCGAGCCTGCGACGAAGACGTCGGCTCCGGCCTCGGCGGCCCGCTCAATGGTCTGCGCCGTGACCCCGCCGTCGATCTGGATGCGCAGCTCCAGGCCCGCCGCGCTCACCAGGCGCCGGGCCTGCGCGATCTTGGGCAGCATGGCCTCGATGAAGGACTGGCCGCCGAAGCCGGGCTCGACGGTCATGAGCAGCAGCAGGTCGATCTGCCCCAGGACGGACTCGACCGCCGACAGGGGCGTGGCCGGGCGCAGCGCGAGGCCGGCCCCGGCCCCGAGGCGGTGCAGCTCGGCGACCAGGCGGAAGGGCGCCGCCGTGGCCTCGACGTGGGAGGTCACCACCGCGCACCCGATCTCGGCGTACTGGGGCGCCCACCGGTCGGCCTGCTCGATCATGAGGTGGGCGTCCACCGGCAGGTCCGTGTTCGCCACGACGGCCTGGACGAAGGAGGGCCCGCCGAAGTGGTTGGGCACGAAGTGGTTGTCCATGACGTCCACGTGCAGGCCGTCCGCACCCGCGATGCGCGCGAGCTCGTCGGCCAGGTGCGCCTGGTCGGCGTTGAGGATGGAGGGGTGGATGGCGGGGGTGGTCATGAACGGCCTCCTCGGGGCTGACGAAGCGTTGGCAGGGGCGTTACGGTGCCGCGGCCCGGGCGTCCAGGACGCGTCCTAGACGTCCCGCCGCAGCAGTGCGCAGAACATGGCGTCGGTGTCGTCGGCGTGCGGCCACAGCTGGAGCGTCTCCCGATCGGCCCCGGCGGGCGGGCGCGGGGCGATGCGGGCGGCGGTATCACCGGCGTGGAGAACCTCGACCCGACCGCCGTCGCGGTGAATCCTCTTGAGCACGTCGCGCACGACGTACTCGGTCTCCAGGACGTGCGGTGAGCACGTCGCGTAGGCCACCACTCCCCCGGGCCGCACGGCCGTCAGCGCGCCGGCGAGCAGCTCGCGCTGCAGAGCGGCGAGCTCGGTGACGTCCCTGGGGGACCGCCGCCACCGGGCCTCGGGGCGTCGGCGCAGGGAGCCGAGCCCCGTGCAGGGGGCGTCCACGAGGACCCGGTCGTAACGGTCCGGTTCGTCCCGACCCAGGCTCCGGCCGTCGCCGCAGCGGACCTCGACCGCGTCGGGAGGCAGAGCGCGCACGGACGCCTCGACCAGCCGCGCGCGGTGCGGGGCGATCTCGTTGGCCGTCAGCCGGGCACCGCGCTCGGCCGCGCAGGCGCCCAGGAGCGCGGCCTTGCCGCCCGGCCCGGCGCACAGGTCGAGCCAGCGCTCGTCCCGCCCCTCCAGCGGGGCGTCGGCGAGCATGAGGGCGACCAGTTGGCTGCCCTCGTCCTCGACCCCGGCCCGTGAGTCGCGCACGGCGCGGATCCGGCCGGGGTCTCCACCGGGCAGGACGACGGCGCAGGGGCTCACGTCGCCAGGGCGCGGCTCCTGGCGGGCGGCGGCCCCAGCCTCGCCTGCGAGGCACTCGGGGGCGATGAGCCCGGGGCGGGCGCACAGCACCACCTCGGGCTCGGCGTTGTCGGCCCGCAGCAGCGCCTCCAGCTCGTCCTCGGAGCGGCCGTTGGCGAGCAGCGCCTGGCGCATGGCCCTGACCACCCACACCGGGTGGGACTCGACGGCGGCCAGCGCCGCCGCCCTGTCGGGCGCCTCGGCCCGCAGCACGGCCAGCCAGGCATCGAGATCGCGCTCGGACACGCGGCGCAGGACGGCGTTGACGAAGGTCGCGGCGCTGCGCCCGGCGGCGTACGCGGCCAGGTCCACCGTGGTCGAGACCGCGGCGTGGCTGGGCACGCGCATGCCGAGCAGCTGGTGGGCCCCCAGCCTGAGGACATCGAGCACGACGGCGTCCATGCGGGACAAGGGGCGGTCCGAGCAGCGGGCGATGACCGCGTCGTAGCGGCCCTGGAGCCGCAGGGCGCCGTAGGTCAGGGCCGTGGCGAAGCCGGCGTCGCGCCGTCCCAGGCCGGCTCCCTCCAGGAGCCCCGGCAGCACCAGGTTGGCGTAGGCGTCGTCCTCACGGACCTTGGTGAGGGCCTGGAGGCTGATGAGCCGGGCGTCATCGACTCTCGGGTCCCGGGAGCCGCCGCGCCGCCGGTCCCGGCGGCAGGACGAGCGGCGGTCTCGTCGACCGCCGTCCCGGCCGTCGGCGCCGTGCGTCCCGGCTCCGTCCGCCCGACGCCGGTCGCCGTGCCGAAGAGGGACGCGACGGTCTCTCCCGTCGCCCTGCGCCCTGTGGCCACCGTGGTGGGCGCGCTCGCGCTCGGGTCCCCGATCCCGGTGCTGAGCACCGGGCCGCCCCCGACGGTGCCCGTCCGGGCGGTCGTCCGACCATCCCCCGGCACGGCCCCCGTGCGCCGTCATGACAGCTCCTCCCCCGGTGCGCTGAGAACGGCGTCCTCCTGTGGACGAGCGCCGCGCGCCCAGGCGTCCGCCGGCATCCACTTCCTTCCGGCGGGGGCGACCTCGCCCAGCCGCACGGCGCAGGTGCCGGTGCCGACGAGCACCTCGTGCCTGGCGACCCGGAGCCGCCCGGGCGGGAGATCGGCGACCTCGGGGACGAGGGCGACCGGTCCGAGCCGGAGGCGGGCGCCGTCGTAGAGAGTGCGGGCACCCGGGGCGGGCGTCACCCCGCGCACGCGGCGGTCAATGGCGCGGGCAGGCTCGGTCCAGCGGATCTCGCCGTCGGCGGACGCGAGCGCAGGGGCGTGGGTGACGCCCTCCTCCGCCTGCGGCTCGGGGGCGGCCGTGCCGCGGGCGACGGCGCGCAGGACGTCGAGGACCAGGGGCGCGCCGGCGTCGGCGAGGCGGGTCAGGAGGTCTCCCGTGGTGTCGGTGGGGCGGATGGTCTCGGTCAGCCGCGCATAGACCGGACCGGTGTCCAGGCCCTCCTCAAGGCGGAAGACGCAGGCGCCGGTGACGGCGTCGCCGGCGATGAGGGCGTGCTGGACGGGGGCGGCGCCGCGCCAGGCGGGCAGGAGCGAGAAGTGGAGATTGAGCCAGCCGTGCTCGGGGACCTCCAGGAGCGATGGCGGGACGAGGCGCCCGTAGGCGACGATGATGGCGACCTCGGCGCTCAGGGCCCGCACCCAGGCCCTGGTGCCCTCATCCTTGAGGGTGGCGGGCGTGCGCGTGTTGAGGCCGGCCTCGCGGGCGAGCGCTGCCACGGGCGAGGGGCGCCAGGAGCGCCCGCGCCCCTGGCGGGCGTCGGCCCGGGTGAGGACGCCGACGACCTCGTGCTCGGGATCGTTCATGAGGGCCCGGAGAGTGGGCAGGGCCACCTCGGGGGTGCCGGCGAAGAGGACGCGCATGAGCGACAGTCTACGGGGCGGTCGCTGTGCTCCCGGCGCACTCGGCCCTCCCGTGCCGCCCCGGCGGCAGCAGGCCCGCGTCGGTCAGCGCGGCGCGCAGGGCGCCGGCCCCGGTGAAGAGGTGCGTGCGCAGGCCGACGCCCTTGGCGCCGTCGATGTTGGCCGGGGAGTCATCGACGAAGAGGGTGCACGCGGGGTCGAGGCCGTGGTGAGTCAGCAGGATCCGGTAGAGTGCCGGGTCGGGCTTGACCAGGTGCTCGGCCCCGGAGACGACGACGCCGTGGAAGCGCGCGAGCTGGGGCATAAGGCGCCGGGAGGCGGTGAAGAGGACGTCATTGAAGTTGGTCAGGGCGTACAGGGGTGCTCCCGCGGCGAGGAGATCGTCGACAAGGGGCACCATGCCGGGCACAGGGCCGGTGAGCGAGTCCTCGAAGTGCTCCCAGTAAAGGCGCTGGATGCGCGCCCAGTCGGGGCGGTCGGGATGAGCGGCGACCAGGTCGGCAAGAATGTCGTCCAGGGCATCACCGGCATCGGCGCGGGCGTTGAGGGCGTTGAAGTCAGCGCCTGCGCAGAACTCGTGCCAGAGCGCCGCAGGCACACGGCCCGCCACGGCGCCGATGGCCTCCCAGGCGTACAGGACGTTGCCCACGTCCAGAACGATGGCGGTGATCGGTCGGCGCGAGGTCGCCTCGGGTGGGCCCGTCGAGTCCATGACCGGACGATCCCAGTTCCGTGCGGTGCGCGGCAAGGAGGCGGTCGGCGGCGAGGTTTTCCGCGGACCGCGCGCCGGGGGGAGCCGGACCGCTTAGCCGGCGCCGCGCTCGTGGTTCTGCTCGGGCCGTCTCGGTGCCCGTGCGGCGGCCGAGCATGGTGCGCGTGTACCAGTTTCATCCGGGCGCAGCTCCAGAGGAGTCGCTCAGAGAGGTCCCGAGATTGTCGGATCGCACAACTAGATGGGGCCGACGCGCCGAGCTCACCCCTCGTGCGGCGGCGAGGACTCGTTGGGATGTCACAAGTTGGTGACGATCCTTGTCGCCTCGTGGCTGCAGGAGCGTTGAGGGTCACAACAAAAATAGTGTGGCCGGCGGAACCTACTTCCTCATCCCAACCTGGGGTAGTACGCTCGTACCAGTCGAGCACGGAGGTGATCCGTACCACCACATATTCTTTCGTTTTCCGTGGCACAGGGCCGTGCCGGAGCAAGGAGCGAGACATGCCCGTTGATTCCGGGACCAGGGGGCTTCTGCAGGACGCCCTGCCGCCTCGGAGCCGCGGCACCCCGGCTCGCGCCGAGGGACCGGGAGGCTTGGGCGGCGAGGGCCGCCTTCCCGGGTGCGCGAGCGGCGTTCGGCCGTTCGATTCCATCTAGCTTTACTAGCTTTAACTGTCTTGGGTTTTAGGAGTTTGTTGTGGGTCATTTGTTGTCTGGGCGTCATTTTCTGAAGGAGCTG
>ERZ772766.1965-NODE-1965-length-10586-cov-5.645713_pt1 | contig 10586 bp, 9 predicted proteins | sample MGYA00511379_ERZ772766 | MGnify/ENA primary metagenome ERZ772766 (study PRJEB29015, sample SAMEA2737895) | human oral metagenome | biome: human oral; feature: human-associated habitat; material: dental | place: China | collected 2116 ...
CTTATAGGAAGCTTATACGAATCTTGGACGATTGGTATAGAAAGGGTATGTAAATAGTTGATAATAAGAGGTTAAGAGTGAAGAAAAAAGGTAATTTTGAGGGCAATAAAACGAAAGAAAAACAAAGGAGTAACGAGCTAAGATACACGGACAAGAAAGAGCCAAATAAAGAGATGTGAGGTACAGAAACTTTCTTGTTTGATTGATTATTAAAAAAATCCTTATCTTTGTGCTTTCAACTGATATTCTTATAAGAACGATGAAACGACTACTTTTTATCTTTACTTTATTATTTTGCTCTTATGTGGTGAAGGCTCAAGAGAACGCACAAGCTTACAATCAAGTTATCAAGACTTTGGGAATTCCTAAAAACAAGATTGATAAAGACTTGTATACCGAAAAGGTATTGCCTTACGACACTCATAAATTGGTAATGGTATTTCCTATAAGAAAAGGGAACGACGAAAACGAGGCAATATTTGACCTTTATGTGGTGGTGTATGACTTCTTACAACAACGAATAACACAGTCGTATAAGGGAGTTGATGAGTATTATTCGGATGCTGTTGAATTACAAGAGCTTTCTATTGATACGGCTAAGTTTATACTTACCGAAGGAATACGTGCTTTTGGCATTCGGGCTTTCTATAAAAATGGTAGCAAAGTAAATCCTTATTCTGAAGAAACATTTAGTTTGTTTTTACCAGAAAATACCTCTCTTAAAAAAATACTGCATCAATATCAATTAAGTACATATAACGGGGAATGGAACTATAACTGTGAAGGAAGTTGGTCAGATGAGAGTAATTCTATGTTCATAATGGATAGTAAAAAAACAAATGGCTATTTCAACATTAAGGATAAACAGACTTTTATTAAAAAGGCTACAGATAAAAATTGCGATGATAAAGTAGTGGAAAAAAGCACTAAAACTGTATTCTTGAAATATAACGGCAAGGAGTATAAAGAAGAATAGATATTGATTATTGAGGTATTAAAAATAAAAATATCTTTTTTATGTTGCTTTCTTAAATTATATTGTTACCTTTGCAACTTAATATATAAACACTAAAAAGTAAATAAAAAAATGAATAAATCTGTTTATATCATCGCTACCAATGCACACAGCGGTAAGTCGGTGGTGAGTTTGGGTGTGTTGCAAATGATTATGCGCAACACTGCTAAGGTAGGTTATTTTAGACCTATTGTAGAAAGTAAATCTAAAAAAGACACTTTCATCGAGACTGTCTTGGAGCACTTTCAGCTCGATATGAGTTACGATGAAGCCTATGCTTACACACGTCAGGAGGTTATCGCTCTTAAAAACGAAGGCAATATAGGAGAAGTATACGACACTATCATCAAAAAATACAAAGCCTTAGAAAGCAAATTCGACTTTGTTTTAGTGGATAGTTCAAGTACTATAGACGATAGCTATTTCGACCCAAACTTCAACGCTTCGGTAGCACAAAGCCTCAACATTCCTGCTTTGATAGTGCTTAAAGACAACTTTTCATCAGAAGATGAATTGGTGAACCAAGTACAGGCAGATCTTAACAACTTCTTGGAAAAAGATTTGCGCGTACTTAGCGTATTTGTAAATAAGGCTACTAATGCCACTGCTGATACGCTCAGCAAATTAGAACAACGTTTTAAAGATATAACCTTCACTTTGATTCCGCGTAAAGAAGAGCTTTCACGCCCTACTATCCGCGAGATAGCCAATGCACTCAACGTTGAATTTCTTTACAAAGGCGATAATATAGACGTTACCACCAAACGTACCATTGTGGGAGCTATGCAACTTTCTAACTATTTAGCCAAACTAAACGAAGATACTTTGGCTGTACTCCCTACTGACCGCATTGACCTCATAGCAGGTTCTTTGGTGGCTAACTATTCCAATTTTTCTAATATCAAAGGGGTAGTACTATACGGCGACTTAACCCCCGACCCTTCAATGAGTAAGATTTTAGATGGTATCCAAAAGAACATTCCTATAATGATAGCTAAAACAGATACTTTTGAAACTGCTAATATCATTGGGAATACAAAATCAAGCATCTATCCTGAAAATACTGAAAAGGTAAAAATGCTTCTTCAACTATTTGATGAAAATGTAGATGCTGCGAAACTCAACAGCAGTATAGCCTCTTTCAAATCGGAAACTATTACCCCTCGTATGTTTCAATACAATATGGTACAAAAAGCACGTGCAGGACAAAAACGCATTGTGTTACCAGAAGGTACTGACGACCGTATTCTTACAGCGGCTTCTCAATTGGCAGAGGACGAACTCGTTTACCTCACTATCTTGGGAGAACCCGAAGCAATTAAAACACGAGCTAAGAACATTTTGGGCTTGAAATGGAATGAAGAACGTATCAGTATTATCAATCCCGCTGAAAGTGATAAATATGAAGCTTATGCTGAAAAACTATACGAATTGCGCAAGAGCAAAGGATTGGAGCTTTCGCAAGCCAAAGACTTAATGCTTGATTCGTCTTATTTCGGTACAATGATGGTATTCTTAGGCGATGCTGATGGTATGGTATCAGGGGCTGTAAATACTACTGCCCACACTATCCGTCCGTCTTTGCAATTTGTAAAGACCAAACCAGGGGTAAACACCGTTTCCTCTGTATTCTTTATGCTTTTGCACGACCGCGTATTGGTATATGGCGACTGTGCCGTAGTGCCTAACCCTACCGCTGAACAATTAGCCGATATAGCTATTAGCTCTGCCGACTCAGCTATTGCTTTTGGTATTGAACCTAAGGTAGCCCTTCTTTCTTATTCTTCTGGCAACTCAGGTAGTGGTGCCGATGTAGACAAAGTGCGTGAAGCAACAGCTCTTGTAAAAGAGCGTCGCCCAGAGTTACTCGTAGAAGGGCCTATACAATATGACGCTGCGGTAGACCCAAAAGTAGGGAAACAAAAGATGCCAAATTCACCTGTGGCAGGACAAGCCAATGTGCTTATTTTCCCTGACCTTAACACCGGTAATAACACCTATAAGGCGGTGCAACGTGAAACAGGAGGTTTAGCCATAGGGCCTATGCTACAAGGATTAAAGAAACCCGTAAACGACCTCAGTCGTGGGGCTCTTATCCCTGATATTTACAACACTGTACTTATCACTGCGATACAATCAGAGTTTTAGTATCCTCCCTACCCCCTCTCCAAAGAAGGGGAAAACTAACGACTAATAACAAAAGACTAAAATGGAAATATTAATCATTAATTCAGGGAGTTCATCTCTCAAATATCAGCTTATCGACTCTAAAACAGGAGAATCGAAAGTAAAAGGAATTGTAGACCGCATCAATATTGACGGTAGCTACGTGAAATATGTGGCTGTAAAAAACGGCAAAGAGATAGAAGTGAAGAAAGAACAACCTATTCCTACTCACGAAGTGGGTATGAATTTGGTAGCTGAACTTCTTACAGACCCCGAAGTAGGCGTTATCCACAACCCTAGCGATATTAAAGGGGTAGGACACCGCGTAGTACACGGAGGTGAGAAGTTTGTACAACCTACTGTAATTACTGATGAGGTAGTAGCCGAAATCAAACGCCTTATTCCTCTATCGCCTTTGCACAACCCAGGACATTTAGAAGGGATACGCGTAGCACAAAAACTCTTTAATAAAGCTACTCACGTAGCCGTTTTTGACACTGCTTTCCACCAAACAATGCCTGCTAAAGCCTTTCGCTATGCCATTCCTAATGAATACTATGAAAAATACGGATTGCGCGCTTATGGATTCCACGGCACTAGTCATAAGTATGTAGATGCACAGGCTCGTAAACACCTTAATAATCAACATATCAAGAACATTACCATTCACTTGGGCAATGGGGCAAGTATGGCTGCTGTAAACGAAAAAGGACAATGTGTAGACACTTCAATGGGACTTACACCACTCGATGGACTCATTATGGGAACACGTACTGGGCAGATAGATGCCTCAGTAGTTTTCTTTTTGGGGCAAGAACTGGGTATGAGTTATGAAGAAGTGAAAACACTCTTTAACAAGAAGAGTGGTATGCTTGGGCTCACAGGACATTCTGATGCTCGCGATGTAGCAGCTCTATATCGTTCAGGAGATGCCAATGCAGCCCTTTGCTACGAGATGTATGGCTACCGCATTCAGAAGTTTATAGGAGCTTATACAGCAGCACTTAATGGGCTGGATAGCATTGTATTTACCGCAGGTTTGGGCGAAAACGATGCTCTTACACGTTCATTTGCTTGTAAGCACTTAGATTTCTTTGGTATCAAGCTCGATGAGAAGAAAAACGAAGAGCTCAATCACCCTACTAAACCCGTAGAAATACAAGCTAGCGATAGTCGCGTGAAGATACTTATTATCCCTACTAATGAAGAATTACAAATAGTAAATGAGATAGTAGATTTGGTAAAATAACAAATAATTAGACTATACACTTTGCCAAAGGAACAAGTCGCATAGGCAATTCGTATCTTTGGCAAAGCTTTTTAAAACAACTTTCAGTAATGAAAAACTTATATAACGAAGTCGATAAAAACGAAATACTACATCGTTTAGAAAATTTAAAAGTAGATGCTGAGCGTCAATGGGGGAAAATGAACATTGTACAGATGTTAGCTCATTTGAACGCCTCTATAGAAACACCCTTAGGTAAGAACTTTCCGAAGAGAATGTTCATTGGTAGAATCATAGGAAAATTGATGAAGAAAAAGTTTCTAAACGACCAACCAATGGCAAAAAACGCTCCAACCGATAAAATGTATGTCGTTACCAATATTTCTATTGATGATTTTGACAAGGAAAAGCAAAAAACTAAAGAGCTCATCACCCTTTTCTACACCAACGGAAAAGAAAAATGTAGCACTCACCCACATTCTTTTTTTGGGAAACTCTCTCCTGACGAATGGGGTATTCTTCAATGGAAACACTTCGACCACCACTTGAGACAGTTTGGAGTATAAAATCAATTATATAGAAACTCAAATTATGCCAAAATATGTTTTTTATACTAATGAAGAATATATAACATAAGGTAGAAAAATAGGAATTGGTTTTTGAGGAAGAAGTTATAGCAATACTTTTTTCCATCGAATGTATTTGTAATTTAAAAATAATAATTACTTTTGCATTCTGATAAGTAATGATACACTATCTCTAAACTATAAAATAATTTAATTACTAAAAACCTTTGGTTGCTGAAAATGAACATCTTATTTTTAAGTTATTTTCACTCTGCACGTACTCATTCCTTGCAAATTAAGTTTAAGGCAAAGAGCCTTTCACCGCTTCGTATTTGAATCAGGTGTAATTAGGTAATATGAATAGATAGCCAAGATGTTATCTGAATATTTTTTTACTAAAAAATTACTCATTATTTAAATTACACTGTACAAATGAAAAATAAATATATCGACCTAATTGACCAAACCTATTACTTCCCACAAGACGAATTTACCTTAGATGGCGATGAACTTCGCTTTCACAATATCGATTTAATGGAGCTCGTACGCAAGTATGGAGCACCGCTTAAATTTATGTATCTTCCAAAAATATCCGAGAATATTCAGCGCGCCAAAAGATGGTTTGAAAAGGCTATCAAAAAACACAAGTACAAAGGAGCATACAACTATTGTTATTGCACTAAAAGTTCGCATTTCAAACACGTAATGGTAGAAGCTTTGAAGAACGATATTCATATGGAAACCTCTTCAGCTTTTGATATCAATATCATCAATAATCTTATCAATGACGGACTTATTAGTAAAGAGACTCACATTCTATGCAACGGTTTCAAGCGCGATGCTTATATCGATGGCATTGCTGACCTTATCAATCGTGGCTACCACAACTGCATTCCTATCATTGATAACTATGAGGAAATTAATTTATTTGAAGAAAAGATAAAAGGTTCATACAGTATAGGTATTCGTATTGCTTCTGAAGAAGACCCTCGTTCAGAATTTTATACCAGTCGTTTAGGAATTGGTTATAAAAACATTGTTCCTTTCTACAACCGTGAGATTAAGGACAACCCTAAAGTACAACTCAAAATGTTGCACTTTTTTATCAATACGGGGATTAAAGACAATGCCTACTATTGGAATGAGCTCCTCAAGTGTTTACGTGTGTATATTCAACTCAAAAAGGTTGCGCCTGAACTCGACAGCCTTAATATAGGCGGTGGTTTTCCTATCAAGAGCTCGTTGGCTTTTGAATTCGATTATGCTTATATGGTAGACGAGATTATCCGTCAGATAAAAATCACTTGTGATCAAGAAAAAGTGCCTGTACCAAATATCTTTACTGAATTTGGTAGTTTTACAGTAGGCGAAGCTGGAGGGGCTATTTATGAGATAATGTATCAAAAGCAACAAAACGACCGTGAAAAATGGGATATGATAAACTCCTCTTTCATTACTACCTTACCTGACTCTTGGGCTATCAACAAGCGTTTTGTACTATTGCCTATTAACCGCTGGAACGATGAATACGAACGCGTACTGCTCGGTGGACTCACTTGTGATGGTGACGATTATTACAACAGCGAACAGAATATGAACGCCATCTATTTGCCCAAGTACAACAAAAATAAGCCATTGTATATAGGTTTCTTCAACACAGGGGCTTATCAGGATAGTATTGGAGGAGTAGGAGGCTTACAACACTGTTTGATTCCACAACCTAAAATAGTACTTATTGATAAAGATAAAAATGGGAACCTAACCTCTCGTCTCTTTATGGAGCAACAAAAAGCTGACGAAATGCTAAAGATTTTAGGCTACTAAATGCAGTATATACTTTGCAAAATCTTACGACTTTGACAAAGTATTTCTAATAATACCTAAACATTTAACTCCTAGTTCTTAAAATCTAAATATCTAACAAAATGAAATACATAATATTATTTTTCTTATCAATCACTACTTTATGGGCACAAGATACCACTTCCACTAAGAAGCATTACTATAAAATGTGGATAAAACCTTCTTTAAGTATCAATTATCTATCAATAGATATAGAAGATGAACCATTAAATCCTGCTTTGAAAAATAAGTCGTTATTGCCTAACTACCCACTTACGGTTGGGTTAGGATTTGGTATCCACAATACTTATATTAACCTTGATTATGCTCAGAGTGTTGCCCCTTTGCGTAATGAGAGCAAATACGGAAAAACAAGATATTTTGATTTTCAGTTACATTCATTTGTAAGTCAAAAGATTTTACTTGATTTCTATTATCAAAGTTATAAGGGTTTTTACTATGAAGAAGGCAAGAATAATATTCAGATATTGGCAGATACTCGTATACAACAAATAGGTTCTGAAATGTTATATTTCTTCAACTTGAAAAACTTTTCAGTAAAGAATATTTTCAACCCCGATGGAGACCCTTTGCGACCTACTTTCAGTTGGTACGCAGGAGCTGGAATCTATTATCACAAAGTAGCAATTCCTGCTATTTCACTTGATGAGGATACTTTTAGACATATACAAGGAGGCTTCAGTGGTGGCGTTTCGGGAGGTATCGAAATATTGCCTCGCCTTACCTTTACAGCTTTAGCGGGTATGGGATTCTATTTTGGAGGTGAAGTTAATCCACTAAGCAAAATGAAGTTTAATCAGTACGTAAACTTTAGGCTTAATACTTCATTGTCTTATACACAAAAAGACTGGTCACTTGCCTTTTCAATTCTTTACAACAACAAGAATTTGTACTTTAAAGATGTTGATTTACTGGGTATTAATACTGCGAATTTTAAACTTACATACATAAAACAAATCAGATTCTCTACTCGCCGTAGTAACAAAGTAACTCGTTATTTAGGAATGTAAAACTTAAGTAGAAGGTTATCTTCTTCTTTTCACATTCTTTATAGTATCATCTATCACTCGGTCATAGATTTTACTCTTACCCGAATGTTCCTTTTGATAAGTAGTCAAATGTTGTATTAGTGCTTCTTTCTCTTGCTTATTATTAGAAGATTTCAAAAACAATCTATATTCTGACATAACCTTATAATACGCCAATTCATAAGAAGGTATATAACCATTTTCACTATATATTGCTACTAAGTTTAGTACCTTTTCAAATTGTAATCCGTCAAAAGCCTGCTTCAAAGTAGTTAACTGATGTTGTTTTGCTTTTTGAAAGCGAATACTTAAAAATATTTCTTCAGTATCAGGATATGATTTCAATGAATCACTCAATAATTTTATCTTACTTAAATCTGCCCTTTTATCAATATGAGAGAGATAATAAGCTATTTGTTCTCTTATTCTCATCACTCTATTGAAGTCGAACTCAGCAATGTGTTCTTCATAATCTTTGGTAATTAAATTATACTCTGTTTGAATTAACAAATATAATGAATCTAAGTCCTTATAAATCTCTTTTGTCTTTTGTGCGTTTACTTCCCAAAAGTAAAATATACATAAATATAATAAAACTCGTTTCATAATCTTTATTGTTGTTTGATTAATATCCTTGAATAATATCTGCGTATTTATCCCAAGCTCTGGCTATCTTATATTTTTCTACAAATTCAATAGGCACATAAATAGCTTTCAATTTCTCATCATTATATGCCAAATAACCTTCCAACATAGGAGGTTCTTTAGCCTCAAGTGTTATACTTTCTGGACAATTCTTACCAAAAATACAATTACCTATATGTAAACATTTACTAGGGAAAGTCACTGAACGCAAATGCTCACAATCGTCAAGAGCAAAATCACTAATAAAGTTAAGATGTTCTGGGAAAATAATATAAATGAGCTTATTGCAACCATAAAATACATCTCTTCCTATAGAACTCACTTTATTAAGTATTGGGTCAGCAGACATATTGATAGACTCTACCTCAGTATCAAGCCATTTCTTCAAAACAGTATCATCTTTTGTAACTACAAAATCATATCTATGAGAAGTACTATCCTCAGAAGTATGTTTAGCTATGGGTTGATATGCTCTAACTAAGGGCGGTTGTAAAATAGATGAAGAAAAGGTTGATGCATTGAAAAAATTTACTCTCTTTTTAGGATCTTCTCCATATTCATTTTTTCCCAATACACCTTCTGAAAAAAGTAAAAAGAAAGGATTATAGAAAGGTAAAAGCACATACCAACCGCTTTGCCCCAAGTCGTGTGAACGTTTAACTGATTGAGCTAAAATAAACCAAAACAATAATGTAAAGGATAAAAACTTTATCACTATTCCTAAAGTTACTACGGCATCTATTACACCCAAAAATATAAGAGCAAAATAATCTATAATAATAGATAGTCCAAACTCTGTACGCCTAATACGTCCTTCAAAAAGAAAGATATTCTTAAACATATATCACTAATTTATAATTACCTTATCTTTCTTATTCCTAACTTTATAGTTATTACTGCTGAATAGCATTTAAATACTCACAAGCTTTAGGACTATTATTCCTACACCCCTTCTCAAACCAGTAAATAGCCCTTTTTTGTGATTTATCCACACCAGTACCGGCATAATAGCAAAATCCTAAAATAGTTTGAGCTTCCTTGTCTCCTTGGTTAGCTGCTTTTTCAAACCAAAAGATAGCCTTAGTATACGACTGAGGTATTCCCTGCCCCTTGAAATAATAAGAACCTAAATTGCGTTGTGCCTCAACATCACCTTGATTAGCAGCTTTCTCATACCAAAGTACCGCATCACTATCCGATTGTGCCACTCCTAAACCTTTGTAGTAACAATATCCTAAAAAACTCTGTGCCTCTGCAAAATCTTGATCAGCTGCTTTCTGAAACCACAATACAGCTTGTTCATCCGATTGTTTTACTCCTTGCCCTTTGTGATAGCACACACCTAATTTCGATTGAGCCTCAGCATACCCCTGTTCAGCTGCTTTCTGAAACCAATAAGCTGCTTTTTCATAAGACTGTACAACTCCTTTCCGATAGTAATAACAAAGTCCTAATTTCGTCTGTGATTTTACATCCCCCTGTTCTGCTGCTTTTTCATACCAAGCAACAGCTTTAGGAAAAGACTGAGGTACTCCAATACCTTTTTCATAATTAGTTGCCAAACGCACTTGAGCTTCCATATCACCCTTTGTGGCTTTCTCTACCAAAGTCTTAAAGTCTTCCCGTTGAGCATAACTCATACCAAAGAAAAATAGCAAGCAAACAAACCAAGCTTTAAAGCAAAGTTTGTTCAGTTTTTTTAATACTTTTGAGTTGAATATTATATTCATATGTCAGCAAATTAAAAGTTAATAATAATGATAGTGAAGAGGTCAGTTTTATATTATATTCGATGGCAAAGATAAAACATTATTTTATACAAAACAAGTTTTTTTGATTATTTCTTACACACCTCTTTCACTATTAATTTGAAAATAGTTAATGTATATACATTACAAAAACATAACATATAAAATAAAGGTCTTTTTAGTATATTTTATCTTTATTAAATACTCACTCATTCTTCGTTTATTCTTCGTCTTAAGTTCGCCTTTCCTTCGTTCATTGTTCGTCTTTCCTATCACGTCCTAAAAAAGGTTGTCATAATTAATTATTATTTTATTAGTCAAATTTTT
>ERZ772766.1969-NODE-1969-length-10579-cov-2.412771_pt1 | contig 10579 bp, 8 predicted proteins | sample MGYA00511379_ERZ772766 | MGnify/ENA primary metagenome ERZ772766 (study PRJEB29015, sample SAMEA2737895) | human oral metagenome | biome: human oral; feature: human-associated habitat; material: dental | place: China | collected 2116 ...
CGACGTCGATTCGAGCTCGCCTCAGGTGCGCGTCTCGGAGCTGAGCATGTTTGGGCCAAGTGCGCCGGGGATGCCCGCGCCTGAGACGAATGCGTCGGAGACGCGCGCTTCTGAACTGGGTGCGGCTCAGTCCAAGTCGAGGAGGGCCCAATCCCGAAGCGCGATTCGGCCTGGACCGGGTGCGCCTCGATTTAGGCGGGGCGCAGCCGAGTCAAAGCCGGGGAATGCTCAATCTAAGCCGAGTGTGGCCGTGTCTGAAGCAGATGCGTTTCAAACGAAAACGGGTGCGGCTCAGACTGAACCAGGTCTGACTCGGCCGCGGCCACGTGCAGCTCAACCTGAATCGGGTGCAGCTCAACCTGAGCCAGGCACGGTCGCGCCAAAGCCGGGTGCGGCTCGGCCTGGTGGGGATGAAGTGGGCGTGCCGGAGGCGAACGTGAGGGAGGTGGCGGTCAGGCTCGCGCAGGGGGCGAAGATGCTCGATGTGCGCGAATCCCACGAACGCGCGATTTGCGCGATCCGGCCGTCGACGCACATTCCGCTCGCCGATGTCCTGGCCGACCCGTCTGCTGCGGCGAAGAGGCTTCCCGACGGGCCCGTCTACGTCTACTGTTTGGGCGGGGTCCGCTCGATGCAGGCGGCGAAGGCCCTTGCCGCCGAGGGCGTTGAGGTGATCAACGTTGCGGGAGGCCTGAAACAGTGGTGGCTTTACGTCGATCCGTCGATGCCGCGCTACTGACTTCCGGCTGCCAATGGTCGCAGGATAACCAGATCCCGACGGCGCAACTTGCTGACTTGTTCAAGCAGGGGCGCTGACGCTTGCAGACAGTGCGGCTGCGGATAGCGCGTCTCAGCTGTTTGCCGGCTGTCCCGCCCGCGGCAGTGAACGTGGGACGGCCGTGGCTTCATGTCTAATGAATCGGTGCGTCCGCGAAGTGCCGCCAAGGGAAAACGGCGGATGCCTCCTTAGCTTCGCGCCTCGGCGGCCGCCCAAGGCCGTCCGTGTCCAAATGGTGAGAGGGCTCGCAGTGGAACGACTTCTGAAGGCATGATTCTCATAGATGGAAAGGGCGCTTAAGCGAGGCTGCTCCAATGAATACGTAGGCGTTATTTGGAGAATGTTATATTGTAGCAATCTTGCTTGAGTTAGTCCTGCAGATTGGTGAAATTTTGCTAAACAGAAGTCTTTCGAAGAAAGGTATTGATTGCCGTCGGGGTGAGTGGTAGGTTGCTCTTATCCAACGAAAAGTTGGGTCACGCATATCGATATGGATCACGTAAACAAACAACAACCATGGAAGGGTCGCCATCATGGCTTACGATCCAAAGAAAGAATACGATTATGCAGATGTCCCAGAGCTGGTCGGCTATCTGAAGCGATCAGCCATCGACGCCTACATGATGACGGGTCCCGGAGCGCTTGTGCGGCGGTGCTCCATTGAGGAGGACAAGTACGTTATATCCATTTCCAGACCGCCCGAGGGTGTCATGCGCATTAAAATTGCGCGACCCGCGGCGAGTGGCAAAGGAGGAGGTCATGAACTTGAATCGGAGTGGACCGCAAGCCAAATGAGTTATACCGCTGAGTTTGACAGCGTTCGCGGATGCGTGGACAAAATCGTTGATCCTTGGAAAGAACTTCCCGATCCTAAAGATGTCGACAATGAGATCGAGAAGTGGATAACCGCTGTAAGTCCGCTTGCGAAGGATCCGCAGACAGTCGGCAATAAGTCCACCGGCGGGGGAACGATCTTTACCAACCTTGACCAGGCTGGAAAAGCTTTAGGGAACATGAGTGGCGAAGTTATCCATAAGGTTGAGGCTTTTGTGGCTAAACTTGCCAGCGTCACCGGTGGTCTTCATGATAAGACAATACTGCTTGGTGGAGCGCTGAACTCCGAAATGAAGATGTTCGAAGAAACGCGCGCTTCCGTGGTTAAAGCCCTCCAGCAGGGCATCAAAGTCTTTGATGCCGTGGCTTCAAAGAAAAAGAGTGGTTTCAAAGTGATTCTTGAAATCGTTTCGGCCACAATTGACGCGGCGCTTATATTCACCGCACCTGAGGTCGCGATAGAAAAAAAGCTTGCCCAAGCGTCCTCAGTAGCATTAAAAAGCCTTAAATCATCTCAAGATGAAAAAATTGATGACGACGAAGTGGGCGATTACGATTCTGCGATAGGCAAGCTTGAAAAAGCTTTCGAAGCAATAAATAAGAGCGTGACAAAGGCGGAAAAGGGGGTGGAGGGTATGCTAATCGGCAATCTGGATTCGATGTCGCAGAGTGACCATAGAAAATATTATGACGTGACGATGGACCCTATTGATTCGAGTGCAATAGAACCGGCTCCTGAGCTGAATGTGGACTATGGAAAGGCGAAAGGCGTTTGCCGCAAATTCGGAGATGTGCGCACAAGCGTAATCGAAGCTAAGGACAGTCTGCCTCGCGTTTCGATGTTTACGTGTCTTCTGAGAAGCGGAGTCATCGGCATTGGTTCCTATGGTCCGGCGCACGCGTTCTCCGATTTGAATGTACGCATAGAGAAGCTGTTAAAGAACCTCGCCGATGACATTGAAAATGAGGCGAAGAATTTCGACCTGGCTGTCGAAGCAATCGTCAGCGAGGATGCACAGGCGCGAAGCCGACTCCAGGAAACCGTGGATTACATTAAAGGCAATCCAGGTGACCCTTGGGTGGAATCGAAGCCTGCTCCGCAACGAGTGAAAGGAAACACAATTGTCTAAGAAGGCCTATCTGATTACGCGGAGCGTCGTTGCTTTGGCGGCGTTCGCCGTGTTCTTCTGGCTGTTTCTCGTTCCGCCAACAATTACGTCTGGAGGGGAAAATGAGTATTCTTCGTGCCATCCAGTCGGCTGGAATTTCTCCGGTGACATAGATCCACTGCTCAATGACTCTTTTGACGTCGAGAACCCAAGCGAAGTCCAAAGGTACGTCGATGAAGCCACCTCCGCTAAGTATGAAATAGAAACCCACCCAAAGATAACTCGAGACATCCAACGGCTTTGCCATGAGGCGCGCCTAGAGCGCAGCGTGCTGATCGTTTCCTCGCTGATCGTTTTCGCCGTCGCCTTCTTGTCGATTCCCAAACCCAAGCCCTCGAGCGGCAAGGAGCCTTCGAGCGAGAACGGATCTTCGGTAGAGAGCAAATCGTTGAGCGACGACAGCTCTTTGGGTGACGGCGGACCTTCGAACGGTATCGGGTCGTCAAACGGCAAGTCGAAGAGCGGCAAAGCGGAGAGCGAGCTGCTTTGTGACGAGCCTGAGTCGGAGCCCAGGCCTGAACAGCCGTGAGGGGCATCCCCGATGGCAAGACGGATCGAAGAACGGTGCGAAGCAGATAGCGAGCCGGAGCCACGGCGTCGCGAGTCGTGAGTCGCGGCATAGCGAGCGGGGACCGAAGGTTGCGATTGAGGGCAGAGGAACAGCGAGCCAAGGCTCGAGGCCGACAAACTTGGGATGGACAGAAGCCTCTGCGGTAAGGAGTCACAAGCGGAGCTTTCCGAGATGCTCGGATTCGCACCTTATTGGAGGAACGCCCGCCTTTGGCCGTCGAGCTCGAAGAGAGCGAACTCCTGACTGCTCGCGTCAGCGCCGTTCGCCGCAGCGCGATCGAGATGTTGGGGCTTTGATGGGTTGCCCCGTAGGGTCGGCCTCGACTATCCGGAAAGCTGCGACGACGCCATCGGCCGACCCCTCGAAGGCGTCGGCGAACTTGCTCAGGAACGCTGGTTTCCCGACTGCACCCACGCGAGCGGGTCTGGCTGCGCAGTGAAGCAGGCCATCGACGCCGGCGAACCTTCCCCCGAGCGTTTGGAGCGTTATCGTGCGCTCGCGCCGGAATCGGAATGCTCTGCTTGTTTTAGGGCTGCGTCTAGAGAAGGAAGACGCCCTGTGAAGAGGTGTGGTCCTGTTTGCTTTGCTCTGTCTCTCCGAGAAGGCAAGGCAAGGTAAAGTGTTCGATGAGAAGGAGCAGTCAAACATGAATGCCGATTTGAAGAAGGGCTGGGCATGGCCTGGCGTGCTGGCTTGCGTGAAAAGACGATCGCGTCTTGTGGGGGTTGTGCTGGCCCTTGTTTCGTTTGTAGTTGCGGGGTGCAAGATTAATGGGGCAGTTGAGTTTCAAGCCAACGGCGACATGAAGTTTGACTTTACTTTCGAAGATTCGAGAGATTCTATGGCCAAAATCAAACAAACATGCGAGACCGTTCGAGCTATATTTTTAGCAAAAGTGAGGTTTGTTGACGATCCTAAGGTTGAGGATGTGACTCCTGCCGGCGGGCATCTGACGTGCAGGGTGACGTCAAACAAACCTTTCATTGGTAAAGCGAGGTTATCCGAGCGGAACGGCGAGTACCATTTCAAATATTATGGCGCGCACGGCAATAACGACACGGACTTTAGTGACTTTAAGACGAGGATTGTGGTGAGTATGCCGGGGAAAGTGACGCGGTCCAGTCTGGGGAAGGTTCAAGGAAACAAGGTGATCCTTGAAAACCTTGACTTTCTCACCTATGGAGTGGAAATCACGGCCGAGAAGGAATCCGCAGGGTCGGCTTCATCGTCGTTGCCGGGGAAGAAAGCCGACGCGGCCTCGTCGTCGGCCAGCGGATTTCCGGCCTGGGCGTGGGTCGCTGTCGGCACCGGTGTGCTGGTCGTGATCGCGGGTTTTGCGTTCGTCGCGGGCAGGCGTCGGGCGCGCTGAGGTGTTTTCAGACGAAGGCTTGTCTCGTCCTGTTGGCTTGTCTGTAGGTCGGGGGCCGCAAGTGGAGGGGGAGGATAGTCCCCGTTTCGAGCCCTTCTGATGCTCTTGGTCTGTGATTTCACGGTTCGTGCAGCGGCTCGCTAAAATCTCGCTTCTCTCGATCTTGCATCAAGGTCTGCGTCTGCTGAGCAAGGACGTTGAACCAAAGTAGATTGTCTCTGAGCGTGAGACGCCGAGGAGGTCTCAATGGTTGAGTTTTTCATTGTTTCTTCGGTTAGTGCGTTGGACCTGTGGAGGCGCTACGCTGGGGTCTGTACGGTTTAGCGTGGTGCCTGGCAGCCTTTGCCGGGAGTGTCTGGAGGCTTGATATGTCCGTTCACGTGAAGAGGCGTTCGCGTCTTGTAGGGGTCGTGCTGGCCCTTGTCTCGTTTATCGTTTCCGGGTGCAAGATCAATGGGACGATTGAGTTTCAAGCCAACGGTGACATGAAGCTTGACTTTACGTTCGAAGATTCGAGAGACTCCATGGCTAAAATCAATCAAACGTGCGAAGGGGTCCGACTTATAGTTGAGGGAGAGGCGACGTTTATTGACTCCCCTAAGGTTGAGGATGTGACGCCGCCCGGCGGTCACCTGACGTGCAGGGTCACCTCTGATAAGCCTTTCAAAGGGAATATGAAGCTAACCGAACGGGACGGGAAGTACCATTTCAAGTCTTATGGTGCGCACGATGATACAAAATTGAGCGGCGTCGAAGGAAAAGTTGTGGTGAATATGCCCGGGAAGGTGACGCTGTCCAGTCTGGGGAAGATCCAGGGGAACAAGGTGATCCTTGAAAACCTTGACTTTCTCACTTATGGTGTGGAGATCACGGCCGAGAAGGAGTCTTCGGGGACGGTTTCTTCGTCTGGAGTGTCGGGGAAGAAGGCCGACGGGGCCTCGTCGTCGGCTAGTGGATTTCCTGCCTGGGGGTGGGCCGCTGTTGGCGGCGGCGTGCTGGTCGTGATCGCCGGTCTTGCTTTCGTCGCGGGCAGGCGTCGAGGCGAGGTTAGAACTACCGCTCATCGGCAGGGTGGGATGCCCGCCGGAAACAGCTATGTACCGTCGTCTGGCGGGGGAGCCTCGCCTCACCAGCAGGCTTTCGGGGACGGGCCTGAGCAGGATCCGCAAAGGCGATTCCGTCCTTAGCTGGGCGCGCTCGACGTTGGCCACGCCAAGGCGTGGACCGTTGCCAGAGCGGAACCAACTACGCCGCGCCAGGCTTCTCTTTGGGCGCAGGCGGCCCTTCAAGTCTGTCACAGTGGATGTTCAGGAGTTCTTGAACGGACGTGGTCTGTGGGGATCGCTCATAGATGCGCTGTAACTGCGGCACCTGAGAGGGGCCGTTCCGAAACGAAACGCGGAGGCCGGCATACCGCATAGCGCGCCGGCCTCCGCGTGTTTGTTACGGCTGGAGTTTAGCGGGCATGGCCCTCGTTTTCGGTTGCGCGGTGTCCGGCTTCGAGGAAAGTCACGGTTCTATCGTCCTCGTAGGGCGAAACCGACGGGGGTGTTTCACTGTCCCGGCGGCGCTTGTTCTTTTTGTCGGGTCTGCCGGTCAGGCTTGACAAGGCCCGCGAGGACGATCCGTTGCGAGCCCCGCGGAGGCCTGAACGCGAGGCATTGCCGGCCTCAATCTGGCGCGTGCCGAACTGGGACAACCTGCTAGAAAGGGTTTGCCCCCTGGCGGGGGCGGCGGTTCGTGTTGCGCCGCCGCGGCCTGTTTGCCCGGTTGGCGTGCGTTGGACCGATGAGACGCTGCGGGCGGCCAGTCCCCCACGCGAAGAAGAGCCCACACCTCGCGAGGCACCTGCCCCGCGAGACGAGCCGGCTCTTTGGGAGGAACCAGTGCCGTTGGCGGTTGGGGTGCGTCCGCCGGTCAGGACGCGGGCCCCCGAGCCCCGGGCCGGACTGCCCGGCCGAAGCTGCGGAGGTCGTCGGGGTGCGCACAGCTGTGGTCGCTCCACGAACGATCCCGGCCGAGCGGCCGGAGGCTGCCGGGGTGCGCACAGCTGTGGTCGCTCCACGAACGATCCCGGCGGAACGGCCGGAGGCTGCCGAAGCGGGGCGGGCGATCCCGGTGGCACCGCCCCGCACCGCAGCGGCCGGGCGGCCCGAAGCCGTTGGGGTGCGCACAGCCGTGGTCGCGCCGCGAACGATCCCCCGTGAGGGCGGGGAGGCCGAAGGGGCGGCTCCTGCCGCCCGGACGATAGAGGCACGCGCGGCGGGCATCTGCACAGCGCGGGCCGCGCGTGCGGCTTGGTAGGCCTTGTAGCCGGCCACTCCCGTCCCTCCAGTGATCGCCGCGGCCGAGGCCAGCGGGTTGTGCACCGCAGGCGAATGCCCAACCACGCCGGCAGGCGAGCCCGACGACACGATCGCACCGGAAGGCGGCGGCGCGTAGTGCGAGGCCTGCAACGAGGCGCCCCCGCCAACCGGATCGCCCGCAGAGCCACTGCCGCCTGAGGCTCCGCCTCCCAGGGAGTCGTGGGGCCCGACGTGCCGTCCGGAGCTGCCAAGGGAAGTGTCCACCGACGCGCCCCAAGCCGCAGCCGACCGCGTTGGCAACCCTTCGTTTGGCCCCGCCACAAGTTCGCGGCCGGCTTTCCCGCCGGCCGAAGGACGGCCGACATGGCCAGCGGAGGCCTGGTCGTGGAGCGGAAGTCCGTCAATGGCAGCCAGGGTCCGCTCGTTGAGCTTGGACAACGACGTCTTCGCCAACGAATCAATCTCAGCATGCGCCGTCTGACGCTGAGCCTCAATCTCAGCCGCCGTCACACCAGAACCCGGGATACCTGGCACAGACAAACCGCCGCCATTAGCCTGTCGGATTATCTCTGCGCGTTGGAAACCTTCGTTGACTTGTTTGAGTCTGGCTTGGATTTCGACGCTTTCGTTTCTGGCGTCGATTCCTGCGTTGAGGACGTCGGTGGAGGATTTGACGATCTGTTTGAGCGCATCGGCTTGGGTGAGCATCCGCCCGGCCAGCCGGTCAAGACTGGCGCAGGCCGCCCGCGCGGTGGCACATTCGAGTCCGAGGTCGGCGGCGACCTCGCGGTTGCCCGTGGCGATCTGGGTCAAGGACTGGCTGACGGACGCCAAATGCCGGTGGGAATCCTCCAGGGCGCTCGTGCGCCATGACTCCATCTTGTACAGCCGGTCGGCGTGCGGCGTGCCCATCACTTGCCTCCCCACTGCGAAAAGACATCGACAAGGTTGCGGGCTTGCGCATAGGCCTCAACGAACTCCTGCATCTCCTGGGGGCGTCGGTAGGTGAACTTGCCGTCCAATGCCGCCAGACGCTCCAGATACTTGGCCCGCTCGGCCTCGTTGACGCCCTCGAAGGAGGCGACCGCCTCCCGCAGCTGGCCGATGCAGTGCTTTTGCCCGCGCGAGACCGCCTGCAGCTCGCGCTCGGAGGCAAAGAGCGTCGTGTGCAGCGGAGCGTAGAACTGGTCAAGCTCGCCGATGCCGGCGCTGTTCTGCCCGCCGGGGGTCGGGGCCGAGGCCATTGCTCCTGTGGCCGCCTGAGCCCCCAGAGCAAACTCGTTCTGGGCCTTGTCGAATGCTTAGACGTCCTTTTCCAGACGGCCGAGCCGCTGATCGAACTTGTCCCGATCAAGACGGAATTGAGACACGCATACCACCCTTCCCATCCAAAGAAAGTTGTCTGTCGAAAAACACTTCGCCCGCACGCTCGCGCGGACGACGCCGACGGCCCGCAAGCCCCGACCTCGGACCAATATGGCCGTGCATGCACACCCAACTTGTCGCCGCCGCGAGGACCTACAGCACCGTCAAGACTTAACGTTAGCACCCCCGCCCGCCTTGCGCACCCCTTTTTCCACAACCCACCTTTGCACATGCATGACATAATGACATTTCGGGCGCGTAACCCCGTAGAAAACGCCGCCCTGGCCGACCTAAAATTCGCACCCTCGCAACCAACCAAACATGACCACGCCCACCATGCCAAACATACGCAAACAGAGATAAAAGCGTCCACCAGCGATACAATTCTTAAAGTTCACATGAAACATACATCCAACGTCGATCGACAAGAATCAAAATTAAACCATTCTTTCCGAGATGTTTTGACGATATCAACAATGAATCGGGATCATCTTCCGCACCCTACGGAAGCCGCCGCAGGCAACCGCGCCTAGGAAGCATACGCCCGCCCGACAATGTCAGCACTCCACCGGCCAACTCCCGCGGGACCGAAGCATGGCAGCCGATTTGCAAGCCCAGGTTCACCGCGCCCCGCACGCCCAGTACGGCGCACATTGCGGTCAGCATTTCGACGCACACCCGAGCAGCACAATCTTCATACCCAGGCAGTGCAACCTTTCGGACAGACCGTCGCTTCGGCCGGACCGCCTGATGAACAGCCCAACGCGTCCGGCGGCGGGCCGTTCGAACAACCCGCCGCTTCGAGCGGCTTGCCGCGGCAGGCCGCTCGGACAGATCGTCGTTTTCTGGCAGCCCGCCGTTTCGGCCGGCGCACCGCGCACTGCCTAGGCAAACACGCATCCGCCAGACGGCTACTCCAAGCGCCCCTCCCGGACCAGGCCGGCGGCGGCCTCGAACTCCCGGGCCGTGGAGGCGAAGGCGTCGCGCCGCCTCGTCACCTCGGTGGCGAGAGGGTCGGAGTCCTCCGCTATCCAAACGGACTCAACACCGCCGAGAGTCGCGGCGAAGCGGGCCGAACGGTCAAGCAACACGGCGAAATCGCCCTCGTAGGAGCCCGCAAGAACAAGGTCCCATTCTTGACGCAAAGCGCCCGGCTTGGGCAGTTCCGCCTCGGCGCCCTCTGCAGCCGCCTTCGCAGCCTCGTAGCGCCGGGCCGCGTCGTCCTTGTCCCGGCGAATCCACTCGCGCAGAAGGTAACCGCGCCAGAGAATCCCCGGCAGGCTGTTTTCGGGCGAGCGGACCCAGGTTTCGGCGACCACGTCGACGCCTTCCTCGTCCACCAAGTCGAGGATGCGGGCGACGAGGGCCCGGTCTCTCTCGCGGAAATGCGTTCCCATAGGCATGAGCGCCTGCGCCGAGGTGTGCGCAAGCTCGGAGTTGTAGGCAACGTCGGCGTCGCCCTCGATCGCTTCTATCTGAGCGTCTTCCAATTGAGCAGGACGTCGCGGCTGTTTGTTCATCGATTTCCTCCTTCAAGGTGACACCTCTATTGTGACGTAAATTGCACCTCGAAGGGAACTCCCTTCGCCGTTCGGCCGCCCGACACACACCTTCCCAACCGCGACGGTATGCGGCGGCCTCTTCCGCATCGGGTCGCGGCGTGGTAAGTTCATCGGGTACATTCCATCGAACACGGGGATTCAACATGACTTTCCTCCACATGCACCGCACGTACGCGACGAACCATTCCGCGCACGCCATGTGCTGTTCGATGCGTTCGCGAATGTGTTGATTTAGGCCGTTTGGATCCGGCTCGTCGGATCCGGCTTGCCGCGTCGATTCCGACCTCGGCCTGCTGCATACATCGTCCCAACCTCATTCGCGTTCGATGCAGCGACGCCGGAAGGCTCTCGGAGAGACCATCGGACCCATTTGTTGAGATTTGGCACCACTCGTTGATATCCAACATCAATCATTGAGATTCGGTTCCACTCAGCTTGATCTGGTGCATCTAGTCGATTCTGAGACATCTAATTGGGTTTGAGGCCCTCGTTGAGATTTGTGACTTCTCGCTGATCTCAAAGGCCTCTCATTGGAATCTAGATCCTTCAACGAAAGCCGGAGCCTCTCATCGAGATCCCGAGCCGCTCGCTGAGAGCCAAAGCAGCCCACCGAGATTTGAAACCG
>ERZ772766.1971-NODE-1971-length-10573-cov-8.587564_pt1 | contig 10573 bp, 10 predicted proteins | sample MGYA00511379_ERZ772766 | MGnify/ENA primary metagenome ERZ772766 (study PRJEB29015, sample SAMEA2737895) | human oral metagenome | biome: human oral; feature: human-associated habitat; material: dental | place: China | collected 2116 ...
GAGCGTTCGACTGAAAATCGAAAGGTCACCGGATCGACGCCGGTCGGAGCCACCAGCAAGTCCCCGAAGCGTAAGCTTCGGGGTTTTTGTTTTGCCTGGCGACTACTGTGCGCCACCCGCCGCCTGTGGCGCGGTTGCAACTGCCCAACCAATGCGACAGCGCGGACAACATCGGCGCGGGTGGCAACATCTAGAGCAGCTCCCTCTCATGTGCACACACCCTCTTCTGCGCACGTTAACCCCCTATTCCGCACGTCGGCCCTCTAATCCGCACGTTAACCCGCTAATGCGAGCCTGGGCAGCCCCGCCCACGCCCCAAATAGCTGGTTAGCACTCGCAATAGCGGGCCCACGTGCGAACAAAACCCATGCCAGAACACCATTGCGCCCAAAACGCAGACCACCTCGCCCCCAACACACTATTTTCAAGGTTTTTCGCCGAAGTGGTCTGCGATTTGGGCGCCACACCTCCTCAAACCGTGACCCCATTGCCACCAAACGGGGGGGGATTTACGCCATCCAAGGCTCCGACACGCCGACTTCACACCGCCAGAGCGCTTCGCATGGCGCAAAACCCCCAACGCTTACCCCATCGGACGGGCCTGCGAGCCCAATTGCAGTGCCCATGGACGACTGGGCCATGCCGCGATGCCCGCGGGTAGCAGCAGTTACGGTGTGGGAGTCGCCGCAACGCCTACAGAACCCGCCTCAGGGACCACAAGGACCCGCGGATCGAAGCCGCAACCCCCAAGGATGGTCACAGCACCCACCCCAGACAAATTTCGGAGGCAATTCCCCCACGACACGAATTGACACAGCCTCAAAACCCGCGGAATACCAACGATTAAATTGCAGCATCTGAAATTCATTCACAGGAATTGCATGCGAAATTTCTGGCGACCACGAGACCCCGCAGCCCTATGGCGCGACCTCACCACTACCAATCAGAGGGAATTGCACGACACGGGGATCCGACACGCCGATGACACGCCGCCAGAAGGCTTCATGTAGTGAAAACCCCCGACGCTTACCCCGCCAGTGACGCCGACTCCTTCGACTGTACCGACACCATCGGTCACACCGACCCCGTCGGCATGCTGAGCCTGCTGGGTGCACTGGCGGTGGCGGCTCGCCGACACGGAGCCTGACCGTCCCAGCCTCCGCGTGAGGGTACGCATCGGACGCACTGAGTCCCGGCCTCGTATTGAACTGCGCTCCGAAACTTAGACGCTTTAAATGGTAGCCGTTATGCGGCTTCCTGTAGGGCTCATCCCCGCTCACACGGGGAAAACACGGTGCACGCCACGACCTCGTCGACTGTGTCCGACTCATCCCCGCTCACACGGGGAAAACGACGAGGGTGGCCCGCCTGCCCGGGGATTGCTCCCAGGTGGGCTGGCTACCACCCTCATATGTAGGATTATCCCTGCTCACACGGGAATACACAACCCCGATGAGTTAGCTCCGGCCCAAACTGACTCATCCCCACTCACGTAGGGAAAACCTGGGAATCAATCGCCAATCCCCTTTGATACACGGCTCATCCCCGCCCACGCGGGGAAAACGGAAGGTCTCGCGGCCCACCAGTCAGGCCAGGGGGCTCATCCCCACTCACGCAGGGAAAACATCGTCGTGTCGACACCGACTATTATCAGGCAGGGCTCATCCCCGCTCACGCGGGGAAAACCGGTCAGCGATCAGCTCACCGGGAATGACCGCGGGCTCATCCCCGCTCACGCGGGGAAAACAGGCGGGCGGCCTTCCACCGCTTCGAGCGATAGGGCTCATCCCCGCTCACGCGGGGAAAACTGGTGGGGCTACTCGGGCGAAGGCTCCGAGCAGGGCTCATCCCCGCTCACGCGGGGAAAACAGGCGGGCGGCCTTCCACCGCTTCGAGCGATAGGGCTCATCCCCGCTCACGCGGGGAAAACTGGTGGGGCTACTCGGGCGAAGGCTCCGAGCAGGGCTCATCCCCGCTCACGCGGGGAAAACATCATCTTCAAGAACGAGGCCGGGGACCGCATGGGCTCATCCCCGCTCACGCGGGGAAAACCTGAATCCTGCGAGGTTTGGCAAGGTGCTTGCCGGCTCATCCCCGCTCACGCGGGGAAAACATCCTGACCGGCTACTAACCAGAAGGTTGGGGGGGCTCATCCCCGCTCACGCGGGGAAAACTAGCGCTATGCCGCTGGATGCGGTAAACTGGTGGGCTCATCCCCGCTCACGCGGGGAAAACTTGTACCCGCGCTCTTCCAGCTCCTTGGTGAGGGGCTCATCCCCGCTCACGCGGGGAAAACGTGCGGATGTACTCCTCCGCCTCCATGAACTGGGGCTCATCCCCGCTCACGCGGGGAAAACCTTTCGATTGGTTGATCACCTTTGTGGTGATGGGGCTCATCCCCGCTCACGCGGGGAAAACTCGCTGAATGTCAGGGCGGGGGTGGTGGGGCGGGGCTCATCCCCGCTCACGCGGGGAAAACTCATTTCGTGCATGGTGTGGGTTTCCGTACTGGGGCTCATCCCCGCTCACGCGGGGAAAACACGGTTGGCGTCATCAAGGTCATAAAGCGAACGGGCTCATCCCCGCTCACGCGGGGAAAACTCAGGCCGTCCTGGAGCTTGTCGGAGGTGATCAGGCTCATCCCCGCTCACGCGGGGAAAACACTTCCTGACCTGCGCTTTTATCATGCAGATCGGTCAGATCTTGGAAAGCCTTGAGCTTTGCGCCTCTTCTGAAAGTTACTCATTGATGGACGCTTACGCAACTGACGCGCCGCAGGATCGGGTTCGGAGTATTGGCCTCGGCCTTCGGAGTAGTAGGGGCGCATCATGAGCGTCAGCCCATCGAAATCGACGGGCTTCCAGGGATCACCCCACGTCAGAAACTCGAGGCCCTGTTCGTTGCGTGCCCGGTAGACCATGACGGCACGCCCTGTCTTCATGTTCTCGGTGACGATATCCCACAGGCGCTCACGGACCCGTGCGGACAACGTTCCTACGAATACCCCCGGGGAAATTTCCATCAACCATCGAGTCACGTGCCCGCGCAAACCTTCCGGGACAGCAGACAGCACGAGGACGATCACCAGGACCCGCTCTCCTCATACGCCACGCCCGCGGCAACAGTGCCCTCGCGGTCATCCCACAGTCGCAAGTCGTCGACGATCAGGTCCTCGTCCTCAACATCCAAGGCACCTGACACCGACAGCAGACCCTTGATGTCCGCGACACACCGCTCGAGCAGATGAAACTCTCGCACGGCATCGCGGACGGCCTTACGAGCAGCACTGCCCACGGCCTCGTCAGTCGGAGAAGCCGCGACATCAAAAGCGATCGGAATCGTGAGGTCGGCCTTGTACAGGTCCGCAATGTCGTACACAAATGACCGATAGTTCCCGTTGTGCACAAACCCCAGCCCGGGACTGCATCCCAGCGCGACGATGACCGCGTGGACAATCCCGTAGATCGCCGAATTCGCAGCCGAGAGAGCCTGATTCACAACCGAACCATCCTCATAGTTCTCGGGATCGTACTCGCGTCGATCCCAGGGCACCCCCGTACGCTGCGAGTGCTCACGATACAAGCGACGCACCCGAGCGCCCTCGCGTCCCCTCAGCTGCTGAAGACTCAGCTTCGACACGTCCTCACCCGCAAAGCGCATCAAGTACATGTTGCGCGCAACAGTCAGACGCATCGACGGATCACTCACCGCACGCGCCTGTGCCTCCAACAACCTCGAGGAACGCGAGGGCGGTGAGCCGTGCGCGTAGTATCGCACCCCGTTCTCACCAACCCACACGATGGTCGATCCACTCTCGGAGAGGACAGACACCGCCGAGTGAGTGATCCGAACCCCGGGTCCCAGCAGCAGCACCGACAGCGCCGCCGCTGGGACGTGGGCGATTCCATGGCCATCAGCCACAGTGACCGCGTTCGAGTCACGATTGATCGTGCACCGCTCGACGTAGAGGAACGTCAACCGGTCCCGAACTCGCACCAGGTCTTTCGGATCTGGGGGCTTCGCCCCGGGGATCGGTCTCATGGCCGAGCCAAGGTCATCAAACCGCAGCCGTAGGCCTTCCCGCGGCCGATTCCGTGAGTGAGGGCTCGGCGTAGAGCCTCAGTCTCCGTCACCTCAAGGACACCCTCGAAGGTAGCGACCCCGAGGGTCACGCGACGCTCCCCACGCTTAAACTCAGCGATACTGCGTTCAACACCGTTGACCAGCAGATTCGCACCGTCGACACGTTGCCCGTCGCTGTCCTCGAGAACCGGCAGGTCACCACCAAGCTCAGCGGAGGTGAGCACCCTGAACCCGCATTTCTCAGCGCGTTCGAGGACCCACCGCGTCTGCTGATCCTGCGTGACGTGAGCGAGAACCTTCTTGCGTCCCCGCGCATTGACCTGGCTGCCCTCCCGGAACGTCGGATTGACGCACAGGCGGAAACCCCACCGCTGCCCAGCCGACAGCCCCTCAAGGAAGGTGCTCATGTCGCGGATGACCACCCCTCCCTCGGTCGCGTAGCCAGCCTCCTCGACGATATGCGAAGGATCCGGAGCAACCGGGCTCGAGATGTAGAGCGTGCACGAGGGGCTCCCCTGACGAGGAGCAGCTCCTCGAACGGCCGGCGGACGGTCCAAGCGCCAGAGAACCCGCGGAGCGCCGGAAACATCCAGCACGCCCGGAGGGAAGCAATTCAGCACAGCCGCGTGCAGCATCTGTCGACTGCGCATGAGCTGCTTCGCCCCACGACGGTACGGGTTGAGGTAGATGCGTGTCAGATACATCAGAGCACCTCCATCGGATCATGCACGAGGCCGGGGTGGACCTGTGGCTTCGTCTCCACGTACTGCGGATTCTCCAGGTCGATATATGTCTCCTCGACGGTACGCAGGGTGTACTTGCGATTCTCCGAGTCGAAACTGATCGGCATATCCTGAAGCGTCTGCTGGGAGGTTTTCTCCACTTCAGGCGGAATAATCCCCAGATCCGCGACGACTCGCGTCCGAACGACATGATCGTGACGCTGCTTCTTCTGGTAGTAGGCCGAGGCCATCCACGGAGTTTCGCGCACAGCGTCCCACGCGCTGCCCTCGCGAACAGCGAGGCGCAGCGGCAGGGTCGGAGGGCACGAGCGGCGGCCGAGGTAGAGCGGAAACACCGGGCGAACAATTGCCTGCGCGAGTGCATCAATCATGTCGTCGGGTCCCTCGATGAACGCTCCGAACGCAGCATCCGCCCGGTAGAAACGGTGCGATAGAGGCATCGACGTATCACCCCTATGCGCCGTGTGGAAGTCGTGGAGCAACTGCCCCGGTTGATCAACTCGGACGGCGACGCTCAGCTCAGCCAGGTCCTCGATGGGATCACTGCGCCTGCGCCCCTGCGCCGCACCGAGCAGACCGACCAGCGCACTTTTCGTGGGAAAAGCCTCCGTCGACCTGCGCGTGAATCGGCTGTCCACGCCCCACGATTGCATGGGACCCGCCAGCCTCAAGACGAGCACCGCACTCATCGCGTGCCTCGCACCGCTTCCGCTGCGGTTTCACCGAGGGATGCCAGGCGTACCTGCTTACCGAGCTCCGAGAAGCTCTCGCCACGAGGCGTGGTCCACGACACGAGAGACTCGACCGCCTCCAGACCAGTCAGCTCGCGGAGTCGTACCTCGAACTCCACGAAGCGTTTAATGGCGGGTTCTGCGAAGCCGCGCTGCCCCGCGACGATCGGCTCCTCGAAAGCGCCACTCATATTGATCGGCTGGTCATCACGAACCTGAACCAGAACGGCATCCGGCAGCGTGCGGTTCGCGAAAGTCGTCACCTTTCCAGTCGGCATCGAGCGCACGAAGCTATCCACGAAGAGTTCGACGGCGCGATCCGCAACCGCATCGTCGCCCAGGTTTTCACGCAGCAGGTCGACATTGATCGTCGCGTAGCGGTACACCGTCGCGGATGCGAACTCGATCGTGCCGATCATTCCCGCACCCTCGTCGGCCTCGTCGTTGCGCTTCTTCTCGTCGTCGACGGCCGTGTAGTAGTCGTACTCGTGCTCGACCGCGCCGACTCCAATCGCGTGGGCGACCTGGCATGCGGCATCGACGTTCAGCGCATTCGGTTCGGCGACCATGCGACCGAACAGAGCGATATCGATCGAGTGATCCGTATCCACAAGGCTGCGCGGCTTCAATTCCTTGAATGCTGCCGCGGGATCGTCCTCGTGAGCGACCGAAATCAGTGCGTCCGTAACATGCTCGATCTGCTTGGCCGACAGGAACACGAGGAATCCGGCTTCCTCTGGCTCCTTGTCGTTCTTATTCTTGTTCGGCTTAACAAGCTTGAAACCGATGGCCTTCAGGCCCATCTCGGCGAGCTTGATCGATTCGGCCTCCAGGTCGGGACGCTTCTCGGTGATCGTGCGTGCGACCAGCTCAACGATCTTCTTCGTACGTACACCGTAATTTCCGTCGGCAATCTTGCCCTCGAAGTCCTGACGCGTCGCACGCTTGATGGACTGCGACGAAATGCGCATGCGCTGGACTCCACCGAAAGTCGCACTCTTGGGTGCGCCGGTGTCGTCCCTGTTCGGGTTCGAGGGAGGGAGGGTCTGCAGGACGTGGATATCAACGAAGACGGACATTATCTTTCCTTTCACAAATGAAGCGATTGATTGGAATGCCCCGACATCACTCGTCGGAGGCGGGATCGGTGTGGATGGTTTCAACGGAACGAGCGAACTGCCGCCCCCAGTTGCGCATGACGGACGTGCGATGACGCGGGTCCTGCCACGTGAAGAGGTCGGCTGCCAGCTGCGCGTAATCGCAGGGAATTTCGGCGGCTTCGAGCTGAGAGATGAGCGAACGCAGATGCACGAGAAGTCCCTCAAACGTCGGCGCTTGAACGGCCGCTGAAAAACGCCGATAGATCGGAGTCTCCTCGGCACACTTGTCACCGCTCTGTCCCTGGGCAACGACTCGGATCGCGGACGCGAAGCTGCGCGGGCGCTCCGACGTGTCGTGCATGGGGCGCGTGTTTGATCCCTGGTGGAGAGCCCAGAGAGTGAGAGCCCCATGGACGGCCTTCTCGCCTCGGGTCGGCTCATCACCCAGGTAGCCCGGGCGATCATCGAGCGTCAGGTCCCACAGCTCGGGCACCGCCCCCGCCTCCCGCGAAAGCGCTCCGCGCAGCTGCGCGCGAAGGGCCCGAGCCGACGGAGTCTCCTTCCAGAGCCGATTCGCGATCAAGCCGCCGACGCGTCCGTACACTGCGCGCCGTGTCGACAAACCTTTCGCAGCGCCATCCGGAGGGGTCTCCGGAGCAGCATCATTGCTGGTCATTTCGTTCCTTCCTGATTGGTGTTGTGCACCGGGAGACGCTTGCTGAGCGCCGACCGGAAGTAGTTTTCGGCGATACCGACGTTCATGTATCCCCTGCTTGTATTCCGGCCGATGATTGCCGACGACGAGGCGCCCCTGACGAGTTCGGTCTGGATGTCCGTCGCGTGCTGACGCAACGTACGCTCCCACCGCCGCCCGGCATCCCGCGCGCTTTCGCGCCCATCGACCTGGGTCAGCCAAGCCCTGAAATCGCTGTCGACTGCGGAGAAGAAGAGCTCCTTAGCGCGGTCTCGAGCACCATCACCGGCACCGTCTCCGCTCTCGCCGGCGCCACGCGCGAGGTTCGCCGCAAGAGTTCCCACATCCCTGGCGACCTCTTCTGTCAGGCGAACCTGTCGGTCGATCTCGGCAGACAGATCCTCGCGTTCGACTCGCATGACGGCAACCGACAACGTCAGCTCGTCCGAGTAGATATCCTCGAACGTTGATTCCTGCGGACCGTAGGTGACGCCAACAGCCTGAATCCGCATCACCTTGGGATAGGTGGTCTGGATCGAGGCATTGTCGAGCTGGTAGTGGAAGGACAGCGTCGCGGAGGGGAGGAACTCCTGCTTGGGCTGTTTGTCCACACCTTGCACGGTTGTCACGGTGGGCAGGGTGCCGGGAAGGTTACGCCAGAGCGCGCGGCCCGCCTCGAATTTACGAGGCATGTAGACGTCGGTCTTAAACTTCTTGGATTGCGGGGTTGAGTACCTCCACAGGCTCTGAGGCTCATAGAGACGCATTTCCTGCGGGGCGAGTTTGTCGCCCTGCGCCAAGACAACGCCCGTCACGCCGGACGAGTCGCCAACCAGCCTGACGCGACGGGAGTGCCAGGTGAGAAGTCGAGGGATGCTCAGCTCCCTGGGAGTACCTGCGGGGTCGAGGAGGGAGTAGTCGCCACGAACCGAGCTTTCCGGTTCGGAAGCCTCCCAGCTGCACACTCCCCATTCGGTCGAACTATCAACGCCGCGCAACGCGGCCGTGGACGCGGGGATCAGGTTCAGGACGAGCGTCTCGTCAAGGTCCTGGCCCTTGAGCCAGACGAGTCCGAGGTGTCCGCACCAAGCCGGGCCGATTGGATAGCCTTTTCCGCCCTTGACCTGGGAATCACCGACTGCTCCTGAACGGATGCCCGAGGGGTCGTACGCCTGCGCGTGCACCAACCAGCGTGCAGCCTCCGAGGCTGGAATGCAGGCCAGTGCGCGGCCGTGACGGGTCGTGAAAAACTGCTCGCCGTTAGGAACATCAGCAATCAGTTTCTCCAGTCCAGACACAGCATCCTTCGCGGTACGCAAATCCGCCACCTGCATGAACGGGAAGTGACCCCCGAACAGATAGAAACGATCCCTCCACCGTTCGAGGTACTCGATCATCTGCTCTGTTGGAGCTCCGTCCTCCCACTGCCTGACCCAGTCGCGCGTATCGTGCGGTGTGGCCACTCGATACGCGATTGCCAGGATCAATCGCTGAATTGCGATGCTCTGCGTGGGTAGCTCGCACGCTAGGTCCGCGATGTCGGTCGTGCGCCGCAGTAGCTCTAGCAGGCCGACATCAGTGATGGTCCCATCGACGAGCCGTACGGGTATCCACGGCTCGTCGAGTAGGTTGTACTCAGGGTTCTTCATTGACCCTGCACCTCCATTCCTCTTTCTGTGGAGTATGTGAATGTGTGTCCGCACAGGTCGCGCGTGAGGCGCTCCCCGTCGGGAGTTTTGTACATCGCGAGGATCAGTTCTCCTGCCAGGAACGGGTGCTCGCGACACGCCCATTCCGTCGTGATGGGATCATCCCAGATGGCACCTGCAACTGCGTCCACCGCCTGGTCGACGCTCTGCCCGCGAGTGCGCAACGCCCACGGCGGCAGGGAGATACTCCACGAGCAGATGTCGGCGATACGCCCTCGAGCGTTGTATTCACCGACTGCGAGAGGCGTGTCGTCTTCTGGTGCCCCGCTGATGAGGGGAGCCACTGGTACGTTGCCCAGCTCGGGGTCGATGGCGACGATGAGGACGGGGATCTGGTCTTCTCCGTCGCGCACGGCAGCGCGGGCGACTGCGACTCCCGGCCCCTTTGATTCGTCACCGGTCGCGGCATTGCCGAGGAATTTCTCTTCGAGTTCAAGGGCCTGCCACGAGGGCGTATTTGCTTCGCCGAGGCACCAGGTTGTCGCTTTCGCTTGTGCTTGGGCGCGTGCTTTGTTGCGTTCTTCCAACGCGGCATCGAGGGCCTCGCGCCACTGCGCGGGACCAACCGGCACGCCATCGGCATACGCCAGAGTCGTCAATTTCGCGTAGTCCAGCGGTTCACGGACGAGTATTTCGCCGCGATCAGCGACAATCCCCAGGGTCCGCAGGACGGAGTAGCGCGCGTACACGTAGTCGGTACCGCGAGAGTACGCCCACGGAACGGCGTTCGTATCTTCAACGATCACGAGGCACCTGGCGTCATGAAGACCGCTCGGCCGCCCGTCTCTCTCGTGCCGATGGAGCCGCCCGATACGCTGCAGCACAAGGTCCATGGGCGCGGGGTCTGTGAGCATGAGGTCGAAGTCGACGTCGAGGCTTTGCTCGATCACCTGGGTTGCGACGACGACGTGCCTGACGGGGCGCTGCTGACTATCTTTCCCGAAAAGTTCGAGCATTCGGCGGTCGCGGGCGGCACGTTCGGCGGCCAGGAAACGCGAGTGCAGCAGCGTTACCTGTTCTCGCCCGAACACTGACTTCACGGCCTCGTATGTTTCCTGGGCCTCGCGGACCGTATTGCGGATGACGACTGCGCATCCACCGTCGGCGAGCTCGCGGTCCAGGAGCTCCGCGATTTCCTGCGGGGAGCCGAGCGATGTCGGGATGATCCGCTTGGGGACCTCAGCCTCACCGACAACTTCATGAACGCGCACGCCTGCGGCGGAGACCGTTGAAATAGCCGGATAGCCGATCATGACATCGACCGACTCAGCGCTCACGCCCGACGAACCACGGCCGCGGCGATACGCGTTCAGGAGAGCAAGACGCCGCGCGGGCGGCAGGGTAGCCGACAGCAGCACGACGGGGATCCCGTACATACCGAGCCATGTGAGGGCGGCTTCCAGGTACGTCTCCATGTACTCGTCGGCGGCGTGCACCTCGTCGATGACGACGACCTTTCCCATGAGCCCGAGGTGACGCACCAGCACGTGGCGCGACTTCAGGGCTGCGAGCA
>ERZ772766.1979-NODE-1979-length-10547-cov-3.685761_pt1 | contig 10547 bp, 9 predicted proteins | sample MGYA00511379_ERZ772766 | MGnify/ENA primary metagenome ERZ772766 (study PRJEB29015, sample SAMEA2737895) | human oral metagenome | biome: human oral; feature: human-associated habitat; material: dental | place: China | collected 2116 ...
CGTGTCGGCCTGTAAAGCCATTGAGATTGATATTAGCCTCTGCCCCTACCCCACCTGTTTCGCGCATTTTTACGCCCGATACACGTGCGAGTATATCGGCAGCATTGCTATTGACAGCTTGAAGTGGCTGCGCTTCGATAGCCACGACATTATAGGCTGCTTTTTGTATTCTTTTGATAGGTGCTTCAGCTTTAATTACTACTTCTTCTAATTGAGTTATAGAGTCTTTGGGCTGTTGTGCCATAGCTGCCAAAGGAGCTAAAAGGCTGATATATAGGAGTTTTTTCATCTTTATTACTAAATTCGGGGGCAAAGATAGCAAATTATTTATAAACAACCTAAATAATAGTGCGTTTTTTATAGCCTTGTTCAAAAACATACTAAATAAAAAAATTCTTCTTTTTTGCTTGTTGGTATTTCTTTTTTTCGTATTTTTGCATCGCTAATTATGTTTTTAAAGAAAGTAACCGTAGTTAATTATAAAAATATCAGCTCTAAAACACTTGAGTTTAGCGCTACTATCAACTGTTTTGTAGGTAATAACGGGGCAGGAAAGACCAATTTGTTAGATGCTATCTATCATTTGGGGATGGGAAAGAGCTATTTTAGTCCGTCGGCAGTGCAAAATATACGTCACGATGAGGATTTTTACTTGATAGATGGCTTTTTTGAGTCGAACAGCCGAGAAGAACAGATAGTTTGCAGTCTGAAGAAAGGTCAGAAGAAGATGATGAAGCACAATGGCAAGGCTTATGAGCGTTTGTCAGACCATATAGGGAAATATCCGATGGTCATCATTTCGCCTGCTGACCGCGACCTGATAGTAGAAGGTAGTGAGACGCGTCGTAAGTTTTTGGATAGTGTTATCGCACAGACTGACCGTGAGTATTTGGAATTGCTGATACGCTATAATCGTGTGCTGCTACAGCGCAACACTCTGCTAAAACAGATGGCTGAAAGCGGCATTAGTGCCTTTGACACCCTACAGGTATATGACGCTCAATTAGCACCTTTAGGGCAGTTCATCTACGAAAAGCGGCGGCAGTTTATGGAGGGATTTGCTCCTATTTTTAGCTATCAGTACGCTTACATAGCTGGAGGGCAGGAAGAGGTGAAAGTAGTGTACGAAAGTATGCTACACGAGCAGACCCAAGAGGCGCTACTCGCCCAACACCAGCAACGAGACCTACAGGCACAATACACTACTGCGGGCATTCACAAAGATGACCTACGGTTAGAGATACAAGGCTACCCCATAAAGAAATACGGCAGCCAAGGACAGCAAAAGTCGCTGCTCATAGCGCTAAAGCTATCGCAGTTTGAACTACTGAAGCGCACTTTGGGTATTACCCCCATAGTGCTGTTGGACGATATTTTTGACAAATTAGACGACACACGAGTAGCGCAATTAGTACAATTAGTGACGCAGAACCATTTTGGGCAGTTATTCATCACTGATACGCATTCGCAACGAACCGAAGAAGTAGTGAAAATGACAGGGCTGCCTTACCAAATGATACTATTTTAATCTTTGAACCCTACTAACAAAATCATAATAAAATGAGCAACAAAAAAGCAACAACTCTAAAACAAGCACCGCAGACCAACGCTAAAACTACCATAGCTACGAATAGTGATAATTCGGCATTGAACCTATTGACCAGTTTGCTGCTAATAGCTTACGGCTATGTGACTGTCATCACGCCTAACTGGATGGCTTTTGACTCTAACGCTTCTAAATTCTACACCTTTGCTATTCTAAACTTAGTAGTAGTGGCAATGGTTTTTCTGATAAAAGACTTTAGAGAGCGTACCCAAGTGCTATTTGGCTTTTTCAACAATAAAATAGGAATAGCCTACAGCATAGTTATGGTATTTGCGCTGTTATCTTTCACTAAAGCTATCGATATAGAAGAGGCGATACTGCATTACTCTAAGATATTCGTTACCTTTACCGCTGCTTGGATGGTATCAGCCTTAGTGATTTACAACAAAAAGAGCTTAGCCCCCTTGGCTGTAGCGATGACTTTGCTGCTTTTTTACGATTTCTTAATCACGATGGGAGGGGTAAAAGATATCATCAGGGGTATCAGTAACGACTACAACATCAAAGGAGGATATTCGAACAAAAACATCTTGGCATCGGCGATGTTTATTAAGATACCTTTTGCTATTTGGTTGTTTTACTTCAACAAAAAGACACTCTACAGATTATTAGGGGGGATAGGAATACTCGTAGGTACGCTGGCCATCTTCTTTATGAGTACACGTACTTTCTACTTGGCTACGATACTCACCGTGGTAATATTTGCTATTTATGGTATTATTGATTACTTCATTAGAAAAAAACGCGAAACAGGAGGTAAAGTACTCATACACGTAGGTTTAGTGGTGCTGGCTTTTGGAATATTTACTTTTGTACAAAACTTTATGTATCCACAACAGATACGCCAAAGTACTAGCTTTGGGGCTCGTTTGGCAGAGGTGGCTAACCAAGAAAACTCGAGTAACAACCTGCGTAAAACCGCTTGGGTTATCACCGCTACTGATATGATACCTAATAACCCTATATTAGGGGTAGGGATAGGGAACTGGAAGGTACGCTTCTTGCAATATGAGAATTCATATAGTCCGCACTATATCTATATGTACAAAAACCACAATGACTTTTTGGAGCTTACAGCGGAAGCAGGTATTTTTGCGGGCTTAGCTTTCATCGCTATTTTCTTTTTAGCAGCTTACTACTTCTTGTGGGGCACTTATAAAGAGAAAGACAACAAGAAAGAACAATGGTTCTTCCTGCCGCTGTTTGGGCTTTTTGCCTACTCGTTTGATGCCTTTTTTAACTTCCCTCAAGACCGCCCTGAAATACAAGCGCTCTTTAGTCTTTATGTAGGAACCGCTGTGGGCTTAGCTGTATTGTATTACAAGAAAAATAACAAAGAAGAGAAGAAATTGCCTTTGACAGCCATTGGCTTTATAGGTATGGTAGCGGCAGTAGTAGCCGTAATGAACGTAGTAGTAGAGCGTATGTACTTTGACTCATCGAAGATGCAACGTATGGTAAAAGAAGAACAGCAAAACGTACGTCCGACCAAATCGCCTGCTGAATACTTGATACGCGAGTATCCGCGCATTCCTAACCTGACAGCAGTGGCTGAACCTGTAGATGTAGAAAAAGCACGCTACCTGATAGACGAACAGAAATTTGAAGAGGCTCGCAAGATATTGCGCTCAATACACTATCACCCATACGATGCACGTCCTGAGTATTTTATGGCGGTGTCTTACTTTATGGAGCCTGAAAAGAACAATGACAGTATCTACAAATACGCTCATAAAGCTCGTATGATTAAGCCCAACTTCTTTGGAAGTCTTAACTTGGAAACTTTTGCCCTCAACAATATGGGCAAAGAGCAAGAATCAATAAAACTATTGAAGCAGTTTTTAGGATTAGAAAAAGATACTACTGTCGTAACTCCTAAATGGAAAAATACACTGAAGAAATTCCACATAGATGTAGACCGTGAGGCATTAGCTAACAAACGCACTGAGGCACAAGCGTGGAACGCTTTGGCTTATCTGCAAGAGAAGAATAACCTAATAGCTGATGCTAAGGCTACCTTAGATAGCGCTTACGTATATCTACCTAACAACCAAGATATTGTAAACAATCGCATCAAACTAACTTCGCGCTTGCAAGTAGAGCAGTTTACTCCTCTATACGTAGAAGCAGTAAATTTATACAACAACAGACATTATCCTGAAGCGGTAAAAGCCTTTACTAAGTTTTTAGAAAAAGTACCTGCCCACGCTGAAGCGTATCGCCTACGTGCTTATAGTTATTACAATCTACAGCAGTACCAAAAAGTAATCGCTGACATCAATCAGATAGAGAGCTTAGGTAACCCTATAGACCCTGTACTCAATAACTATCGCGCTTCGTGCTACTATATGATAGGCGATAAAAATAACGCTAAGGTTTTCTTTCAGAAAGCTGCCAGCGAAGGGAATGCTGACGCTCAAAAGAACCTAAATTCGCTTACTTTTTAGAAAATGAATACCTATAAGAAACAAATACTCACTGAGAATGAGATAAAGATAATGCTGCACCGCTTAGCGTGTGAACTAATAGAAAACCATAGCGATTTTGCTAATACCGTTTTCATCGGCATTCAGCCACGTGGTACCTCATTAGCTAAGCGTTTGCTGCAACTACTCACCACAGAATACGGAATAACGAATATTCCTTTTGGGATACTCGACATTACCTTTTTCCGCGACGATTTCAGGCGTAATGCACGCCCCTTAGAAGCAAACTCTACCGCTATTGATTTCATAGTAGAAGATAAGAAAGTAGTGTTTATAGACGATGTATTATACACTGGAAGAAGTATCAGAGCTGCCCTATCGGCTATTCAATCGTTTGGTAGACCTGCCGAAATAGAACTATTAGTGCTTATTGACAGACGCTTCAGTAGGCACCTGCCCATACAGCCTGACTACAGCGGTAAGCAGGTAGATGCTATCAACCAAGAGCGGGTAGTGGTACATTGGAAAGAAAAAGAAGGAGAAGACGCTGTATATGTAATTGATAAATAGCAGATTATTATGGTAATAGCAATACTCACCGCCTTTATAGTTATCAATCTGGTGCTAAAGCTCAGCTTCTGGAAAGTGTGGCAAACAGCCTTGTTTGGTAGTATTATCTTCCTATTTGTATGGCTCTCTACAGACTTTGCTTCTGAACAATCGCAAGTAACCTTAGAGGCTATGCTCAATAACCCACGGGTGTTAAGCAACATAACGGTACTGCTCACTATAGAGACTGCGGTATGTATGGCGTTTTGTTTTACCTCATTGCGCAGTATTTTTAAAGAAAAAGAAAGTCGATGGAATAAAATTCTGCAATGGTACCCTAACTTGCTTATTTTTCCTGCTTTGTTCTACATACTCACCCAATGCATTTTTTACTATACAGGAGTATCCTTTGAACAAATAGCTGTAGGAGTAGGCGTGATTTCACTTGTGTTTATCATCTTGGGAGCCTTTGGTATCCGTAAGCTATTACCTGAAAAAGACCTGCGTTTGGAGCTCCATTTCTTAGTCAGCCTACTCATTACCCTTTTAGGATTAGTGAGTACTGCTAACGGGCAAATTATCTACGTGCCACAATCAGAGCCTATCAACTTTAAGATATTAGGAAATACTTTTCTCTTTTTCTTTCTGTTATTTATGGCAGGCTTTGTGTTTAACAAACTATATTGGAAAATCAAAAAAACGAAATAACCTTTAAAAAATTCAATTATCTATGAAACTAAATCTTTTGATTGCTACTACCTTATTTACACTATGCGTTGCTGGCGGCTATGCACAAGTGACTATCAATCAAGAAGCAAACATTGCTGAAGCAATGGAACTAAAAAAAGAAGTAGCCCGAAATGAAAGTGCTTTTCAAGTGCAGATTTACAACGGCAATATCACTGAAGCCAACAAAACCCTTTTAGAAGCTAAAAATACCTTTAAGCAGTACCCTGTGCTTCTATCATTTGAATCACCTAATTACAAAGTACGTATAGGGAGCTTCCGCACCCGTTTGGAAGCAGAGAAAAACCTTTTTGAAATTAAAAAGACTTACCCAGCAGCTTTTGTAGTAGGGTTAAAATAAGCTTCTTTATAAGAGGGGAATATTATGTTTAAGAAGAATTCACTGCGCTTTCAGATTTTCTTGAGTATGACACTCTTAGTTTTGGTGTCATTTGCTCTTTTAGCATTCGTGTTAGTAGGGCAATACCGTCAGCAAGCGCTTGAGTACCACGATGAGCGTCTGATTGACAAGGAGAACCAAATAAAGATGCAGATACAATACGTATTCTCTCAAACAACTTTCCCTGTCGAGACCCCTTATATTCCTCTCATTTTCAGAGAGGATATATATACTATTGCCAATATCCAAAACCTAAACTTTGCTCTCTACGACCTCGACGGTATCTTGCTAAAAAGTTCTAAAGCATCCCTTTCACCTGACCAAGATGCTTTTTTCATTCCTCCCTCAGTGCTTCAACAGCTCTCTTCTACCCTCAATAAACGTATTGCTGAGCATCACGAGGTGGCAGGCAGAGGCTACCAAACTTCTTATAGCTATATTACTGACCTACAATTTAAGCCTATCGCTATCCTTAGCATTCCCTATTTTGAGAATGACACTTTCAATGAGCGCGCTTTAGAAGGTTCGTTATACAACCTTGCTATTGTCTATTTTTCACTGCTTATTGTAGCCCTTATAGTGGCTTATTTCATCTCTAAATATATCACTAAGTCATTAAAAACCATTGAACAACGGTTAGATAAAACTCGCCTACTATCACGTAATGAGAAAATAACCCTTAAGTCTGCTCCTGCCGAAATTTCTGAATTAGTAAGTGCCTATAATGCTATGATTGATGAGATTGAGAATAGCAAGGCTCTCTTAGCGCAATCGGAGCGTGAACAGGCGTGGCGAGAGATGGCAAAACAAGTAGCTCACGAAATCAAAAATCCGCTAACACCTATGCGTCTATCGGTGCAAAGTTTCCAGCGAAAAGCTAACAGAGAAACCCAATCAAGTGAGCTCACTAACGAATTTTGTGAATCACTTATTCAGCAAATCGACATTCTTAGCAATATTTCAACCGCTTTTTCAGCTCTTACCAATATGCCTGCTAAAAATGATGAAAACTTCAACTTTGTACCCGTTATCAAGCGCACTTTAGATATTTTTAATACTGATTATATCCATTTTACGTATTCTGACAGCGACATCACAGCTGTTTTTGACCGTGACCAACTAGGGCGTGTGGTTACTAACTTAGTAAAAAATGCTATGCAAGCTACTGAAAATACCCCAATGCCGCGTATAGAAGTGTCGCTATACAAAGACAATGGCTGCATTACCTTAAAAGTAAAAGATAATGGTATAGGCATAAAAGAAACTGACCGAGATAAAATTTTCGAACCTCGTTTTACTACCAAAACTAGCGGCAGTGGTTTAGGCTTAGCAATGGTAAAAAATATCATTCTTTCGTATGGAGGTACTATCTCTTTTACTTCTGAAGTGGGAAAAGGAAGCGAATTTACAGCTGTATTGGCACATTTTTTGAAAACGAATCAAACATAAAAACATTATATTTATGAAGAAAAACATTTTAACATTAGGAGCAATCGCTTTATTATTTGCTGCTTGCCAAAACAATGGTTCTCAAAACAATACGATGACCAACACCACTGAAAGTACTATAATGACCACCCCTGCTGATGAAAAACAAGTTCCTGAAGTAGTGGCTACTTATGTAGGAATTCTCCCTGCTGCCGATTGTGGTGGAATGGCTACTGTTATTCATCTCTACGCTGATGACACTTACGTGAAACAAGAAGAGTGTGCCTCTAAGGACTTTCGTGCTAAAGAAGAAGGTAAAGTAACTAAGAATGAAAATATCCTTACCCTTACTTCTGAAAGCGGTGAAAAATCTTATTTCCTTCTGAAGTCTGACAGTAGCATTATATTAGTGGGCGAAGACGGGAAAGAGCCTGAAATGGCAGCTCAATACACCCTTACTAAGCAAATGCAATAGCAATAGAGCTTCGTTAACACAAGGCTGCTCCTTCTTTGAGGGAGCAGCTTTTTTGTATCTTACTTTTATTATCATAACTACCTCATTTTCTAATACATACAAATTATAAAAATCTCACTTCTTACCTAAGAATATAGTATCTCTGAACTTTTGAAATTAACTTTTTTAACAACCTCTTCGTACTTTTTTATGAAAATAACATTCAAAATCTTTGGCAGTTATCTTTTTTTGTAGTATCTTTACAGCCCAATTCCAACTTTAGACTGGCAATATACCAATGGATTTAGTACGGCTTTTTATTAAAAGAATTTCATACAATCAATCTCAAAACGATGCCTTTGTACTGATAATGCACGAATTAGAGTCTGATTTAAAACTTCCTATTGTAATAGGTGCCTTTGAAGCCCAGTCAATTGCGTTAGAGCTTGAAAAGAATATTATTCCTCCTCGACCTCTTACTCACGACCTCTTCAAAATATTCGCCGATGCTTTTCATATCAAAGTGAAAAGAGTCGTTATTTACAAGTTAGAGGAAGGAATTTTCTATTCTAATATGCTATGTATTCAGAATGGTGAAGAGCGTACTATTGATGCCCGCACCAGCGATGCTATAGCTCTCGCACTCCGATTTAATGCCCCTATCTATACCTATAGAGATATTGTGCAAAAAGCCGGCATCTACATTCCCCTCCTCAATGAGGAAAATCAAAACCCTGTGAGCCCCTCTTTAGATGATATAGAAGAGGAAAACGATGGCACCAGAAATCGTTATTCTAAATACTCACTAACAGAGCTTAAAAAGATGCTTAATGATTGTATTGAGAACGAAGATTATGAGATTGCCGCTCACATCCGTGACGAAATTTCTAAACGAAACAGTACTTTTTAAACAATTATATTATAGATGAAAGAACTAACAATTACTTTAGGAAGTCTCTTCTTCCTCTCTCCAGCGATAAGTAACGCTCAACCCGCCCATTTTATTGAAAGCCAAGGATTCACAATAGAAGGCTTATGGCGGGGTGCATTAGGAATGGTAGCCATTCTCCTCATAGCTTATCTCTTTAGCAATAACCGCCGTGCTGTGAATTGGCGCACTGTGGGCATTGGTTTATTATTACAGTTATGTATCGCTGTAGGTATCTTAAAAGTCAATTTTATACAGAAAGGTTTTGATGCTGTGGGGAGTATATTCGTGTTAATCCTCGACTTCACCCGTGCTGGTAGCCAATTCTTATTAGGCAATCTACTCGATACTCAATCTTTCGGCTACATATTTGTCTTTCAAGTGTTGCCTACTATCATCTTTTTCTCCGCCCTTACCTCTCTACTTTTCTACTTAGGGGTGATACAAATAGTTGTAAAAGCAATGGCGTGGGCTCTTTCTAAGCTACTAAACATCTCCGGAGCAGAAAGTCTATCTGTAACTGGCAATATATTTTTAGGGCAAACCGAAGCCCCTCTAATGATTAAAGCCTACTTACCCAAAATGACCCGCTCTGAAATCCTCCTTGTGATGATTGGTGGAATGGCTACTGTAGCAGGTGGTGTAATGGCATCATACATACAATATCTAGGAGGTGATGACCCACAGATGCGATTGCTTTTTGCTCGACATCTATTAGCAGCTTCAGTAATGGCTGCGCCTGGTGCTATTGTTATTTCTAAAATATTATGCCCACAAACAGAGCAGTTCTCTAATGACTCCCACGTATCAATGGAGAATGTAGGTTCTAACATACTCGATGCTATAGCTAATGGCACCACTGACGGACTAAAATTAGCAGCGAATGTAGGAGCTATGCTACTTGTATTCGTAGCTCTTATTGCGATGATAAACTGCATTTTCAACTGGATTGGCGATTTAACTACTCTTAATGATATAATTGCAGCCAACACTCCTTATCAAAGTGGATTATCTCTCGAAATGATACTCGGCACTATCTTCTCTCCCGTAATGTGGTTAATAGGCATTGGTAAAGAAGACGTAATGCTAATGGGACAACTACTTGGTATTAAACTTGTGTCTTCTGAGTTCGTAGCTTATACACAATTAGGTGTTCTAAAAGACCTAACCAGCGAACCTCATTTGTTATACAACAAATCAGTGATGATAGCCACCTATATGCTCTGCGGATTTGCTAATTTTGCCTCTATAGGTATCCAAATAGGAGGTATTGGAGCTCTCGCCCCTAACCAACGCAAAACCCTTTCAGAATTCGGCCTAAAAGCAGTTTTAGGCGGCACCTTAGCATCATTGCTATCAGCAACTATTGCAGGTACTATTATCGGATAATCTAAGAGATTCCTTCATAAATTTGTGATGCAAAGATATTGCGAAAATTAGTATCCCACAAATAGTTGTTTCATACTGTTACAACCTTGTCCATAATCTGAAAAAACAAAACAATTAGCAATAAAAAAGGCTACCTTTTATCAAGGCAGCCTTTTCTTTTATTAGCAACTTTATATTATTCAGCAGCAGCTTCTGTAGCCTGTGCAGGCTGAGCAACTTCTTCAGCGGTAGCTTTCTTTCTACCACGACGAGTAGTTTTCTTCTTAGCTACTTTTGCTGTGTTATAAGTAGTGTTATAATCTACAAACTCAATCAATGCCATTTCAGCATTATCTCCTAAACGGTTACCCAATTTGATAATACGGGTATACCCACCTGGGCGATTGCCTACTTTAGTAGCTACTTCTTTAAAAAGCTCTGTTACAGCGTATTTGTTATGTAGCTTACTAAAAGCTACACGGCGGTTGTGAGTGGTATCATTTTTTGATTTTGTCACAAGAGGCTCTACAAATATCTTAAGAGCTTTTGCCTTAGCCAACGTAGTGTTAATGCGTTTATGCTCAATCAATGAGCAAGCCATATTAGCAAGCATTGATGTTCTATGAGCAGTTTTTCTTCCTAAATGATTAATTTTATTTCCG
>ERZ772766.1982-NODE-1982-length-10540-cov-4.711302_pt1 | contig 10540 bp, 8 predicted proteins | sample MGYA00511379_ERZ772766 | MGnify/ENA primary metagenome ERZ772766 (study PRJEB29015, sample SAMEA2737895) | human oral metagenome | biome: human oral; feature: human-associated habitat; material: dental | place: China | collected 2116 ...
ACCGAGCTCTACAGCCGCCGCCTAGGGGCACCAGGGTAGCCCGACCGGCAGGCGTACTCCCCTACGTCGAGCCCTCGCAGGCTCCTGGACGCCACGCACGTGGCCTGATCCCCGGGCGCCACGCCCGCGCCTCCGCCCCACCGCCCGGGGCGGGGATGTGGAACAGTAGGTGCGTTCGTCCCCATCCGAAAGGCACGTCATGAGCGTTGAGCTGGTCACCTCCTCCACCCCTGAGCTCGTCGAGGCAATGGAACGCCTCATCCCGCAGCTCTCCCGCACCGCCCCGGCCCTGACCGCGCAGCAGTGCGCGGACCTGGTGGCCCAGCCCGGCGTCTTCCTCTTTGTCTTCAGGCCCGACGCCGACGCACCGACAGGGGCCGCCAGCCAGGTTGGCTCAGACGGGCAGGGAGCCGCCGGTCAGGCCAGCCCGGGCGCCCAGGGGGCCGGGACTGCTGCTGGGGCCGGGGCTGCCGCCGGGGCCGCCGCGCCGATCCTGGGCATGCTCACCCTGGCGACCTTCACCATCCCCACGGGCCTGCGCGCCTGGGTCGAGGACGTGGTCGTGGACGGCCAGGCCCGTGGCCGGGGCGCCGGGCAGGCCCTGGTGGAGGCCGCCGTCGCCCACGCCACGAGTATTGGCGCCCGTACCGTGGACCTCACCAGCCGTCCCAGCCGTGAGGCCGCCAACCGTCTCTACCGCCGGGCGGGCTTCGAGCTGCGCGAGACGAACGTCTACCGCTACAAGCAGTCCTAACACCTCCTGCGGCGCGCGAACATGGGGGACGTACCTTAGTTATAGGGGACGTACCTTAGTTATGGGGGACGTACCCTAAAGGTACGTCCCCCGTGGTTAAGGTACGTCCGCGCCATTGCGCCACTCCTGGGCTGGGTCCCGTATCCGCGTCAGCGTACGTCCCCGGTGAACCACGCTGCGGGCAGCCGGGTGGGCAGACAGGCCGCGACGCCGGTGCCCCCGGTCGGCTGAAGGACGCCGTAGGACGGCACAATGGTTCCCATGGCGAGCAAGCGGACCAGGATGAGCGCGGGAGAGCGGCGCGAGCAGCTCATTGCCGTGGCACGGGGGCTCTTCGCGGAGAAGGGCTTTGACGCCACCAGCATCGAGGAGGTCGCCTCCCGGGCCAAGGTCTCCAAGCCGGTGGTCTACGAGCACTTCGGAGGCAAGGAAGGGCTCTACGCCGTCATTGTGGACCGTGAGCTGACCTGCATCTACGCCGCGATCACCGGCGCCCTGGAGTCCGACGCCTCCCCGTCGGTCATCCTGGAGCACGCCGCCCTGGCCCTGCTGACCTACATCGAGGACCACACCGAGGGCTTCCGCATCCTCTCCAGTGAGAACGACCGCTCCAGCGGCACCTACTCCACGCTGCTGGCGGACCTGGCGGTGCAGGTCTCGGGCATACTCGCCACCCACTTCAAGGCCCACCAGCTCGACCCCCGCACCGCGCCCCTGTACGCCCAGATGCTCGTGGGGATCGTGGCCCTGCCCTCCCAGTGGTGGCTGGAGAACCGCAGGCTGAGCAAGGAGGAGGTGGCCGCGCACATGGTGAACCTGGCCTGGAACGGCCTGCGCGGGATCCTGCCCAGACCGGTGCTGCGCACCCGCGGCACGGACCCGGGAGACCAGGGATGAGCCAGCCGCGGCACGCCGGCCCCGAGCGCGTCGGAGGACGGGTGCCGTGGATCGACGTCGCCCGGGGCGCCGCCATGCTCATGATCGTCATCGGCCACGCCTACCTGCCCTGGGACGGGCACCCCACGGCCTTCACCTTTATCTACGCCTTCCACGTCCCCGCCTTCTTCCTCCTGTCCGGGCTGGTCCACCGCACCCGAGGACGCTCCCTGACCGCGTGGCTGCGGGGCCGTGTACGCACCATCCTGGTGCCCTACCTCACCTGGGCGCTGGTGAGCGTGGTGCTGTTCGACGTCGTGGGGGGCCTGGCGGCCCAGATCCTGCACCGCCGGGGGCCGACCTCGCTGTCACAGGACCTGTGGGGGATCGTGTGGGCCAACCCCTCCGAGCACCTCATGGACTGGAACAAGCCCCTGTGGTTCCTCCCGGCCATTACGGTGGCCTACCTGCTGGCCACCGGGGTGGAGCGCCTGGGGGTGGAGCTGGCCCGGGTGCCCCTGCCGGTGTGGATCCTGGCCTCAGTGGGCCTGTCCTGGTGGACGGTCGCCCGCACCACCCCGGCCCTGCCCTGGTCGCTGGAACGGGTCGTGGTGCTCATGCCCTTCTTCCTTATCGGGGCGTGGTTGCGCGGGCCTCTGCTGGGTGCCGCGGCCGGGCGCACCGGGGGATCCACGCGCACCAGGGGATCCACAGGCACCGGGGGCGCCACGCGCACGGGGGCGTTGGCCCCGGCGGGGGAGGTGCGCGTCGGCGACCTGGCCGCGGAGGTCCTGGACCCGCCCGCCCCGACGGGGGAGGTAGGCGGGCGCCGCGCCGCACCGGCGTCCAGGCGTGCCCCGGGCCGCGGCCAGGCCTCCACCAGCCACAGGGCACCTGCCCTACCCGACGTCCCCAGGCGCCGGTCCCACCCGTCCACGCCCCCCTGGCTGGAGGCCGCCGCCGGGACCGCCTGCTGGGTGTCCACGGCCCTCATCGCCTTCAGCCAGTCCCCCGTTGACTACGTCACCAAGGCCTACGGGGAGAGCTACCCCCTCTTCCTCCTGGGCGCGCTCACGGGCAGCGGGGGCCTGGTGCTCCTGGCCCGGTCCCTGCCACGTCCCTGGGGGCGGTGGCTGGAGCGTGTAGGCCGCGACAGCCTCATTATCCTGTGCCTGCACAAGTTCGTGGTCATCGCCCTCCAGATGGTCCTGGGGCGCGTGGGCGCAGAGGCCTGGCCGGTCCCCTCCAGCCTGTGGGCGCTCGGCGTCGCCCTGGTGACGGTCGGGGTGTGCCACGCGGTGGCGGTCCCGGTGAGGTGGCTCGCCCCCTGGTCGCTGGGGCTCCGCCGCCCAGCGGGGGGCGCGGTCCGCTGAGCCGGGGCACGCCGACGGCGTCACCCCTCCGGGCTGGCGCACCCGGCCCGCTGCCTGGTCGCCCACCCCAACGGCATCGTCACCGCGTTCCGGGCCGGCGCCCCCGGCCTGCTGTGGGGCACGCCGACGGCGTCAGCGGCGCCTGACCTCACGGAGCCGGTCGCGCAGGGGCTTGAGATAGGGCTTGAGGCGTCCGCGCAGGTCACGTCGCTCCTGGCGCAGGCGGATCTCCGCGGGGCTCATGGGCCGGGTGGTTATGCCGTACCTCCTGGCCACCTCCCAGGGCAGCAGGTCCGGGGAGAGGTGGTAGTCCCGGGCGAAGTAGGCCACGGAGAGCTCCCGGTCGTAGTGGCCGGCGAAGTGGCAGACCAGGGCGTCCTGGGCGGAGGCGGTGTACAGGTGGGTGCGGGAGTTGAGGCGCTGGGGGTCGGTGAGCCAGGTACGCCCCAGCAGGTCCCGGTCGTGGAGGACCTTGACGATCTGATCCTGGTCGCCGTGGGTGAAGATACCCAGGCGCTTCTCGTCCCACCAGCGCTCGACGTCGTCAATGGGCTCGGTGAGCACCCCCTCCAGGAGGCTGGTGGCGGCCTGGCTGCGGCGCAGGAGGATGACGCCGGAGTTGAGGAAGCTGGAGAACCCCCGGGGCTCGCGGGCGCCCCGGGCGATGACAATGTCGGCGTCGCGCTCCGTGGCCTCCTCCAGCACCGCCTCCAGGATCCCCGGGCGGAAGTCGGTGAACCAGCAGTCGTCGTCGACCCACATCACCCACTCGTAGAGCGGCCCGAGGCGCTGAAGCACCCGCAGCTTAATGTCGAAGTGGCTGCGCAGGCCGCCGAGGTTGACCCCCAGGTCGAACCGGTAGTCGTACCCGTGCTCCTGGGCGTAGACCGCCTGGTTGACGTGGGAGCGGTAGCGGATCCGGTCAGCACCCGAGACCAGGCACAGGCGGGGCAGGGCGCTCACTGCTCCCCCTCCGGCTCAGCAGCCTCCGACTGGGCGGCCGCCAACTCACGCTCCCCCTCCGGCTCGGCGTCCGGCTCAGCCTCCTGCAGGACGGCGATTAGCTCACGCTCCGACCTCTCCAAGGTGGCAATCACCTTACGCTCCATCTCCTGATCGGCAGCGGCCAGCTCACGCTCCGCCTCCTGCCGGGCGGCTGCCAGGTGGTGCTCGGAGCGCGCAAGGGCGGGGCACTCCAGGCCCAGCTCCGTGGCGAGCACGCGCAGGCGCAGGCGCCAGTCCAGGCGGCGCAGGGCCTCGACCTGGAGGGCGAGCGCCTCCCTGGGCGACCAGTCGGCCAGACGCAGCGCCAGCTGGGCCATACCCGCCTCAAGGTCGTCAACCGGCAGGTCCACGGTGGCCCCCTCCCACAGCAGCTCGTCGCTGCCCTCCTCACGGGGACGCCGCCCCGCCACCAGGGCACCGCCGGCCAGGGCGTCCAGCCACCGGGAGGTGACGTACTCGCGGGTGGGGTGGGTGTACTCGGCCGGTGAGACCAGGTTGGTGAAGGCCAGGACGACCTTGGCCCGGCGGTAGGAGTCCAGGACGTTGCGGTAGGAGGCCGCCGCGGTGGCGCCAAAGGGCGGGCGGGCGCCCATGACCAGCCCGTGGTCGGCGGCGCAGCGGGCCAGGGCGGCGTCGTCGTCCCAGGCGGGGGCCTGGCGTCCCATGCGCTGGAGGTCCACCGGACGGCCCCCGTCCCAGGGGCCGTCCGCGGGGACGCCCACAGGGTCGGCGCCCCGGGGGCCGGAGTCGTCCTTGACGACGCGGCGCCGCCACGCCGCGAGCACGTCCGTGCCCAGCGGGAGCCAGGTCACCGGCAGCCCGCTGGCCTGCTGCCAGTGGGGGACCACGCCCTTCTCGGTGACCAGGAGGCGGTCGTAGAGCCGTCCGCGTGTCACCGCGACGGGGACCCGGTCCGTCCACCAGCAGTCAATGACCCACCCGGCCACGGTCCCGAAGCGGTGGCGCAGCCCGGGCACGCACAGGACGGCGTTGAGGTGCTCGGGGACGGCGGCGACCACCAGGAGCGTGCCCCGTCCCCGTATCCGGGGCAGCAGGAGGCGCAGCTTGGCTGCCTGGCCCAGCGGCGTGTCAGGGACGACCATGAGGTCGGCCTCCAGCAGGCGCGCGGCCAGGCGCACCATGGTGTTGACGGGGCCCCAGCCATGGCCCTGCGGCTGGACGTACAGCATGGTGGTGCTGCTCATGGTTCCTCCTGGGCGGTCGGTGGTGCGGGGCGGGTGCGGCCTCACCGGTACCCTCCTGGCTGCCAGTCGATCTGGACGGTGGGGTCGGCGCGGACGTGGTCGTGGTACTTCAGGCTCAGGGGGGTGGAGACAAAGGCCATGAGGGCGCTCCAGGGCACGGGGTAGTCGGGGTTCGTGCCGTAGGGCTGGCTGGTCTCCTGCAGCTCCAGCAGGTCCTGGAAGTAGGACAGGCGCCGTTCGACCTCGGCAACCCACTCCACGGCCAGGGGGGTGCGGGCCTTGAAGGCGAAGCAGAACTGGGAGAGCTCCTGGCGGAAGTAGCGCCGCTGGTCCTGCCCGAGCGGCCCGAAGGCGGGCCCGGTGTGCTCGGGGGCCCTCTCCGCCGCCCCGCAGGCCCACAGGTCCGGGTCGGCGTTGAGCTGGTCGACCAGGACCGACAGGGGCCGCGTGTACTGCTTGATGTCGCAGTAGACCCCTCCGTGGTGCAGCATGAGGTAGGCGCGCAGGTAGTCCGAGCGGTGCATGTACGACAGCCGCTCGTAGGCCGGGTGGAGCGGGTGGTCGGCGACGACGTGCTCCTGGATGTTGGCGGGGGTGACCACCCTGATCTCCAGGTCGGGGTTGTCCGCGGCCAGGACGTCCAGGCTCTCCCGGCGCCTGGGGGTGACGGGGTTGTCCCCGGTCCACAGGGCCCAGAGCACCTTGGGGGCCTGAGGCGCGGGCACGGCGTCGCGCGCCTGAGGCAGGGACCAGAGGAGGTGGTTGACCACGAAGGTCGAGGAGTTGGAGTCGGCGGCGTGACCGATCCCGGCGTCGTAGCGGTCCCGGTCCCACACGTAGGGGACCTCCTGGGCCCTACGGGCGATGCGGTCGTGGGCGCTGGCCAGGCGCCGGGCGGCCAGGCGCACCCGGGCCGTGTGGAGGCGGTGCTTGAGCTGCTGGGCGACGGCGCGCAGGCTCGTGCCCCCGCCGTCGTCCTGTGAGGGGGGCGTCGGGGCTGCCACGCCGCTCACCCCCGGCCACGACGCAGGCGGGATGCCGCGTTCCGGGCCGCGGCGGCGGCCTGGTGGGCGCGCCGGGCCAGCCCCCACCGCGTGACCAGGGCCAGCTCCTCGGTGAAGATGCCCCCGCTCAGCTTGGACTGACCGGCCTGGCGCTCCACGAAGGTGATGGGCATCTCGACGATCCGGCCTCCCATGTCCTCCACGACCTTGGTCATATTGACCTGGAAGCCGTATCCCAGGGCCCGCACCTGGCTCCGGTCCAGGCGTCGCAGGATGTCGGCGCGGTAGACCCGGAAGCCCGCGGTGGCGTCCCTGACACGTGTGCCCAGTACCACGTTGATGTAGAGGTTCCCGGCGCGGGACAGGGCCACGCGCCGGGCGCTCCAGCCCTGGGTGGCCCCGCCGGCCACCCAGCGTGAGCCGATGACCAGGTCCGGGGCGTCGGCCATCTCGGCGCGCTGGATGAGCAGGACCAGGTCCTCGGCGCGGTGGGAGCCGTCGGCGTCCATCTCCACCAGGAGCTCGTAGCCGGCCTTCAGGCCCCAGTCGAAGCCCGCCAGGTAGGCCGGCCCCAGGCCGTTCTTCTGCCTGCGGTGCAGGACGTGGACGTGGTCGTCGCGCGAGGCGCGCTCGTCAGCCAGGGCACCGGTCCCGTCCGGGGAGGAGTCGTCCACGACCAGGACGTGTGCGGCGGGCGCGTGCTGGCGCACCCGGTCCAGGGCGCCCGGCAGGGACTCGACCTCGTTGTAGGTCGGGATAACGACAAGGGTCTTCACGTGATTCTCCGGGGACGAGCCAGGCGGACAGGACGCGCGTCAGCGTCGCCAGGTGATTCTAGACGGTTCCGCCCGCCCGCCGCGCCGGGGGTGCCCACGCCCTGTCGGCGGGGCTGGTCCTGCTGGCGGGGTGGTCACTGGGTAGGCAAGAGGCGAGCGCGGGGCGGCGGCCACTGGACGAGTACGGGGCGGCGGCCAGGGGGCGAGCGCAGGGCGTCTAGTCCTCCAGGGCCTGGGCGGCCTGGAGCCACTGCTCCTCCAGGGCGGCCTGCTCGGCCTGGGCGGCGCTCAGGTCACGCCCCAGACGGGCCAGCTCGCCCACGCGCGCGGGGTCGGCGGCAGCCTCCTCCAGACGGGCCTGAAGGCGCCCGACAGCGTCCCCGGCCTTCCCCACCCGACGCTCCAGGCGGGCCAGGGCCTTGGTGGCCTCCCGGTGCTGGGCGCCCGTGAGCCCGCCCGCACCGGCCCCGCCCAGGACCCCGGCGCCCTCACCAGCCCGGGCCGCACCGTCGCGCCCATTGCGACCCGCACCGTCGTCGCGCCCGCCGCCCCCGCGGGACCTGCCCGGTCCGGGTCCCGGCGTCGCGCCCCCACCACGGGCCGCGCCACGGGACACACCGCGGGCCACGCCACCGGACTCCTGGCGCCGCAGCGCCAGGTACTGCTCGACGCCGCCGGGAAGGTCGCGCAGGCCCCCGTCGCCCAGGAGGGCCACCTGGTGGTCGGTGACCCGCTCCAGCAGGTAGCGGTCGTGGGAGACCACCACGAGGGTGCCGGGGAAGGAGTCCAGGACGTCCTCCACGGCGGCCAGGGTGTCGGTGTCCAGGTCGTTGGTGGGCTCGTCCAGCAGGAGCACGTTGGGCTCGGTCATGAGCAGTCGCAGCAGCTGGAGGCGGCGCCGCTCCCCGCCGCTGACCTCCCCCACGCGGGTCCAGGCCCGCTGGCGGGTGAAGCCCAGGCGCTCGACGAGCTGGGCGGCGGTCAGCTCCTTGCCGTCCACGACCACCCGCTCACCGACCATGGCCACGGCCTCGACCACACGCTTGTCCGCCAGCGCGTCGAGCTCGTGGGTGGACTGGGACAGGGCGGCCACCTTGACGGTCCTGCCGCGCACCACGCGCCCTTCCGTGGGCTGCTGGACGCCTTCCAGCAGGCGCAGCAGGGTGGTCTTGCCCGCCCCGTTGACCCCGACGACGCCGACCCTCTCCCCCGGCGCCAGGCGCCAGGTGACGTGGCGCAGGACCTCGGTACCCGGCCCGGCCCCGCCGCCGGTCCCACCGTCACCGGCCCGGCCGCGCCCCCGCAGCGGGGCCCCGCGGCCTGTCCGGCCGGTCCTGCCGTCACCGGCCCGGCTCCCGGCCCCGGTGCCCGGTACCCCTGCGCCACCCGGGGCGGAGCCGTCACGAGCCAGCACGGAGCCGTCACGGGTCAGTGCGGAGCCGTCACCGGCCAGGTAGCGCACGGACACGTCCTCCAGGTCAATGACCTTCTTACCCAGGCGGGCGGTGGCCATGGCCGTGAGCTGGACTGTGTCCCGGGGCGGGGGCACATCGGCAATGAGGGCCTCGGCGGCCTCGGTGCGGAAGCGAGGCTTGGAGGTGCGTGCTGGGGCGCCCCGGCGCAGCCAGGCCAGCTCCTTGCGCAGCAGGTTCGCCCGTTTCCCGGCGGCCAGGGCGGCCTGCCGGGAGCGCTCGGCCCGGGCCAGGACGTAGGCGGCGTAACCGCCGTCGTAGGTCTCGACCCTCCCGGCCACCTGGGGGCGGTCGCCCCCGGGGTCCACGCCGGGGACGACCTCCCAGACGTTGGTGCACACCGCGTCCAGGAACCAGCGGTCGTGGGTGACCACGACCAGGGCGCCACGGGCGCGCCGGGACGCGAACCGGGCGCCGACGTAGCGGGCCAGCCAGGCCACGCCCTCGACGTCCAGGTGGTTGGTGGGCTCGTCGAGCACCACCACGTCGGCCGGGGCGGTCAGGACCGCAGCCAGGGCCACGCGGCGCCTCTGGCCCCCGGAGAGGGTGGCGGCCCGCGCGCCCAGGTCCAGGTCCGCCAGCAGCCCGGCGTGGACGTCGCGGACCGCTGGGTCGGAGGCCCAGGTGTGCTCAGGGACGTCCCCGTGGACCGCCTGGACCACGGTGGCCTCCGCGTCCAGGTCGTCGGCCTGGCTGAGCATGGCCAGGCGCACGCCCCCGGTGCGGGTGACACGCCCGCCGTCGGGGTGGCGGGCCCCGGCCAGGACCTGCAGGAGGGTGGACTTCCCGGCGCCGTTGGGCCCCAGGACCCCGACCCGGGTGCCGTCCTCGATGCCGAGGGTGACGCCGTTAAGCAGGATGCGCGAGCCGACGACCACGCGCAGGCCCTCCACACCCAGCAGGTACGCCATCAGCCCACCACCCTGGCCCCGGCCACGGGGGCGTCCACGCGCAGCACGCCGGAGCAGACCCCGGAGGCGGTCAGGGCCCGCGACACCCTCTGGGCGGTCGCCATGTCGGTCACCAGCGCCGCCACGGTGGGCCCGGAGCCGGAGACCATGGCCCTCAGGGCACCGGAGGCCTGGGCCACGTCAATGACGTCGGCGAGCTCGGGGCGCAGGTCCAGGGCGGCAGCCTCCAGGTCGTTGCGCATGACCTGGGCCAGGGCGTGGGCGTCCCCGGCCCGCAGGGCGGCGGTCAGGGCGGGGGGCACCGGGTCGGGGGCTGACGCCCTGGTCCTGGCATCGGGCTGCGGCGTCAGGCCCGACGCCGGGGGCACGTCCCGCGTGGACGCCGGCTCCGGACCCGCCGGAGCCGCAGGTACCTCCGGGGCCACAGGAGCCTCTGGAGCCACAGGAGCCTCCGGAGCCGCGCCGGGGCCGCGCAGCTCATCCAGGCGGCGGAAGACCAAGGGCGTGGGCAGGCCCCGGTCCTGGAGGGCCAGGACCCAGTGGTAGGTGCCGCGTGTCATGAGGGGGCTGAGCTCGTCGCCCCGGTCAGTGCCCAGGGCGCTGCCGCCCAGCAGCGGGAAGGGGACGTCGGCGCCCAGGTGGCGGGCCAGGCTCATGAGGTGGTCCGGGGCCAGGCCGGTACCCCACAGCTGGTTGCAGGCCAGGAGGGTGCCCGCGGCGTCGGCGCTGCCTCCCGCCATCCCGCCGGCGACCGGTACCCGCTTGCGCACCAGCAGGTCCACGCCCTCGGTGACCCCGGTGGCGGCGGCCAGGAGGCGGGCGGCGGCCACGGCGAGGTTGTCCTCACCGGTGGGCACGGCGGGGTCGGGCTCCTCCAGGGTCAGGGTGATGGCGCCGATGGCGTCCGCCGCCTGCCGGCGCGCGGTGACGGTCTCAATGAGGCGGACCGCCTGGAAGACGGTGGTCAGCGGGTGGTAGCCGTCGGTGCCGGGGGCGGACGCGGACAGGAAGAGGTTGACCTTGCCGGGGGCCTCGACACGCACGGAGGCGGCGCTGCCCGAGCGGCTGGGCAGGTCGGAGTCGCTGGGGACGGCACGCAGGTAGCTCATGGTCTCTCCTTGGGGGCGCGGGGCGAGGCGGCGGGTGATCCCGTCCCCGACGGCG
>ERZ772766.1988-NODE-1988-length-10520-cov-2.624749_pt1 | contig 10520 bp, 6 predicted proteins | sample MGYA00511379_ERZ772766 | MGnify/ENA primary metagenome ERZ772766 (study PRJEB29015, sample SAMEA2737895) | human oral metagenome | biome: human oral; feature: human-associated habitat; material: dental | place: China | collected 2116 ...
GGCGGCGTGTCGCAGCGGGCTCGGGTCCGGCTCTGATGGTGGTGTGTCTGGGGGCAGTGCGTCAGATGGTGCGTCGTCCGGCGGCGGCGCCTTCGCGTCCTGTCCTCACGGACGCTTCCCGGAGAGTTTGGCTTTTCGCTCAATCCGGCCCCTTTCCCAATTCGCCCGCGAGTACTAATGTAGAAACGTCCATAACAACTACCTGGGAAGAACAAGTTGTGAGATCTTTTAAAAAAGAGCCGCGCGCCGCCCTGTCGCTCGCGGCCGCCTTCTTGCTTCCATTCACGAGCGCAGGATGTTTTTCAAGCGAGGGCTCCTCCCGTCCCGCTTCCGCGACATCGTCTTCCCGGGTACAGACCGGACAAGCCGAGGGGTCTTCGAACCGGTCGGGCTCGACGCCGTCGGCGGGGGCTTCCGCCTCGCCCAACCCGGAGGCCGCAAGCGCCCAGACCCCCGCAAACTCCACCGTCGTCTCCCCTCCCGTGGACGCAAACGACCCGTGGCGCCCCCTCACTCACTACACGCCCAAGGGCAACTGGATGAACGATCCCAACGGGCTCGTCTACCACAAGGGCGAGTACCACCTTTTCTACCAGTACAACCCGAAGGGGGCGGACTGGGGGAACATGTCGTGGGGGCACGCCGTCTCCAGCGACCTCGTGCATTGGAAAGAACAGGGAGTCGCCATACCCGGAACCGACCAGTACGGCGTCTTCTCCGGATCCGCCGTCGTCGACGCCCGCAACACGTCGGGATTCGGGACTTCGGACAATCCCCCCATGGTCGCGATTTGGACGCGCAACGACAATGCGAGCGGCATCCAATCGCAATCGCTGGCCTATTCCACGGACAACGGCCGAACGTGGAACCTTCACAACGGCGGAGCCCCCGTCTTGGACGTCAAGTCGAAGAGCTTCCGAGACCCCAAGGTTTTCTGGGACGAGAAGACGAAACGCTGGACGATGGTCTTGGTCAAGGCCGACGAGCACAAGGTCTCTTTCTATTCCTCGCCCAACCTGAAGGACTGGAAGTTTGAGTCCGATTTCGGGCCGGTCGGAGACGTCTCTTCCGTATGGGAGTGCCCCGATCTCTTCCCCATGAAGGTCGAGGGAGAAAACGGCAAGACCCGTTGGGTCCTCACGGTCAACACGTCCCCTTCCGCCCAGTACTTCGTCGGCGACTGGGACGGCAAGACGTTCAAGGCCGCCTCTTCCGGCGTCTACACCGGCAAGGAGGGCAAGACTCTTGCGGATTTCGAAGGCGAAGGGTACGGCTCGTGGACGACGTCGGGCTCCGCCTTCGGGAATGGCCCGTCGCATGCCACCGGCAGGGACATTTCCGGGTACGTCGGCTCAGGCTACGTCAACAGCTACGGATCGGGCGATTCCGACACGGGAACTCTGACGTCGCCGGAGTTCACGATCAACGCCAATCGCCTCAACATGCTCATCGGCGGCGGGAGCCACCCCTACAGTTCGGTGGAAGGATCCCAGCACACGTCGGTCAACGTCGTCGTCGAGGGCAAGGTGGTCGCCACCGCGACGGGCAACGACAGCGCGAAGATGTTCTGGCAGAGCCTCGATCTGAAGAAGTGGCGGGGGAAGAAAGCCCGTGTCGTCATAGAGGACAAGAACACCTCAAGTCACTGGGGTCACATCACGGTCGACCAAATCGTGCTCTCCGACACGCCCGCGTTCAACGAGTCCGTGCCGAAAGTCGACTACGGCCACGATTACTACGCTTCTGTCACGTGGGAAGGGGCCCCCGACGGCAAACGCTACGCCATCGGCTGGATGTCGAATTGGACGTATGCGAAGGAAGTTCCCACGAAAACGTGGCGCTCCGCGATGAGCACCGTGCGCGAGCTCAAGCTCCGCAAGGCAAACGGCAAAGAGCGCCTCGTATTCTCCCCGGTTTCGTCCCTCAATTCACTGCGAACCGGAGGCGAATTCAAGAAGTCCGACGTGACGATCGAGCAGGGCACGGCACCGCTCGATGCGGCAGCCTCAGGGAAATCCCTTGACATCTCTCTGACCTTGGATCCCCTCAAGGCGAAGGAGAGCGGAGTTTCCGTTTTGGGAGACGCCACGCAAGACGCCCGCGGCAAAACGCAGGGAACGAGAATCGGCTACGACGCCGCGAAGCAGATCTGGCCTTGCGAGAAGCTGATACCTTCGTTGGCATGAGCGAGACGAGTCTACCCAAGCGCACATTCGGTTCGGTCGGCGTCGCAATGGTGACGCCTTTCTTCGAAGACGGTTCCCTCGACGTCGATTCCGCCGTCGCCTTGGCCAACAAGCTGGTCGACGACGGCTGCGACCTCATCCTGCTGTCGGGGACGACCGGGGAGTCGCCCACCACGCACCAGCCGGAGAAGGACGACCTCACCCGAGAAGTCGTCGCCTCCCTCAAGGGGCGCGGCGCCAAGGTCATGGCCGGCGCCGGCTCCAACGACACGGCCCACGCCGTGAGAATCGCCAGGGGGGCGCAGGCAAACGGGGCCGAGGCCCTGCTCGTTCTTCCGCCGTATTACAACCGGCCCTCGCAGGAGGGCGTGTACCAACACATTCTGGCAGTCACTGAGGCGAGCGACCTTCCCGTCATGCTCTACGACATCCCCGGCCGCACGGGGGTCAAGCTTGACACCGCGACGCTTCTGCGGCTCGCCGAGCATCCCCGGATCATCGGCGTCAAGGACGCCACCGGCGACGTCGCCTCGGGCTTCATCAAGATGGAGCGCACAGGCTTGGAATACTACTCGGGCGACGACTCGCTCAACTTCGCCTGGCTCGCCCACGGAGCCTCGGGCGTCATATCCGTCGCCGGGCACGTGATCGGCTCCGGCCTGCGCGCGCTCGTGACCGAGATCGACGCCGGCGACCTTCCCGCGGCCCGTGCCGAGGCTGCGAAACAGCGCCCGATCGTCGAGGCGATCATGGGCGGCGGCCAAGGCGCCGTCATGGCCAAGGAGGCCCTCAAACTCCTGGGGGACCTTCCCAGCGCGACGCTTCGGCTTCCCCTGGTGGGGGCTTCGACGTCGCAGATCGCCGAGCTCGCGGCCGTGCTCCGAGCCGAAGGCCTCATGTAGGCCTCGTACGGGCGGGGCGGTTCGGCCGCTTCGTCGGGCCGCTTTGTAATGCTCTCCACCGGGAATCGTCGATTGTCGCCCCGGCCATACGTGCGACAATGTAGGTGTGAGCGATCTTAGAACCCCACCGGATCTGTCGGCCGACACCGTTCGCATCGTCCCCCTGGGAGGGCTTGGCGAGGTCGGCCGCAATTGCAACGTCCTCGAATACGGGGGCAAAATCGTCGTCGTCGATTGCGGCGTCCTCTTTCCCGAAGAGCGGCAGCCGGGCGTCGACCTCATCCTGCCCGACATCGACTATCTGCGCGACAGGGTCGAAGACATCGAGGCCATCGTCCTCACACACGGGCATGAGGACCATATCGGGGCGGTGCCGTACCTGCTCAAGCTTCGGCCCGACATCCTGCTGGTCGGAAGCCGCCTGACGATCTCCTTCGTCGAGGCGAAGCTCGCAGAACATCGAATCAAGGCGAATTCGCGCGTCGTCGCCGAGGGCGACGTTGAGAAGATCGGTCCCTTTGAGATGGAGTTCATCTCCGTCAACCATTCGATCCCCGACGCCCTCGCGGTGTTCGTCCGCACCGATCAGGGGAACATCCTCATAACCGGCGACTTCAAGATGGACCAGCTGCCCTTGGACGGCAGGCTCACCGACCTTCGCGCCTTCGCCCGCGCCGGGGAAGAGGGGGTCGATCTCTTCATGTGCGACTCGACCAACGCCGAGGTGCCGGGCTTCGTGCCCTCGGAGTCCGAAATCGGCCCCGTCATCGACGACGTCTTCGCCAGGGCGACCGGCCAGATAATCGTCGCCTCCTTCTCCTCGCACGTCCACAGAGTCCAGCAGGTCCTCAACGCGGCCCACGCGCACGGGCGCCGCGTGGCCTTCGTCGGGCGCTCGATGATACGCAACATGGGAATCGCCGCGGAGCTCGGGTACCTCGACATCCCCGAGGGCGTGCTAGTCGACCTCGCGGACATGCCGTCGCTTCCCGAAAACGAGCGGGTCTTCATGTCCACCGGATCGCAGGGAGAGCCGATGGCCGTGCTTTCGCGCATCGCCTCGAAGTCGCACCCGAAGGTGGGCGCCGGACCCGGCGACACCGTCCTGTTCGCCTCCTCGCTCATCCCCGGCAACGAGAACTCCGTCTACCGCCTCATCAACAACCTCATGAAGCTCGGGGCGAAGGTGGTCCATCAGGGCAACGCCCGCGTCCACGTCTCCGGCCACGCCGCCGCCGGCGAGCTCCTCTACTGCTACAACATCCTCGAACCGGCCTACGCCATGCCGATCCACGGCGAGGTGCGCCACCAGGTCGCCAACGGAGGGATCGCCGTCAAGACCGGGGTTCCCCCGCAGAACGTCATCCTCGCCGAGAACGGCTCGGTCATCGACATGCACGACGCCGAAGTGAGCGTCGTCGGCCAAGTGCCCTGCCACAACATCTACGTTGACGGCTCGTCCATCGGCGACATCACCGAAGAGGAGCTCAAGGACCGCAGGATCTTGGCGGAGGAGGGCTTCGTCGCTATATTCGCCGCGGTGGAGACGAAGGAGAAAGAGATCGTCACGGGCCCCCACATCCAGGCCCGCGCCGTAGCCGAGGACGATTCGGTCTTCGACGAGATACTTCCCGACGTCGCGGACGCGCTGCGCGAATCTTTGGAAAACGGGGCCGACACCTACCAGATGCAGCAGGCGATGCGCCGAGTGATCGGCCGGTGGATCTCGCGGAAGCTCCGGCGCGCCCCGATCATCATCCCGACGGTTGTGGAGGTGTGAGCCGATGGTCGCGCACGGTCGAAGCCCGGGCGGCCGGCGGGCGCGAGCGGGCGACCCGCGCGGGAAAGGCGGCCGGATGGCCGCTCCCAGGCCGGGCGCGATCGGCTGTGGCACAGCGCTCGCGCGTTAGAATTCAGGTTCAATCGGGTGAAGGATTAGTGTTGCCACTGTGAGTCCCAGAGTTCCAAACAATCCCGCGAAGAAGAAGCCTCAGAAGGCCCCCGCGTCCAAGCAGCCGCAGAAGCGGCAGAAGGCCGAGGCTGACAATGCCGAGCCCCGGCTGACGGGAGTGCGCCGCGACGGCGTCGCATTCCTCCTCCTCGGCATCGCCGTGATCGTCGCCCTGCGCGAGTGGTTCGGCCTCTCCGGCGCGCTCGGCGGGCTCATCCACCATCTCACCGCGGGCGTCGTCGGAGTGTTGTCCGTCGTCGTCCCGGTTCTTCTCATCGCCGCAGCCGTCAAGTTTTTCCGCGCCTCGACGCAGGAGACCAACCGGCGATTCGCCATCGGCATGGGAATGCTCGTCTTCGGCGTGGCCGGACTCGCCCACATCGCCGTCGATCCGATCAATCCTTTCGAGGATTTCTCCGGCGTCGAGGGCGCAGGCGGCCTCATCGGCCTGGCTACCGGGGGCGCCCTCGGCAAACTCCTCTCGCCTTACGGGGCCGTCCCGCTTCTTCTTCTGCTCATCGTCTTCGCCGTTTTGTACATGACGAACACGACCGTTCGCGAACTTTACGGAATGATAAGGGAGCGTCTGAGGGACGAGCCCGACGACGAAGAGGACGCCCCGGCCAATCGCGGCGTCTCGGCGTCGGTGCCCTACGAGCAGGCGGCGGCCGTCGAAGAGTCGCCCAAGCCCTCGAGGCTCTTCTCGCGGAAGAAGAAGGCCGACGACGGCCAGGTTCCTCCCACGGAGGTTCTGCCCGGCGGCGACGCGACGGAGGTTCTTCCCGCCGCAGGCCGCGGCAAGGCCAAGGCAAAGGGCGGAGCAGGCGCCACAGAGGTCATCAAGCCCGTCGTCTCGAGCCCGCAAAAGCCGATCGACGGCACGGAGCCGCCCTCGCTTCCCGCCCCCGACATCTCGCTCGAACCGACTCCCGGTCAGCAGCTCACGCTCGACCCCTCCATCGTCTACCAGCTCCCGTCGCTCGGCGACCTCAAATCCGGGCCCCCCGGAAAGGAGCGCACGGAGGCCAACGAGCAGGTTGTGGCCCAGCTGACCCAGGTTTTCACCGACTTCGGCATCGACGCGCAGGTCGTCGGCTTCTCCCGCGGCCCCACGGTCACCCAGTACGAAGTCGAGCTCGGCCCGGGAGTGAAGGTCGAGCGCATCACCGCGCTGTCGAACAACATCGCCTATGCCGTCGCCTCAGCAGACGTTAGAATCCTTTCGCCGATTCCGGGCAAGTCCGCCATCGGCATCGAGATTCCGAACGTCGACCGCGAAACGGTTCTGCTCGGCGACGTTCTGCGCTCCCATGTGGCCCAGAAGGCCGACCATCCGCTGACCGTGGGCGTCGGCAAGAACGTCCGCGGCCAGTTCGTCGTCGCGAACCTCGCCAAGATGCCGCACCTGCTTGTCGCCGGCGCGACGGGCGCCGGCAAATCCTCCTTCATCAACTCGATGATCACATCGGTCATGATGCGCGCCACGCCGGACCAGGTGCGCATGATCCTCGTCGACCCCAAACGCGTCGAGCTCACGATCTACGCCGGCATCCCTCATCTGATCACCCCGATCATCACGAATCCAAAGAAAGCGGCCGAAGCCCTCGAATGGGTGGTCAAGGAGATGGACGCCCGCTACGACGACATGGCGGCCTACCATTTCAAGAACATCGTCGACTTCAACGAGGCCGTCAAAGCCGGAACCGTCCAGTCCCACGACCCCAACCGGAAGCTCGCGCCCTACCCGTATCTTCTGGTCGTGGTCGACGAGCTCGCCGACCTCATGATGGTCGCCCCGCGCGACGTCGAAGCTTCGATCCAGCGCATCACGCAGCTGGCGCGCGCCGCCGGAATCCACCTCGTGCTCGCCACGCAGCGCCCTTCGGTGGACGTCGTCACCGGCCTCATCAAGGCAAACATCCCCTCGCGCCTGGCATTCATGACCTCGGCGCTCGCGGACTCCCGGACGATCCTCGATCAGTCGGGGGCGGAAAAGCTCATAGGCCAGGGCGACGCGCTCTTTATGCCGGCGGGCGCATCGAAGCCCATCCGCCTCCAGGGCGCGTGGGTGGACGAAGAGGAGATCGAGCGGGTCGTCGACCACGTCAAGGCCCAGCTCTCGCCGCGCTACCGCGACGACTTCGAGGAGGTTCAGGAAGCCAAGAAGCAGCGGGAGGAGATCGGCGAGGACTTGGAGATCCTTCTCCAAGCGGCCGACCTCGTGGTCACGAGCCAGTTCGGTTCGACCTCTATGCTCCAACGCAAGCTGCGCATCGGGTTCGCCAAGGCCGGGCGCATGATGGACCTCCTCGAGCAGTACGAAATCGTCGGCCCGTCCGAAGGGTCGAAAGCCCGCGACGTCCTCGTTTCGCCCGAGTACCTCGACAACGCGCTCGCGATGCTGCGCGGCGAGCGGCAGAGCATCTTCGACGACGACGCCCCCGCCGAGCGGGCGGACGCCGTCGAAGGAGGACAGCCCGACCCGGTTCTCGAGGGGCACGGCGTCTCCGAGGCCCAGAACTGGCACGACGACGAAGACGACCCCTACGGGGAAGACGGAGAGGACGCCTGGCAGCTGACGGGAAGGTGAGAAGGCGGGCGGAGGCGAACGCACAGCCGGAAGGCGTTGGGCGCCGCCTCGCCGTCAGCGCGAGAGCGAAAAGGCTCGGGTGCGCCGCCGAGACGGCGCACCCGATCACTTTCTCTCGTTGCCGACCAGCCGCCCCTGAGGCTTCGGCGCCTCCGTGCGTTCGCTCTGGCTGCCCGTCGCCATGACGGGGTAGACGGACTTCTCTCGCGCCTCAATCTCCGCCCGGCTGAGGGTCATGCCCTGCGGCCGCGCGCCCTTCTTGAGCTCGGCCAAGGGGAAAACCCTGAACGTCCGCTGATCCTGGGCCAGAGTGGTCCATTCGAGGCGCGTGACGCGGGGCTTTCCTTTCACCGGGACCTCGACCGTCGCCGTCGTCATCAGCCCCGTCACCACGCCGTAGCCGTGGTTCTCGACGAGCTGGCCTGAAATGGTGTTGCCCATCGACCACACGACCGGCATTCCGCGCCCGTCGGGTCCGCCCTTGAGGGTGGTCACCGGTTCGGCCACGTGCGAATGGTTGCCGAAGACGAGGTCGATCTCCCCGGAATCTGCCAGCTCCCGGCCGATCTTCTTCTGTTCGGCGATCGGCTGCGTGACGTATTCGGCGCCCCAATGCATGGAGACGACGACGATTGACGCCCCGGCCTTTCGCGCGCGTTTCGCGTCCGCCACGAGATCCTTGACGGCCCTGCGCCCCTGATCGCCGACGACGTTCCAGGACCATTCCTTCCCCTTGGGAAAAGGAACTCCGTTCGTCAAGGTGGTCGCCGAAAGATGGGCGACGACGACGTCGCGCCCGCCGGAGCGCACCGTGTAGTACTGGATCTTGGAGGACTCGTCCCGCGTCCGCGCGGTGCCGGCGTGGCCGAGGCCGACCCTCTCGAAATTGTCGATTGTCGACGAGACTCCTTTGAATCCGCGGTCCATCGAGTGGTTGGTCGCGAGCGCGCAGCCGTCCCACCCCATGGCTTTGAGGGAGTCGGCGATTTGCGGCGGCGATCCGAAGGCGGGGTAGTTGGACGGCTTTTCGCCCGGCGGGACGATCGGAACCTCCAATGCGCACAGGGACAGGTCAGATCCCTCGATCCACGGCTGGATTGCCTTGAGCAGCTTCGTGTAGTCGTAGCCCTCCGCCGTCTTCGCGTGATGGTTGACAGACAGGTGCAAGAGGATGTCCCCGCCGGAGGCGATCGTGAAGCGCGTGGAGGATTGAGGCTTCTGCGTCCCCGTGGGCCTCGTCGAGCCGCTGGCCGAGCCTGAAGGCGCCGCGGGACGTTTCAGGGAAGAGGCGGACGGTTTGGCGTTCGGGCCCCCGGAGGCCCCGTATCCCGGCACGAAGACCAGGGCGCCGGCGGTCACGGCGGCCGTCGCCAAACTGAGGCCGACGAACTTCCGGCCTAAAAAATTCTGCATGCGTGAAGTCATAAAGTTTCCTTTTACAGGAATCCTATCGTGGCCGCTTCGCCGCATCGGAAAGGGAATTCGGTTAAGGGAACCTATACCCATGGAGAACCATGGTTAGCCGGAGTGAAAGCAGACGCAGGGCGGCATCGGCCTGCATCGACGCCTAAACCGTCAATCGGATACCCGCGGCGGCGAGAGCCCAGGTATCCTTGCTTGCGTGAGTAATAGCCACGGCGAGGACGCGGCAAAAGCGCCGCTGCTGAACATCGCCAACGTTCTGACCGTCATCAGGCTGGCGCTCGTGCCGGTGTTCGTCGTCGTCTATTTGGACGACGCCCCTGTGAGGTCGGCGTGCGCCTGGGCAGTGTTCGCCGCGGCCGCCTTCACGGACAAAGCCGACGGATACCTGGCGCGCAGCCGAAATTTGGTGACCGACTTCGGGAAGATAGCCGACTCCATCGCGGACAAGGCCTTGATTTCCAGTGCGCTCATACTTCTGTCGTGGCACGGGCGCCTTTACTGGTGGATCACAGTGATCATGATCGGGCGGGAGTTGCTCATCACCGCCATGCGCATGACGGTCGTCAAGAAGAAGGTCATGGCGGCCGGGCGCGGGGGGAAGATCAAGATGTTCTTCCAGTCCATGGGAATCGCGGGCCTGCTCATTCCCTGGGCCTCTTTCCTCCCTGGGGCTCTCGCGAAGGGACTGCTGTGGACCAGCTACGCGATGATCGGCGTGGCGCTTTACTATTCGGTCGCCTCTGCCGTCGAGTACGTCGCCGAGGCGAGAAAGATCGCGCGCGGTGAGTGAGGCCGAGCGTCGGTGTGAAATGCACGATGGGTCTGGCTGCGAAATGCCCGCCGAGGATCATGGCCCGGCCCCCGCCGGAGCTCGCGGCGCAGCGGCCGAGAAGGCTTGCAGCGCAATCGCCGAGATGGCCGAGCGGTCGATGACTCTCGCCTGCGCCGAATCGCTCACCGGGGGAGCGTTGTGCTCGGCTTTCGTCGAGATTCCGGGGGCGTCCGCGGTGCTTCGCGGCTCCGTCACAGCGTACGCGGTGGATCTCAAAGCCTCGATTCTGGGAGTCGACGGCGAATTGCTGCGAACGAAGGGGCCCGTGGAAGAACGAGTCGCCCTCGACATGGCGCGCGGCGTCTGCCGAATTATGGGGGCCGACGTCGCCCTCGCCACCACCGGCGTCGCCGGGCCGGGGCCGGCAGACGGGCATGCGGCTGGAACCGTGTGGGTCGCGTGCACGGGAAAATTGGGCGAGCGCGCACGCCTCTGCCGATTCCACGGCGGCCGATCGGACGTCCGAGCCCAGGCCGTCGAAGCGGCCGTGGACCTTCTGACAGAACTTCTTTGCATGACTCTCAGGTAACGATCAGAATCGGTTGGTAAAAATGTATTCAGGAACGGTGAAGCTCGCTTTTCCGAAAACCAGGCGGGAACAAACTCGTGACCGACCGCGTTGAAGAAGGTGATG
>ERZ772766.1990-NODE-1990-length-10510-cov-2.982879_pt1 | contig 10510 bp, 14 predicted proteins | sample MGYA00511379_ERZ772766 | MGnify/ENA primary metagenome ERZ772766 (study PRJEB29015, sample SAMEA2737895) | human oral metagenome | biome: human oral; feature: human-associated habitat; material: dental | place: China | collected 2116 ...
TAAAAAATGAGTAATTTTATATCTATCGGAATAAGAAATATAGTTAAAACCATTAAAATACATAAATATAAATATAGAGATGATGAAGATTATATTAAGAAGATAGATGAATATGAAAGAAGTTTAATTGCAACACTAAATGAAATAGAAGACATTGAATTAAAAATGGAATTAAATATGGAGCACTCAGATAATTTGTCAATACATGAGCTAACTAATACGTTAGAAAATGGTATTGGAGGATTAATATATTACTATTATGGTATTAAAGAGTATTTATCTACTATCAGCAATACTTTACATAATAGAGAAATGAAAGAATTAGCTGAATTTAGAGAGCTTATAGAGAAAATGTATAAAAGTGAGGAATACTCTAAAATAAAAGAAGAAATGCTTAAAATATGGAAAGGAGAAGGCTATGAATATTGATAATTTAGATTGTGTTAATAATAAAATAAACAAGGAGGATAAAAATGCAAAATAAATTCGCAGGATATAAAACTATAATAATAGAAACTTTACTAAAGAAGTACAAAATACCAGACTACCAAATATGCAGAGACAAGATAGATCATATCCTAAAGTTCTTTAATGATTTTGAAATTATTTGGGATTACCTTGTATCAACTAATGTATATAAATACAAGCAAATAAATGATGTGGAAATGTATCATCATTCTAGTGAAACTATAGCAAAGAAACATATAATAAGACATATATGTGAGGTATCTAAGATACAAGAGAATAGAAAGAGTAAATTTGAATATATTCTTGATACTATAGCTGGAATATATCAGTATAAACTAGAACTTCCTATAATGAAAGAATATATGTATAAGTATGTTAATGCATTCGATAGTGAAGTAGAGACACATGTAAAGAGATATCTTCCACTTGATATGTATCCAGCAATCAGAGCAGGAATTAAATCTCTTAAGAGAAATGTTGATTATAAAGTTAAAGATGCAGAGAAAAAAGGAGAAATAAGTTTAATTCAAAGAGATAACCTACTTGATATGGGGAATTTCTTCTATGATGTATTTATGAGTTATTACTCAAATAGATACACAATTTACATGGATAGTAAATTCACTACATTTCCAGCAATGAGTAAGATTGAATGGATACTACGTAAGTTTAACGATATGTTTAAGTTATAAAGGAGAGGTAAATGCAACAAGAATGTACAAATTTTAAAGAGTTCTGGATTGACGGAGTTATAAATGCATTATCTTTGAAAGAATCTGACCATGAGAAACTTGAAAAGATATACGATGATAACTTTGTTGATACAGAAATCAATATACTTAACACTGATAACTATCAAAATAAGCGTATTGATACAACTAAAGCATTCTTTGTTTTGCCTAAAACTTGTACTATTAATGAGAATGGAGTTCTTTTTACAAAAGCATCTATAAAGAGAGCTCCAAACTCTTCTGTTATTGATAATACAAGTAATAAAAGACAAAAAGAAAAACGTGAAAAGAATGTGAATGCAGCGGTAGGAAATGAAGTAGCATCTAGTACACATGCAAATATAGAGCAGGTTGTTAAGGGATTCCTTAACTACTGCTACGGACTTTATGGTTACAAGGGTTCTTTTTTATTTAATAAAGAAGTTGCTGATACTGTTACAACAGGTGCAAGAAATATAACAGCAGTAGCATCTATGGTAATGGAGTGTTTTGGAGGAGACTTTAGGTACTACACAATTTCTGCACATAATAAAATAATAGAAGAAAGCAATAAGGACTTTAATAAAGTAACAAGGAAATACACTCTTCCTGAAGTTACAGATGATGATGTCTTAAGAAATATGCTTGGTAGACATTACGAAGGATACTATGCTAAGTCATTTTTATTATCTAAAATTAAAGAACTTAGAAAAGATGAGAAATCTGTTCTATATTTAAGAAATAATTTTATGGCATGGGTTGAGGTACCTGAAGTTAAGGAGGTATTTATATCAATACTTTCTAAATGTACTAAAGAAAAGGTTAATACAGATGATAAAGACTATCTTATAGGTAAATTTAGTATAGAAGATAATAAAGTATCTCCAATACTTAAAGAAAATGTAGATGAGTTTATAAATAAGGATTTACTTCTTGCAACATATGCACTTAATCCAAAAAATCCTTTGTTTAAAGATGAATTTAATATGCTTAAAACTATGGCACAAGATTTGATGTATGGAAATTTCTATTTTGGTTCTGATTTCGTAGAGGGAACATATCAAGATACAACAGTTGATATTATATCTTCTATGCACAGAGATAGAATAGTTACAATAGATACAGACTCAACTGTATCAACTGTATTTAGGGAAGCAAGAAGACTTATATATGGAAACTTTTCTAAATATATAGATAAAGATGATGAAGTTATGGTTTATGGTGTTATACCTGAGCTTATAGGAATATGTGCACTAGGACTTATATCTAAGGTATTTTCTATTTATACAGAGCTTGTAGGTGTTGAAGAAGAAGATAGACATTTTGTTGAGCTTGAGATGGAGCATGTAATGCAACATCTTCAGCTTACAGTATCTAAAAAGCAATATAGTTTTATATCACTTATTAAAGACTATATGTGGAGCACTAAAAAGAAGATGGAAGTACGTGGACTTAAATATATAAAAAGTGATACAAACCCTGAAAGTGCTGATTCGACAGATAACATACTTAAGAACTTTATTATGAAGCTTCCTCAGGATATAGATTATAATGGACTTTTAAGTCATGTATTTAATGTTACAGAAGAGAATATAAGAAATATAGAAAGTGAAGACTATGTTCTTAATAAAAATACAAAACTTAAAATTAAAGAGGATAGTCGTTATGGAGACTACAGATCTAAAGCTGTAAGGCTTTGGAATATGATGGCAGATAATGAAAATCAAATAAGAATACCAGGAGCTTTTGGTTGTATAAGGATAAAACTAAATAAAGAAATATTAGATATACTTAAATGTAAGCACACAAAAGTATATGAAGTTATGAAAAAGTTTTGTGAGGATTTGTATAAGTTTAAGGTTACAAATAGCATAATTGAAATAGCTGAGCTTTGGGAAGATGGACTTGATATGGAAAAGATAGATAAGAAAATCAATAAATATCTACCAGAGGAAATGGATGATGCTACGTCTGAAGCATTTAATAAATTCTTACATGATGCTACAAAATACGATAAAACGGTCTATAATGAAGATTTGTGGTATAAATACACAAAAGAACTAAAAGATTCAAAAATAGAGCCATTTAAAGCGATTCTAGAGCGTATTTTTGGTAGAAGTGTAGGAGAAATAGATGAAGAAATTATTAAAGAAGTTACAAGAATTGCTATTCCTGTTGATTTGGTTGAATGTCCAGTTTGGATAGGAATTAATAACTTTGAAATGGTTGACGTTGAGTCTGCTTTAGAGGTAGAACATTTGATATCATCTATGATTTATGGAATTGGAATCTGTATAACTAAGAATAAATCTAAGAACTATACAGTGACTAATATACTTAATGTGTTTTAAAGGAGGTAAGATAATGATTGATTTAAAGAATGCTATTTATATTCAGTGGAGATATTATGTAGATACATTTATCCGAAATACAGAAATTGATAACTGGCTTGATTCAGTTAATGGTCCTAATCTAAGAGAAGCAATTGATGGGTACTTTGAATTTATAAAGGATAATGATATTACAGATTATAGAGACATGTTTTTCATAAGAAAATATGATTCTTTTGATTACAACTACATACATGAAATAATTGGTATTATGTTAAAATTAAAGAGTAGCACAGAATCATTAATTAAACTTTACGATGGATTTAAAAACTATATAGGTGCGTTACTAGGGACATATGCACCGTGGAGAGGTTTAGATTATGAACTTAGACATCCTTTCTATGCTGACGATTATGCACAACGTATGTTACATGAGTATATGGAGGCTCGTAATAAAAGAAGAATAGTCATAGGAAGTCAGTTATGGATACATATAACACATATGTGTAGGATTGGTCTTAATAATGTATGTAGGTTTCATGATTATTTTATGAGTGATAATATGCCTATGGTAACTAACCTTATGGCTAATGTTGGTTTAAGTAACTTTTTGGATAGATTTAGCATATACATTATTGAATCGGAGGCTGATTAATTTGAAAATAAAAGAATCAAAATACAGATTAATAGCACATGAATCTGTATTATATGAAATAAATTATACATTTGAGATAATTGATACATGGTTACATAAAATACACAATAGATACTTTAGAAGTGAGATATTGAAATTAAAAGGTAGATTGCATTACTTAAGTTCTCAGTATAGATACTTTATATTACATAATCTAGATACCTATAATATAAGAGCACTTATACACAAAACTACAAGTGAAATTGAAACTGTTATAAGAAGGCAGTGTGATACACTATGTTCTTAGATGGATTTAGAAAAGTAGCTGAAAAACTGAAAGTAATGGATACAAAAGCAAGAGATTATGATAAAAAGGAAGATGACTTCATTCTTAAAAATAGAATGAAATCTATGTATTGGTATAGGTTTAGAGATATGCTTATAACTAATACTCATCCTGGATTTACTTATGATGAAGCTCAATATTTAATAAAGATACATACATCTCTTACATGGTCATTTCTATATGGAAGACATAAAGAATATGGTAAATATATAAAATTAAAGATAGTTTCATCTGACCCAAGTATTAAGAAAGAATTTACTACTAAAAATCTTGTAACAGCAAGGTCTATATTTAATGACTATGAAAGAATATTTGATGTAAAGTCAAAAGTTGGTGAGTTCTTTTTAGCAATAAAGAAGCTATATAATCAGATTAATAGTTATTGTATGGTTAATAATCTTGATATAGAAGTATTTGACACACTCATTTATGATGACGATATCTATATTAAAATAGGAAATCCAAATGGTGTATACATGGTTAACTTTCCAAATGGTAACTATGGTGTTAAGCTTGTAGAAATTAACGAATCATTTTTAAATGCAAATGTAGATAGGTTTAGACTTGACTGTGTTTTAAAGTATCCACTTTTTAAGATGATATCTCGTAATTCAACAGGTGATGGTTATGATACATATTATGTTTATGAAAAGGAGAATGAATAACGAATTATGAAAAGAGAATTTTATGATGTATTTAAAGAAGAGTACATTAAACAAGCAAAATCTAAACTTGAATGGTTTAAAAAGTATGAAAAAGAACATGTTTTAAATAAAGCTATAAATGAACCAATTTCAGAGGCTGAGTTAGTAGTAGTTTTGAGTCAGTTATTTAAAGATATGTTTATATTTGGAATAACTGAAGGTGAGTATATTAAAGTAAGAACAGATATTAACACTAATACAATATGCAACATAATAAATCCATTCTATTTAAATAATAATTCTAGTACTTATAATAAAATATATACAAAATTTTTAGAAAGTATAAAAGAACTCATAGTGCTTCCTAGACTTAGACCAGTTGAATTTATATCTATTAATAATTTTAAAATAAAACTTAGCTCTGGGGTTATAGATATATATAACTGGTTGACAGACGATATAGAGGCAGACATAATAGAAAGCATTCCTTATACTGATAAGAATAAAAATTGGGATTTCTATGAAGATGTAATAACTAAAATAAGTGAATATGGTAAACCTGTATTTACTGCTGTAATGGGAGTTAATAAAGAAAGAACTGCTGCTGTATATAAATTTTATATTGAAAAGAAGAAAGGAGAATAAATAATGAATTTTAAAGGCAGATTACCAAGAGATGCGGAGATATGTGATTTTAGAAATATGAAAGAGAGCGATAAAAAAGAGGCATATGCATACATACTACTTGCTGAGTATGATTTATTTAGAATACATTTAGAAAATGGTGTGTCAGAAGAAGCATATGGAGTACATCCTAGAAATCTAGGAAGATTTGTATATGATATAAGAAGTTATTATGATGATAAAAATGTTAATGCACTTCTTTATCTAGATACTGGTTTGTATAGAGGATTTATAGCTCATAGAAAAGATGTTGATAAAGGAGAGTATGTAGTATCACTTTATGTAGATAAAGATTCTAGAAAGAATGGAGTGGCTGAAGCTCTTTTAAGAAAAGTAATTGAAAATACTAAAGAAGATAAAGTTACAGTTCTTGTAGGTGATTTTAATAAACCTGCAATAGCTTTATATGAAAAGCTTGGATTTAAAGTATTAGGAAAATCAAATATACATGGAATGACAGAATACCAATTAGTTAAATAATAATGGAAATTAATAATATTAATTAAAAGGAAATAAAGGAGGAATAAAATGTCAGCAGAAGACAGATTTAAAGACTTAGTGGAGCTTATGAGAAAGGAGTTTTCGTATTTACCAAAAGTCCCTAATATAATAGCTTCATTAAACACATTAGTTCAATATACAGTGCTTAAGGGTAGAATACATAATGTGATTTATCCAGCAGTAGAAAAGATTCATCCAAAATTCGATAGAGTTAAGTATGAAGAGGCTGCTAAAAATGCATACTTCGGTAAGCTTGAATTGCTATTTGATGTTGATGATAATGAGTTCTCAATAGACTCTATTATGGGTTATATTAATATACTAAACAGCAGGGCTAACTACATACATGAACAGTATCAGGCTAATGAAGAAGAATTAAATGGTAACTTAGGATTTGCAATTGATATGTTAGAGACTACATACACAACTGCAAGATTTCTTCATACATATGCATTTAGTCTATTTGGTTATCAAGTTTATATAGATAAAGGACTGGATGCATCTAAAACTTACAAAGAGTATGATGAGTTTATATCGGCTGGATTTCATATTATAAACTATATGTTTAAAGCAAATTATATGTATAAAGAAGGTGAGCTTTTATACGGTAGAGAGCTTGCAGACGACTATATAAAGGATATGTACACTGACAACTCTGATGAAGGAAAGGTTTTGATTAAAGAAGCTTTAAGTTTCTGTTTTGAAAAGGGTTATATATCAGAGGAGATTCATAGTAATATACTTGATATATTTCAAAATGTAAATTCTGAAGTGGATAATGTTATATTTAATTAGAAAAGGAGAGTAATATGATGTTTAAAAGAGAGACTATTGAAAAAAGTTTTGAGGTGATGTCTGGTATCTTATCAGAAACTAACACATTTGACACAAGAACAGAGTACAGAGTTAAAATGACTATATTTGAGCAACTTAAATGGAAACTTGCTTATTATAGAAGTGATAATGAATACATTGATATCAGTATTCTAGATTCTGCACAAAAACCTAACTCAGATGGAGTACTTGTTTGGGTTTCTGATAAACTAACTAAGTATACTGTTAAGTCACCATTTTATAATGAAATATATGATATTACTGTATTTATAAAAATAGCAATTGAGTTAATAAACTTTATTTATGATATGAGTGTTAAAGATAAAAAGATGTATGCTCATTATATTATAGATGGTGTTAAATACTGTCCTTGGATGAATCCAGATGATAAAGAAGTGGCAGCTAACTCAGATACAATTGAAGTTCTTGAATTTAGGTTAGAAACTGATGATGTGATTTCAGTTATTAAAGATATACTTAATTTTAGTGAAACTATTTATAATAGAAAATCTAAAGAATATCTTATATATGATATACTACTTCTTAAATCAAGAGATACAAAAGTTCTACACGAACGTGATATAGAGGATAACAAGATTAAATCTATTGCAATAAATGTAGACTACTTTCAAGTAGTACTTTTTATATGTAAAAATGCTATTATTAAATCAGAAGAAAAGAAGGAAGAAGAATCAAAATATCAATTCTCAATACTTCCAGATTATATAAGAAGTGGTGTTGATTTTATAAAAGGTATTATGAGTTTAAGAGATGAGTTTGAAAACACTGGAGATACTACATCGGTAGAGGAATGTAATAAAGCAATAAATGGATATCTTAGTGGTAAAAATAAATTTGAAATGAAGATGATAATGGATAAAGTTAAGGAGGAAACAAATGATAACAAATAAAGACAGAGAAGCAGTTGTAGACTTTCTAATTACTAACTATAGTACAAGAGATTACTCACATCCTGCAGAAAAACTAATAGGAACTAAGAAGCTTAATTTCTTAAGTGCTTTAAAACTTCAACTTAGTGAATATACAAGTAAAAGTGATTCATTTTCTATATCTGGAACATATACAGATAAAATAAATGGAATGGATTATAGTTCTGTGGTTGCTGTATATGAAACTATATTTAGTTTTGATAAATATAATAGCAGACTTGAGTTCTTAAATGATTTAGAAAAGGTGTTGGGTACATTTGAATTATCTTCATATGAGCAAGTTAATGTAATTAAATTAACTATAGATGATGTTATAATTGAAGTTGATGTAATTAATTCAACGTACAATATTTCATTTATAGATGATAAAGAAGAAAATCATACACCTATTCCATTTGGTATAAACTCAGCAGTTGCTGGTAAGTGTCTTAAAGAGAGTACTAAATCTATAAGTACTCTAAAGACTATAAAGGATATTATAGCTGGGAATTAATTCCCAGCACACATTAATAGGAGGTTAAAATGATAGATAGTAGGTTATTTACGTTAATAGAAGAGGATTTAAAAAGTAAGTTAACTGATACTACAGAAATAAGAGTTATTATGAGTATATTTGAACAGCTTAAATGGAAGATTAGTAACTACAGAGATAAAGAAGAGATGCTTGAGATAACATTTTATGACTCTGGACAAGTTGAAAACGAAGACGGAATAAAGGTATGGAGAACAGTTGGTACTAGAAAAGTTAAAGTAAAGTCACCATTTTATGAAGATAATGATTTATGTTGGCTTATAAACGATGCAGTTGATATGATAAGGTTTATATTTGATGAAGCTGTTAGATTTAAAAGAATGTATTCACATTATGAAATACATGGAGTAACTTATAACCCATGGATGGCACCTGATGATAAGTTTATAAGAGAGCATAAGGAAAATACTGTTATGGTATATGATTGGAAATGTGGTCATATCGATATTTACTCTATAATTAGAGATAGAGATATTTTTTATAAAGAATACTATACATATAAAGGAAAATACTATAAGATATATGATGTGGTACTTAAACAGGAATATATAAAGCAGGAAGTAGATAACATAAATCCAGAAACAGGTGAATCAACTAAGAAAGAAGTTGAGATTCCTTGTAGTAGAGTATACCTATTTATAAATAAAGTACCAGAGTTAGAATCTCCTTATAAATATGATTTTAATACATATGAAAATACAGAAGAACGTTTAAAGAAGGATGATCTTGAAAAAGATGTATACTATATTTCAGAACTTAAAAAATCATATGATATGGCATGTAAAGAGAGAGCTCCAGTTGCTATAGGTATTGGGACGTTGATTAATATGCACCTGATGAGACTTAGTGAGGATGATCGTAAAGTGGTGATGAAAAAGTGTGGTATAGCTAAAACAGATGAGGAGAAGTAGATGTTAGACGATAAACTTATAGAGATTGCAGAGAATTTAGTTGATAAAGTAAATGAAAAAGATTGGGATGAGTATAGTGAACCTAAGGTTGTGAAAGAGATATACTCTGCATTGGTTGATTTTGTAGGAAGATGTGATGTTGCTGATTATATGATTGATATTAATAGAGCTTTAATGTTTAAATGTAACTATTGCAGTAGAGAATTGAAATTGAATTTAAAGTATTTTAAAGAAGAAAAGTCTACTAAAAATAGACTAAATCTTATGATATCTATTATTATATTTACAGATGAGGAGGGATTATGATAACATCTAAAAGATATAAGGAGATATTAGATATTATTCACAATGATTTATTACTATCAACTAGATTTATGAATGGATGGTCTGATTATAGTAATAAAGAACTATTTAAAGAGCTACATGCTGAACTAATGAGTCGTACTAAAGATGAGAATTTGCTATCTTATATTATGGATATAGTTGAAATTAATGCTGCTCATGAGTATTATGATTTTGAATCACTTAAAGCAGATTATAAGAAGTATATAGATGATGTTAATGACTATATTAGTGAAATGAACTTACTAACAGGACTTTATATTTATTGCAAAGAATATGATATAAAATAAAAGGAGATATAATTATGAATTTAGAAACTCTTAATATAGGAGGAAAAGATGAGTAAGATTGATATACAAAAAGAAACTATCCAGAAGTTATTTGATTTAGCTTTAACAGAAGGTAAGAATATAGGAGAGCTTACAACTGAGTTATTTGAGGATTATATAAATGATAAAATTTATAAGTTTACTGGAAGACATGATGTAAAATATAGTATTAAGCATAGAGTCTCTATAAGAATACCTAAACTAACTGTAGATTTATTTGCATCTAATATAATTAGTGGAGCTGATTCTACACCAGAATCTGTAGCTACTGGTAAAGAAGTGATTAAAAAGTATT
>ERZ772766.1995-NODE-1995-length-10492-cov-5.079429_pt1 | contig 10492 bp, 12 predicted proteins | sample MGYA00511379_ERZ772766 | MGnify/ENA primary metagenome ERZ772766 (study PRJEB29015, sample SAMEA2737895) | human oral metagenome | biome: human oral; feature: human-associated habitat; material: dental | place: China | collected 2116 ...
TCACTGCAAAAATATCTATCGTCATCTTGTACCTTATTAGCATAAAAAAACTGTCCTAAAATTCCTAGATAGTCGTATCCTTTGCCTTGTGCTGTTTTAAAAAACTCAATAATATCTTTCGCATCAATATTACTATCTAACTCATAAATATCCATATTCTTTTGAAACTCAAATTTCCTTGTTCTAACTCCACCAGGATTAGACAAAAAAACTTGACCATTGTAAATAAATTCGGCGTGTGAATATCTTCCAAATGTCCACAACGCTACTAAATGTCCTATAAGATGTTTAGGTTTGTGGAAACTGATATATAGCTTATCTTTTTCTAATTCCATAATTTCTCCCTCTACATATTTTTATATGTTTTTTCGTATTTGTCTTTAGCATCATACTCTTTAAGTTCTTTATCAGTTAGATTTTCCAAATTATGTGTCAGTAATGTTTCTGCAGCCATTGATTTAGTAGTCTGCTCTTGCATTATGTTTGCCATTTTCATCATATCCTGTATAGTTAAATTTACGTATTTTTCACTGTTTTCTTTTGTATAAAATTTCCAATTCTCAAAAGTTGTTTTCTTCAATGCTTGACACATTACGACGATTCTTGTTAAATTTGATTGATCTATACTCCTGTTATTTTGCAAATATATCACACCGTCAACTTCAAATTCAAACGGTGCAATATCACGCTCCACTCTTAAATCGTATAATTCTTTTTTTATTTCTTCTATTCGCTTGTCTCGATCAAATACAATTTTATCATTTTTAATAGTTTCATAATTCTGTAATTCTACAACTTTTCCATCTACAAAATACAAATTTGGATTTACTTTTACTTCCTGATATTCTATTTCTTCCACTACATCTCCAACCATTGTTGGTGCCAATACCGAAACATCTTTACTCGTGCTTAATACCAAAAGACTATCTTTGTTATACATTACTTTTAAAGTTTCTGAATTGAATTCTTTTTGTTCTTTATACCAGTCATTATCCTTTTCGTCATATATCCCAATATATTTGAAATCCTTGTCTTCTATTATTTTTATTTTATCTACTATAAATTTTTTCATTTTTACCTCATTCCTAATTTTTATTTACGCAAAATAAGCATTTAACCATTGTCCATTTCTATGAAATTGCAATATTCTCATTTGTAAGATATCAATTATTCTGTCTCCTGTGCTTTCAACTACACCAGTTACGACATATCCATTTCTTTCTCTTCCTGCATCCTTTTGATAAATTACCATCTCTACATGCCCAGCCAATCTTACTTCGTAAATTCTATTGACTTGTGCGTCGTTCGCTTTATTCCAAGCATCGTGAGCTCTTTCCCACAGATTTCTTCTATCTGCATCCATATCATTCATTCGATTATCCCTGATTGCCATATCGTGATTATCCATTATTTCATTCCAATTATTATCATTACGACTGGGTACTTTATAATAAGCTCTCCATCCACTTACATTAAAACACCCTACATAGTCACCACTCTCATGATACATATACAGATGTCGTGGTGCCCAACAGTCAATACTATTACCTCTTAGTACGAAGTCACTATTACTATTACTCCTATATCCTTTTGAAAAAGGAATATACGGACTAAGATCAGGCTTTGGGGACACTTGTTTAATAGTTTGGAAATCAATTAGTCCAAAACTGTTTTCTGTCGCCGGTTTCAACAATTTACTTAAATATTTTACTAATGATTTTGCTGTTAATATTTCATCGTTATTAAGAGTTTTTATAAAATCTAAAATCTGTGATTGTAAATTCTTTGCAACCATATTTTGCAATTCATTTGACTGGTTTTCAACAGTATCTAGTGAATGTATTCGAGCTATTCCTTCTTTCGTTTCCGTTGCTACATCTGTGTATTTTACCCTCTTAATTAACTCATCATCTATTATTTTATTGTCTTCAACAAAATCAATTCTTTTAGGATATTCATTTCCAAGCCATTGGTTAAGTCCTAAACTTGTTTTATTTATTGCTGGCATACTAAATCACTTCCTTTACTCTTTATATTTTTCTCTATCTTCCCAATTTAAATTTAATGAATCCCAAGAATCCCAAGTTTTATTGTATTTATCAAACTCATCCCAAGTCATATAACTATAAACTATTTTATAACCCAAATGGGCAGGTTTATTTAATTCAATAAAATTAATGAAATTTTTTAAATTGGGCGGCACTCCGTAAATACTTGTAAATCTTATAATAAAATAGTATTCGTTAAACACTTCTGTTATTTCAATTTCTCCATTTACAAATATTCTAGCCTGTTCCTTTAAGTTAGAAGGCGAAAATATTCTCTTTGATAATAAATAATATAAAATTTTATCTCGTCTATCCTGTAGAGTTAAACTAAGGTCAGTTTCTAAATTCATAAATTTTTCATACTTTGAAATCTGTTCTTCATTGAAAAAGTTTAAAAAGGCAAACTCCTTATATTTTTCAATATCTTTTTTTATTTCCTGAGTTTCTATTACTAGACTTTTTATTAAGTCAATTTGCAAACTATTTCTAGCGATTTTCGATACTGCCTTTATTTTACTGTTCATTGACAACAACTCCTGTTATTGTTAATATTTCATTACTATCTACTATTATATTTTTTGTATCATTGTTAATTAAAACTTTACAATCTTCAACTCCATCAACTGATAAAATTATTTTTTCAACTCGATTAATTGATAATATTTCCTGATTGTTCAAAGTATAAATCGCTGAATTATCTTTTATCTGTTGCTTTATTTTAGAGATAATTAAATCTGATATATTGCTTAATTTCACCCCTCGGCTTAATATAGCTCCAACAGTTATTTCGATATCTTTATTATCAAAACTTACTACAGTAACATTAGCTCCAACTGGTCTACCGTTATCTGCTTCTATTCTTTCTTTTACTTTTTGTATTAAGTCCTCATTGGCTACTCCATTTTTGTAATTGGCAATCCTTACTTTTACCGTTCCATTTCCATTCCACAATGGTTCAACAAGAACTCTACCTACTCCATCTACTTCTTTTGCCCATTTCTCATAATCATAAATATTTCCACTATGTGCTGGTTTTAGTATTCTTTCTTTCGCTCTTGATATTAAAACATCATTAGGTTCTTTTTCATATCCATTTGTAAACGATTTCTCATTAATCACTGTAAAAATATTAGCATTAGCAATTTCAAAATTTGCTATTTCTCCAATAGCACAGTTCCCAATCTCCCCTCTTTGTAAACATTCCACCACAGCAATCGCTTTTTCATTTGATAATATTGTTGTATCATAAAGCAATTGATACTTTGTACCATCTGTTTTTAATACTATTGTTCCAGCGGGTATCGTAGTGCCAGGTTTTCCTGTTATTAATACTTCCCCAGTTGCTTTAGTTCCTTGTTTTCTAGTTACTCCAAAAAGCATTGCATGATAGTCAACAAATTCATCTTCTGTTGCGGTATCAATAAAAGTTTGCTTAACCCAAAATTCTAGCAATTTATATATTGCTTCAGCTTCTATTCCGTAAGCACTCGCAATGTCAAAATTAAATGTTCCTTCTATTTTAGAAAAATTATTTTCCAAATTAGATAAAAACTTATTCCTCGCTTCTATTTTATTCACTGTATAACACCTCACTTTCTCCGTAGACGGTAGAGACATTAAAAGAGACTTTTAAATTATTATCATCGTTGTTGTAGTTTAATTCAAAATTATAGCAGTCCAAAATATACGGATTAACTAATAAACAATCTTTAATTTCTGAAATAATTAAAGCATTTTTTATACTTTCCTGATAAACCGTACCAATATGTACATCTAAATCATTTCCATAACTATCCGAATGTATTTCGTAAAAATTTCTTTTAGTTTTAAGTGCTTTAAATATCCATACCTTGAGCGCTTCATTTCCATTTAATTCAGCAAGTTTATCACCATTTTTCAATGGTTCTAATGTATTAAAATCAATTGCATACTCAGTAAAAAGGGGTAATTCTTCTTTTTCTGTATTTTGACTCAAAAATAATTCTTCAAAATCCATATTTACACTCCTTCTATTGCACCACTTGGCATTTTCACTATTTTACTAACTACCACATAATTTATCCCCAATATCAAAACTAGCACTTCATCTCCAACTTTTAAAGTGTCTTCAAACCATATATCCTTGCTACTTTTGTAAGTTCCAGAACCTTTAATTGTTGAATGGTCATGGGTGTGTGAAGCGGGTCCATTTCCTATTGCCGTTTGAGTTGTAGCATTAATAGTTATTTCATCAATAACACCGTCTATTTTATAAGTTCTGTGATAATGCGGTAATAAGAAATTAGAGCAGTAAATCTGTTCTGAAGGTATTTCCACATTATCAAATTTTATTTTTAATTCAGGCGGTGGACTAGTGACACTAGCTCTTATAAAATTGTTGGATTGCTGTTGCACTCCATTGTCAATCATATCGTTAAGTATTTCAAACATGCTCATTATTTAGCACCTACCTTTTTCTCATTCTTCTTGTTTTTCTCACCTTTCTTGTTTTTCTTACTCTTTTTACTTTTTGATTTTTTCGATTTTGACTTTTCTTCAAATTCGGATTTATCCATCACATTTTCAAAAGTTAATTCTATATCACAATAATACATATCATTTTCCCAAGTATGTGTATCATTTTTCACTAAAAAACTACCAACAAGGTTCGTGTGTGGCTCGTGTATTCCTATTGAATAACCGCTTTGTATCAAAACATTACCAAGACAAGTGATATTTCCTGTTTTTTCAACGCTTTTCAACATCTCTTTAGCGTTACTGATATTATCCCTATCTTTGTCATACTGCATTACTTTTTGAAATAATCCGTATTTTTCCTTGTCCTCTTTATTTTCTACTTTATCTACTATTTGTTGTTTTTCTTTTTCAGTTTTATAAATAACAATTTGATTCACCATTTGTTCAATATCTTCACCATATTTAGAACTTTTTATATCTTGCTCAGAATTTAGCATAACATCTGCCAAACTTCCTTGTTCCACAACTTCTATTTTTCCATCATTACTAACAATAGAATATATTTTTTTATCTTTTCTATGCTGAATCGTATAAGCGTTCAAAATTATTTGATATCCACTCTTATTAACTGCTGGATAAGTGCAATCCACTTTGTCTTCAGGTATATTTCCAACTTCCAATTTTAACTCTCCACAAATTTCTTTCAATATTTGAGACGGTTTTTTCTTATTAAAGTTTTTTACAAAATAGTTTTTATTAAGATATATGGAGTTATCAAAACAATTAAAAGTCCTAATTTTACTATCTCCAACAACTTCAACAGAAAAAACTTTACCAATAAATAATTTATCAGCATCAACATAGAATTCCACTTTATCTCCTAAATTAGCAATTTGATTATCATCTAAATATTTTACTTCTAATGTTCGTGATGTTCCATTTATTCCACCTTTCCAAATAATTCGCTCAAATTTTTTTATATGCTCTTTATCATTAATCACAATCTTTAACATTTCCAAACTTCCTTTTTAAACTTTAATCAAGCTATCAATTTTTTCTTTTATTTTATTTTTTAATCCGCTCTTTAAATTTTCAAATCTCTCTTCCAGTTGATACTCTTTAATTGGTGAAGTCTTCCCAGTATATCGCTCATAAAGTTCATTAACATCATCAATCAATCTTGTCTGTTTCCTAGCTTCTATCAAATCAATTGTAATATCAATATCTCCTGTTCTCTCTATTATTTCATATTCCAACTGTTCAATATAACATTTAAAATAAATACTATAATTAGCACTTACCAAAGTTAAAACTTCTTTATTATCTTTATATTTCTCCAATTTTTTTATACCACTCATCGGCGAGTGAGGATTTAGTAAAAAATTAAAAAATTTAGATTTTTTAGCAGGTAAAAATGTAGAAAAATTGACTTTTTTTATGTTTTTTTCTCCTATTAATGCTACTTCTCCAACATCTAATATCTTTACAACTTCACTGTTTTGACTGCTCGTAATTTTGAAATCCGACGGTGGAATCACAAAAATAAACGGTTCTGTATCGTGCAATAACATAAATATTGATCTCATATTAAAACTCCTTTCGTAATTATTGTGATGCTTGAATTTGAGCTTGTAAATTTGACATCATAGTGTTATATGTATTTTGACTAACATTCTGTGCTATTTCTCTAGCTATACTCTCAATTTTTGCTGTGTCATTTATTGTTATATTTGACAATTGTGCTGCTATTTGTGCATTAGCTTGATGATTTATAACTTGTTCTATTGATACTGGTTGTGGTATTGGTGGTTGCATTGTGCTCAAACTAGTATTCAAAAGACTTGGCAAACTATTTAATGGACTTAATCCAGAATTGATAGCATTAGTTATAGCACTCGGATCAAATGGTTGTAAGGGATTATTATTTTGTTGTTTAGATACAAGTTGTGAAATTGCACTTGTTAATTGTGCTGTCTTATCTTGCTGAGTAAGCGCTAAATTTTGCTGTGGTGCTACCCTTGTTTTAAGTGCATTTATATCAAGTACAACCTTCTGCAAAGCTTCATATGATCTTCTGTCATATTCTTTTTGTCTTGCAATTCTCGACGCTTCTTCTTTTTGTGCTTCTGCAAGTGAAGGTAATTTAACATCACTATACCCCATATAATGAAATTGTCCATCTTTAGAGTTATATCGAGAAGCATATTTTGAAGGGTCAAAAGCATTGGTTACAGCTTGTTGTTTTGCTTTTTCTAATTTCGGGTTTTTAGGTTCTATTAGTTTTTTTACTATGTCTGGCGTATAATATCCAATAGCTCCACCAATTGCAGCACCTACTGCCGTTCCTACTGGTCCACCAATTGCTGTTCCTAATTGAGCTCCCCAAATTGCACCTTTGGCTCCTATAATTCCTCGCATTCCTATTTCTGCACCTTTTGTTAATTGTTCAGCTTGCCCTTTTAATTTTTCAGGATCTAATGCCCCGCTTTTTTGCCATTCTTCAACTCTTTTCATAAAGTCTTCCATCCACCTGGTCGCTATTGGGGCGAATGCTTCTCCTAACGATATTTTCAAATCATCTATCGCCGATTTAAATTGTGCTATTTTGTTAGCCGTTGTATTGCTCATATCATCAGCAAATTTATCCGTTGCACCACTAGAATTTCTTACAGCATTAGCAACTTTGTTATAGTTTTCTTCTGTTGTCCCCATAATAGAAGCCAGTATTTTCATACCTTCTCCACCAGCAATCATTGTCAAATATCTATTTCTTTCTTCCTGCGTAAGACCTGCAGTAGCAATTTTTAAATCATCAGATAATGCTTTTAATCCTCTAAAATGTCCTTGCTGGTCATAAAGTTGAATATTTAAGTCTTTTAAAGCATTTCCCACTTGTTTTGATGGATTAGCCAATCTTCTATAAATTCCTGCTAAATTACGCCCAGCTTGACCAGACTTAATTCCATTATCTGCAAGCACTCCTAATAAGATATTTACATCTTCAAAACTCTCAAAATTTCTTGAAGTCGCAGCAACATATTTATAAGCCTCCCCTAACATTTGTACATTGGTATTTGCATTATTACTCGTCGCAACCATTACGTCCATAAGTCTGTCAGAATCTTTTAACGACATACCAAAAGCTGTCAGGTTATCTGTGACTATATCAGAAGTTTGAGCAAAATCACTTCCAGCTGCAATTGACATTTTCAAAAGTTTTGGTGTCATTTCTAACACTTCATTTGTTTTCATACCAGCCATAGCTTGATACATTTGTGCTTCTGCTACTTCTTGAGCTGTAAATTTAGTTGATCTACCCAAATCTCTTGTTTGTTGCATAAGTTGTTTTTCTTGTTGTACTGTAGCCCCCATTATAGCCTTATTTCTTCTAACTTGGTCTTCCAAATTCGCATAAGCTTCAACAGAAGATTTTAATACACTAACTGCTGTACCTGCTCCTATACCAACTCCAACAGTTGCCAATGCTCCTTGAACTCCACTGAAAGAATTTTTTATTTTACCAGCTATGCCACCAACTTTATCTTTCAATGTTCCCAATGAACTTCCAGCCTTTTGTGCTACATTAGTAAACTTATCTTTCAATTCAAGTAAAGCACTCAATTTATATTCACTCATTCTCTAATCCACCTCCAATCATAAAAAACATAAATAACAACTCCGAATTACTTAATTCCCTTAGACTTTGCAGACTATGTCCACAATTTAAATAGTGAGCGACTGTTTTTGCTTTCCAGTCGCCCTTGATTAGTTTTTTATTTCTTCAACCACTTCTTCAACAGTAAATTTTTCATTCCAGCCAGCCTTTTTCATAAGTAATTCTGAAATATTTACTATGGTAGATTGGCTTAGTACTTTTGGCACAACTTCAATTGGATTCATTTGGCAACCCAATTTAGTAATCAATTTTTCATCTTTAAATATTTTTCCTGCAGTATAAATTAATTCACTGTCTTTGTCTGTACTGTTACTGGATAAAATATCCAGTATTTCCATTCTGTTCAATACTTCTAATTCTAAAACAGCTCCATTCAATTCTTCAACTTTAACTTTTACTGTGTCTTTTTTTTCTATTTTTTTGCTGTTTTCCAACAACATTTCCACTGTTATATTTTTCATTTTATCCCTACCTTTTCTTATTTTATTACATTTTCATATTTAACATCGCTAGGAGTAAATCCAAAAGGAATTTCTTCTTCCACAATTTCTCCTCTTTCAAATTTTGCAAGTTCAATCGAATTTAACCAAACATTATCAATCGACACCCGTTCTTCTTGTCCACGTAAACTATCAGGATCTTTTATAGATGTGACTATTCTACTTCTCACATCTTTTCCTTTTACCCAATTTTCAAGTATTTTTTTTCCACGAGTATAAACTTTAAAAACTTTTATAGTTCCTTCACCTTTCAATCCTGTTATTTTACTATCAACAGAAATCCCCAGTTGTACTTCTTTTCTTTCCGCTGTAATTTTAGCCTCTACAGATTTTAACTCCGCTACTTTTTCATTATCAAGCCATAACTCCCCATAAGCTCCTGTTATTGTTCTGTTTCCTCTTATATTTTCCGACATTTTATCAACTCCTTTTCATTACATTGTCATTGTTAAACTAAGTGAAGCCATAGTGTCTACAAATCTTACATCTCCAGTTAAATAAACCTCATCGCCAGTAGGGTACTGTAAAATTTCTAAATCCGTCATACCGTCTGTTTCCAACCCATCTATAATGATTGCCCTTTTATGTGCTTCAATATCAATTTCTACTTTATTGTCATAATCTCCATTCAATACATTTGGTGACATTTCTTTAAAATATACTTTCGTTATATTTGAACAAAAATTCATTTTATTATCATAATCACTGATATAATTTCCAATCCAATATTTTTTAAATGTGTCCCTTATATCATCCACAATAAAGCACATACCCTCAACGACTTTAATTTTTCTTGTATCTTTTTTCCAAGTACTGTCAAATGTAGTTTTAGAATTAACACCATAATTTACCCTAACTATATCTTCATCCATATACAAACTGAATTTACCAAGTTTAGGCTCATAATCTTCAACTTCTTTCAAATCATTCATGATGTGATTATCAGCACTACGGTTTAATGGCATACCTGCAATAAGTCCTGCAATAGCTGCTGTATATTCCTGTGCTGTAAAATCTCCATAAATAGACTTATATGTTCCACCATTTGCAAGTTCTACAATAGCTACATGATCTGTTTTATTCGCATAGCTTGATACATATTTTATAGTTTTACCAATTGCGCCAGTATTTCCAAATTGTTGTTTTACCCAATTTACAACCGTTTGGTCTTCTGTTTCTAATGCTTTTGGATAAGCTAACCAGTTGAACTTTCGCATTTCTAAATCCTTTAATACTTTGCTTGTATCTTCTCCACTTTGTATAACTCTGATTAATATTTTAAATGCTCCATAATGCATAGCTAAATTAATATATTTAATATTATCTTTATCCCATTTTTCAGTTTCAACATCGGCTATAGTTTTAAAAGTGTACCATTTTTCAGTAGCTTTTGTATCTTGTAAAATCAAACAAACAGTACCTCTTTCACTTCTTTGAATAGCTGTCGTTGCTAATGTTTTAAACGCAATACTAATGCTTGGACTCGCATTAATTTGTCCGACTATTGCCATTTTATCACTCTCCTATTTCTTTAATTTCATTTTTAAATTTCTCATTATCTTGTAATTAAATGGAACTCCGTTTTTATCAAATAATGATAATTTTTTAAACACCTCATCACTAATCAAATCATTATTCTCATCAAATAATGATACTCTATTACCTTTTTCATCAAATAGATCTAATTTTTTTAGCAATTCATATTCCGTTAATTCAGTATCCCCATTCAATATTTCTTTTATTGTTTCAATACTATTGTCAAAAGTTCTTAAATCAGTCCCATACACATCAAATAAATCTAAATCGAAAAT
>ERZ772766.1996-NODE-1996-length-10487-cov-37.950633_pt1 | contig 10487 bp, 9 predicted proteins | sample MGYA00511379_ERZ772766 | MGnify/ENA primary metagenome ERZ772766 (study PRJEB29015, sample SAMEA2737895) | human oral metagenome | biome: human oral; feature: human-associated habitat; material: dental | place: China | collected 2116 ...
CCAGCACATTGTCACGGAAGACCATGAGCGTGGGGATCGAGGAGATGCCCAGGGCGCCGGCGAGGTCCTGCTCGGCCTCGGTGTCCACCTTGGCGAAGGTGATGTCGGGGTTGGCCTCGGAGGCCTTCTCGTAGATGGGGCCGAAGCGCATGCACGGGCCGCACCAGGAGGCCCAGAAGTCGACAAGCGTGATGCCCTCGCCGTGGACGGTGTCCTTGAACTCGGGGCCGGTGATGTTCTTGGTGGCCATGAGCATTCCTTTCAAGACTGCGGATACTGATCGGTTCCACTGCGGCCAACACCTTCAGGGCCCACCCTATTCCTGGGGCCATGTGCACTCCACCGCCGACGGTGTCGATCCAGGCACCCCAGCACCACACATGACCGTTTCCAGACACGTCCCCACCCAAGATGTCCAACAACTACCCATTGTGTGCAATCCAGACCCTTCAAATGTTTCACAACAGTGCTTTGACTGACACCCTGGACTTGAGGATGTTCGTCAGCGACACCATCGGAGAACTCATGAGGGGCACTCCACTTGAGCCGGCCTCGGTCGGCTGCGCGACACTCAGGTCATGATTGGGCGTCGACTCGGCTCGCACGGAGCAGCCCCGGCACACGCCAGCCGCTTTGTTCCCGCGCCCCAGGGGACCGTCTTCGTGCCGGCGTGCGCGCCCTCGTCGACTGGCTGCTTACGCCTTCGACCTCGTCGACTTCGCATTCACCAATCCAAGTTTCACCGTGCGCAAGGTCGAGGCGGCCCTCGGCATCTCATATGGACGAGCCAACAGCCTCGTTGGCCAGCTGATCGACATCGGAGTGCTCGACGTCGTCAAAACGGGCTCGCAACCTCGTCGCTTCAGCGCCCCCGCCGTCCTGAAGGTCCTACTCACCTGACCCGACCTGACCTGACCTTGTCACGCTCTCTCCCACGCGGCCGGGGACATTCCACGCGTCGGGGTGCACTATCTTCCGGCCGGGGACATCCTGCGCGTACGGGTGCAGGAATCCGGTCCCCGTACGCGCGACACGCCCCCGGCCGCGGAAAATGTCCCCGACGGCGCTTACTCAGGGCCGCTGCTCTCACCCAGGGCGGTCGCCACGGCCGCCTTCGACGACGTCGAGCGACTCCCTGCGGCCAGCACGGCACTGAGAACGACGAACACCCCCATCACCCAGGCCATCGTGCGGGGCGTCCCGCTGGAGAAGACGGTCAGAAGGAGAGAGGCCACGATCCCGCTCCCGTACTGGAGCGAGCCCAGGAGCGCTGCGCCCGAGCCCGCCACGGCGCTGTCGATGCTGCCCAGGGCAGCGGCGTTCGTCGTGGCGGCGATGACGCCGTTCATCGAGAACATGATGAAGACCGGGATGATGACGCCCCAGACTCCGCCGAGTCCGGTGAGGGCGCAGGCGACGAGGCAGATGGCACCCACGGTGGACACCGCGGTCGCCGTCCGCAGAAGTCCGGGCAGGGAGTACCGCTTGACGAGCTCGCGGTTGACCGCGCTCATGGCGGCTACCCCAAGGATGTTGACCCCGAAGAGGAATCCGTAGAGCTCGGGGCTGACGTGAAAGTACGTGATGTACACGAAGGACGATCCGGTGATGAAGGCGTAGACCGCGACGTAGAAGCAGGTCACGCACAGGGTATATCGGAGGAAGGTCGTGTTCCTCAGCAGGCTCAGGTAGCTCGCGAAGGCCGCTCCGAGTGAGGCCTAGGCCGCGCGCTTCTCCGGCGGCAGCGACTCGGGAAGGGTGAGCACGGCCAGGAGCAGGACCACCCCGATGGCGGCCATCAGCCAGAAGATCATGTGCCACGAGGCGAGTCTGAGGAGCCAGCCCCCGGCGAGGGGGCCCGCGATCGGCGCTACCGCCATGATGATCATGAGGGTGGACAGCATCCTCGCCGCCTGGGCGGAGCCGTAGAGGTCACGGATCATCGAGCGTGAGAGCATGGGGCCCACGCACGCGCCGACCGCCTGGAACATCCGCCACAGGACGATCTCCGCGATGCTCGACGACAACGCGCACCCCACCGAGCCGATGGCGAACAGCGCCATGCCGATGGCGAGGGGCTTCTTCCTCCCGATGCGGTCACTGATCGGCCCCCAGATGAGCTGGGCCAGCGCGAAACCGATGACGAATCCGGTGACGGTCAGCTCGGTGTTCCCGTGGAGATCCGCCTCCATCGTGGGCAGGGCAGGGAGGTAGAGGTCGGTCAAGAGCGACGTGCAGGCCATAAGGGCGCTCAGGATGAGTGAACGACAGACTCGCCTTGTTCGCGGTCACAGTGCTCCTTAGAGGCTCCTTGAAGTTGATATGGGGCGCTAGCCCACGGCGTACAAGGATGTCCGCAGCGACCTTCCGAGGAGTTGCTGGCAGTGCACCCCAGGAGTGGGCCTCAGGTCTCGTTTTTCCGTACCTTACGCCGTCGTCAGCGGGGACACTCTGCGCAGCCGGGTGCGAACCGCTCCGGCCGGGGACATCCTGCGCGTACGGGTACAGGATTCCGGTCCCCGTACGCGCAGGCTGCACCCGTACGCGAGAAATTGTCCCCGACGGCGTCGAACGTCCCCACCCGTGAACGCGGCTGACGGCCTCCGACCTGGCGACTCCGATAAATTGGACGCCGTGGAGCCATCTGAGGACAGTCCCTTCCTGGACAGGCTCGCGTCCGCCCGCCTCACCGCGCGCGAGCTCGACGTCGCCCGTTTCTATGAGGACAACCTGCCCGGCGCCGCCCTGCTCAACCTTGAGGAGGTCTGCCGCGCCGTGGGGGTCTCCTCGGCGACGGTAGGGCGGTTCGCCCGCAAGCTCGGGTACAGCGATTTCCGCGTCATGAGCCGCAGCCTGCGCGCCGGCGTGCGCGAGGAGCTGTCCTTACCGGTTGAGCGCCTTCGGCGGTTGCACGACGGCGCCGCGCCGCCGCCTCAGTCCGTGCTCGAGCAGCGCATCGCCTCGGCTCAGGAGGTGCTTTCCGGCTGTCCCTCCGCGATCGATGCGGAGGCCTTCGTTCGCGCCTGCACGCTGGTCGGTGACGCCAATCGCCCCCTCTACCTGGGAGCCGTCGCCACGGGACGGCCCCTCATGCAGTACTTCGGCCTCCTGCTGTCCTATCTCAGAGGTGGCGTCGTCATCCTGGACGGCACCGACCGCTGGGCGCATGCCCTGGCGGGGCTAGAGGCCGACGCCGTCGTCCTCGCCGCGACCTTCGACCGCCACCCGGCCCCGGTCGAGGCCCTGCTGCACCTGGCACACCAGCGCGGCGCCACCTCGATCCTCCTGACTAACCGGCGCACCGGACCGCTCGTGCCCCTGGCGGATATCCTTCTGACGACGCCGCTGGTCACCCAGGAGCCGATGTTCAGGACGCGGGTGGCCACGCTCGTCGTCCTCGAGGCGATGCTGGACGCGGTGGCGGCCGAGCGACCCGGGCACCCAGAGCCCCGCCGCGCCGAGGCGGTCGAGGAGACCTTCGACCTCATGCGCGGATACCTGTAACAGCTCTGTCGCGCTCCGCCTCGGCCGACGCGCCATTGCACCAGCATCGATGGGCGCCCCCTAAGAACAGGCGTTAGTTTACTGTCACTGCTCAACAGCATCGTCACTAAACTGACGACCCGTTCCATCCACTCGGAGGAGACCACATGCCGGCCAAGCCAACCATCGTCACCGACCCACTGACCAACCGCGGCACCGGCTTCACCGAGGAGGAGCGGCGTCGGCTCGGGCTCATCGGTCGCTTCCCCTCCGCCGTCGAGACCCTGGACCAGCAGGCCGCGCGAGCTTACGCACAGCTGACCGCCCAGCCCACGAACCTGGACAAGTACGTCTTCCTCGACCAGCTCCACAACCGCAACGAGGTCCTCTACTACCGGGTGCTCGCCGACCACCTCGCCGAACTGCTGCCGATCGTCTACGACCCCACGGTCGGCGAGGCCATCAAGAAGTGGAGCCGCGACTACCGCCGGTCGCGCGCCGTCTACCTGTCCGTGGACCGTATCGAGGACGTGCGCCCCTCCCTGGAGGGCCTGGGTCTGGGGCCCGACGACGTCGATCTGCTGGTCGCCTCCGATGCCGAGGAGATCCTCGGGATCGGGGACTGGGGCGTCAACGGCACCGACATCTCCGTAGGCAAGCTCGCCGTCTACACGGCGGCCGCCGGCATCCACCCCGAGCGGACAATCGCCGTCAACCTGGACTGCGGCACGGACAACGAGGCCCTGCTCAACGACCCCGCATACCTGGGCAACCGTCACACACGCGTGCGCAGCCAGCAATACGACGCACTCATCAACGAGTACCTGTCCGTCGCGGCCGAGCTCTTCCCCCACGCGCTGCTCCACTTCGAGGACTTCGGCCCGTCCAACGCGCGCCGCATCCTGCTGGCCAACCGCGAGAAGTACCGCATCTTCAACGATGACATGCAGGGCACCGGCGCGATCGTCATCGCCGCAGTGGTCTCCGGCATGAAGGTCACCGGCCAGAGCTTCGCCGACCAGCGCCTGGTCGTCTACGGCGCCGGCACCGCCGGTACCGGCATGGCCGACCAGATCCACGCGGGCATGGTCCGAGACGGGCTCAGCCCCGACGAGGCACGCTCCCGCATCTGGCTCATCGACCGGGCGGGCCTCATCACCGACGACATGGAGGACCTGCCCGACTACCAGCAGGCCTACGCGCGACCGGCCTCCGAGGTGGCCGACTGGACACGCGAGCACGGCAAAGTCGGCCTGCTCGAGACGGTGCGCCGGGTTCATCCCACGATTCTTATCGGCACCTCCACGGACCACGGGGCCTTCACCCGTGAGGTCATCGAGGAGATGAGCAGCGGCGTCGAGCGCCCCATCGTCCTGCCGCTGTCCAACCCCACCGAGCGGATCGAGGCCATGCCCGCCGACGTCGTCGCATGGTCCGGCGGCAAGGCGCTGGTCGCCACCGGTATCCCGGTAGAGCCCTTCGAGTACGAGGGGACCACGTTCACGATCGGCCAGGGCAACAACGCCCTGCTCTACCCGGGTCTGGGCCTGGGGGTCATCGTCTCCGGCGCGAGCCGGGTGACCGACGGCATGCTGCTCGCCGCCGCACAGGCCGTCGCGAGCCAGGTCGATCCCACCAGCCCGGGCGCATCCCTCCTGCCTCCGGTGGAGAACCTGCGCGCCTCCTCGGCGACGGTCGCCGTCGCGGTCGCCCGCCAGGCCGAGGCCGACGGCGTCGCCACCGCGAGTCACGACAACCTCATCCAGGCGGTTCAGGACGCCATGTGGCAGCCGGTCTACCCCGAGGTCGAGGTCTGAGCCGCCGGCTGACGGGAGCAGAGGGACGGCGCGCGGCCGGGCTCACCGCCCGGACCGCCGCTCTGCTCCTGGACTCGGGCCAGTCCACTCACGCCGCGGTGGCCACCGTTGAACGGCTCAACGAGCTGCTGGGCACCCGGTTGACGCTGCTGCCCACCTGGTCGCAGGTCACGCTCACCGACGCCGACGGGGCCGTATCCGCGGTCCAAGCCATCCGCCCTGTGGCGGTGCACATGGGACGCGTCCCTCATCCAGCGCCGTCTGAGTGCTACCGGAGCCCTGAGCCTCGACGAGCTGGAGGACTTACTGGAGGAGGTACGGACCCAGCCCTCCAGCCCTACCTGGATGTTCGCCCTGGCGGCGGGCCTCGGCGCGAGTCTGCTGGCCCTTATCTTCGGGGCCCACCACCTGCCGTCAGTCACCCTCGCCTTCGCCGCGGCGGGAGCAGGCGGCCTCGCGCGGCGCGCGCTGGCGGAGCGGACGACAGCAGTCACCCAGACCTTTGCCGCCGCTCTTATCGGCGGCCTGGTCGGCGCACTCGCCGTCCACCTCGGCTGGACCGGCACGGCTCGGCTCGTGGCCGTGTGCCCGGGGATGGTGCTCGTGCCCGGCCCCCAGGTCCTCAACGGCGCCATCGAGATCGCCGAGCGCCGCCACGACATGGGCCTGGCACGGCTGGCGGACGCGGCACTGACGATCCTGGCCATCAGTGCGGGCGTCGTCGGAGGCCTGCTCATCGGTGGCACCGGCCTGCCGCTGACCGCGACGACCGACGCGATCCCACTGTGGCTCGACGTCCTGGCCGCCGCAGTCCTCGCCATGTGCTACCCGGTGTACTTTTCCATGCCGATCAGGACCTTCGGCTGGGCGTTCCTGGCCGGCGGGCTCGCGCACGCGGCGCACTGGGTCGCGCTGACGTGGTGGCACTGGAACGCGCCTGCCTCCTCTCTGCTGGCCTGCCTGGTGGCGGGCGGCCTGCTCACACCGGTGTGCCACTCACGGCACATTCCTTTCGCGGGGGCGGGTTTCGCCGCGGTCGTGGCCCTTGTACCCGGCGTGTACCTGTTCCGCGCTGCCGCAGGGACACTGAGCCTGGTGGGAAAGGCACACGCGGAGGCGGTACTGGAGGCGACGGCGAGCGACCTGGCCACTGCCATCACCATTGTGCTGGCGATGGCAGTCGGGTTGGTGGTGCCCCACCGGATACGGATCCGCCTCGCTCGATAGGGACATGCCGCCCGTAGGGATCAGCGCGACCTCCCGGCGGGGACATCCTGCGCGTACCGGTGCAGAAAACCTCCCCGTACGCGCGGACTGCACCAGTCGGCGAGAAGGTGCCCCGCCGGTGAGGGCAGTACGGCTCCGTCCTAAGCGCCGTCTACCATCGGAGCATGCCGACCGAAGACAGCACGGGCACTCGGCTGCGGGCGTGGGAGCGAGCCACGGAGTGGCCGCTGACCGGCGCCGCCATCGTCTTCCTGGGCGCCTACGCCTGGGAGGTGCTCACCAACGCACAGGGCGGGGCCAAGAACGCAGCCGAGCTGGTGATCGACGCCGTGTGGGCGCTGTTCGGCGTCGACTATCTTGTCCGCCTGGCACTGGCGCCGAACCGGGGGTACTGGTTTCTCCACCACCTACCCGACCTGGCGGTCATTGCCCTGCCGGTCCTGCGGCCGCTGCGGCTCCTGCGCCTGGTGACACTCGTGAGCATCATGCAGCGCAGCGCCGGCACCGCGCTGCGTGGACGCATCACCCTGTACACGGCTGGCAGCGCCTCGCTGCTGATCTTCACCTCGGCGCTGGCCACGCTGGATGCGGAGCGTCATGAGCCGGGCTCCTCGATCCGGACCTTCGGCCAGGCCCTGTGGTGGGCGCTGACGACGATCACCACCATCGGCTACGGCGACACCGTCCCGGTCTCCACGGAAGGGCGTTTCATCGCGGCACTGCTCATGATCGGCGGGGTGGCGCTCATCGGCGTGGTCACAGCGACCCTGGCCTCGTGGATCGTCTCGCTGGTCGAGGAGGAGAACGCCGAGCAGGAGGCCGCCACGCAGGCGCAGGTGGCCGCCCTGCAGCAACAGGTCGTCGAGCTCAGTGAGCGCATCGACCGTCTCCTGGAGGAACGGGAGTCGGGCCACTGACTGCGCCCACTCGCCCCGGTCCGACGTCGTGCACTGTGCATACCCGCGCAGACGCCGAGCCGGGCATTTCTCGCGTGGCCCGACCGAAAAACGGTCACCCTACGCGAAAAATGCCCGGCTCGGCGCGAAGAGAGGAGAAGAGGAGAGGAGAGTCCCGTCAGCCCCGGATCTCGGCGGCCACCAGCTCGGCGAGCTCGACGGCGTTGAGGGCCGCGCCCTTGCGCAGGTTGTCCCCGACGGCGAAGAACTGCAGGCCGTGGCCCGGCGCGAAGGCCTGGTCGGCGCGCAGGCGCCCCACGAAGGTGCCATCGCGGCCGGCACCCTTGAGAGGGCTGGGCACGTCCTGATAGGTGACGCCGGGCGCCGCCTCCAGCAGCTCGCGGGCTCGCTCGACGCTGATCTCACGCTCGAACTCGGCGTTGACGCTGAGCCCGTGGCCGGAGAACACCGGGATGCGCACGCAGGTCCCGGAGACCAGCAGGTCCGGGATCCCCAGGATCTTGCGGGACTCGTTGCGCAGCTTCTGCTCCTCGTCGGTCTCACCGGAGCCGTCACCGGCGTCGCCGCCGGCCCAGGCCACGGCGTTGAAGGCGATGGTGTCGACGTAGACCTCCGGCGCGGGGAACTCGACGGCCCGCCCGTCCAGGGCCAGGCCCTCCATGTCCTCGTTCACGACGGCGCGCACCTGCCCGGCAAGCTCGGCCACCCCGGCCCGCCCGGAGCCGGAGACGGCCTGGTAGGTCGAGACGATGAGACGGATGAGCCCGGCCTCCTCGTGCAGCACCTTGAGGGCGGGCATGGCCGCCATGGTGGTGCAGTTGGGGTTGGCGATGATGCCCTTGGGGCGCTCGCGCAGCGCGTGCGGGTTGACCTCGCTGACCACGAGCGGCACCTCGGGGTCCTTGCGCCAGGCCGAGGAGTTGTCGACGACGACGGCCCCGGCCGCGGCGAAGCGGGGGGCGTGCTCGCGCGAGGCGGCGCCCCCGGCGGAGAAGATGGCGACATCGATACCCGCCAGGTCCGCGGTGGCGACGTCCTCGACCTCGATCTGGGCGCCACGGAAGTCCACGACGGTCCCGGCGCTGCGGACCGAGGAGAAGAAGCGCACCGAGCGGGCGGGGAAGTCGCGCTCGGCCAACATGGCGCGCATGACACGGCCGACCTGGCCGGTGGCCCCCACGACGGCGACGGAGACGCCGTCGGCCACTCCGGTGTAGGTGTTCACGGGATTGCTCATCGTCCGGTCCCTCCGTAGACGACCGCCTCGGCGGCCTGGGCGTCGAGGCCGAAGGCGGAGTGGACGGCGCGCACGGCCTCGTCGAGCACGGCGTCGTCGACCACCACCGAGATGCGGATCTCGGAGGTGGAGATCATGTGGATGTTGACCCCGGCCTCGCTCAAGGCGCCGAACAGGCGCGCCGAGACCCCCGGGTTGGAGCGCATACCGGCCCCCACCAGGGACAGGATGCCGATGTCGGGGTTGAAGTGCAGGCTGCGGAAGCCCAGCTCCTCGCGGGCGCCCTCCAGGGCGGCGCGGGCGGTGGCGGAGTCGCCGTCGGGGCAGGTGAAGGAGATATTGGTCAGGCCCGTGCCCTCGGCGGAGACGTCCTGGACGATCATGTCGATGTTGGCGTCGGTGCCGGCCACGATCGCGAAGATGCGGGCGGCGGCGCCGGGGACGTCGGGCACGCCCACGAGCGTGATCTTGTCCTGGCTGCGGTCGTGGGCGATTCCGGAGATGACGGGGGCTTCCACGTGGTCCTCCTTGGCGGACGGGCGGGGGCGGGCCTGGGCCCGCGCGGCGATGGCGTTGCGGTGCGCGGTGTCGACGACGGAGGCCGAGGGCCCGTCGTCGAGTCCGGCGGGGTCTGAGGGCGAGGCCGGGGCGGCGGGGGCGGCCCCCTGGCTCGCCGAGCCGGCGGGAGTGGCGGCGCTGGCCGGGGAGGCAGGCGTCGCAGGGCTGCCCGGCGTCGCGATGTCGGCGGCGACGACGTCGTCGAGCTGGGCGGCCACGACCGAGGGCACGAAGGCGCCCTCGCGGCGGCCGTCGTAGATCCAGGTCCCGGTCTTGTCGGAGAAGGAGGAGCGCACGTGCAGGGGCACCCCGAAGCGGCGGGCGTACTCCACGGCGCGCAGGTGGAGGATCTTGGCGCCGTGGGCGGCCAGCTCCAGGGTCTCCTCGCTGGAGAGGGACTCGATGCGCTTGGCGGTGGGGACGATGCGGGGGTCGGCGGTGAACAGGCCGTCGACGTCGGTGTAGATCTCGCAGACGTCGGCGTTGAGGGCGGCGGCCAGGGCGACGGCGGTGGTGTCGGAGCCGCCGCGTCCCAGCGTGGTGGTGTCCTCGACCTCGTTGATGCCCTGGAAGCCGGCGACAATGGCGACCGCGCCGGTCTGGATGGAGCGGGCAACGCGCTCGGGCAGCACCCCGACGATGGAGGCCTTGCCGTACTTGGAGTCGGTGAGGACGCCGGCCTGGGCACCGGTATAGGCGTGTGCCGGCACGCCGAGCTCGGTGACGGCCATGGCGAGCAGGGCCATGGAGATGCGCTCACCGGCGGACAGCAGGATGTCCATCTCGCGGGCGGGGGCGTGGGTGGTCAGGGCTGCGGCCTGGTCGAGGAGCTCGTCGGTCGTGTCCCCCATCGCGGAGACAACGACGACGACCGTGTTGCCGGCCTGGCGGGTGGCGACGATGCGCCGGGCGACGCGTCGCATCGCGTCGACGTCGCTGACGGACGAGCCGCCGTACTTCTGGACGACCAGTGCCATGTGGCGCTCCTCGGGTCCTGGAATCAGTGCGTGTCTAGCATCAGGTGCTCCGCGCCGGTGCGGGCGTCCTGGCAGGGGCTTCCGGGGTCTGGAGCCGTCGCCGCGCGGCGCCCACGACGACGTGGCTGGGGCAAGCATACGGTGCGCCGTGTTGCCGACACATCACGAGGCTGTGGGCTCACGGCCCACACTTCAACAAATTCTTCAAAAATGACCGGTGGGGTCTGGTGGTGGATGCACCACTCGTGGAGGGGTGTTGTGTGTCTGGGAC
>ERZ772766.1997-NODE-1997-length-10486-cov-2.886205_pt1 | contig 10486 bp, 6 predicted proteins | sample MGYA00511379_ERZ772766 | MGnify/ENA primary metagenome ERZ772766 (study PRJEB29015, sample SAMEA2737895) | human oral metagenome | biome: human oral; feature: human-associated habitat; material: dental | place: China | collected 2116 ...
CAAAAGGGATATATCACAAATAACAATACAGGAATATTGGTGACTGTAAGAAATGACAATTTGGACAAAGCCGATAAGGTTAAAGAAGAGGTATTGGATGACATAAATTTTGCTTTATATAAGAATGATATAAAGGCAAATATCATGAATCAGACCTTGAAAAATAATGTAGATGCATCTAAATTTGCAAAGGAAAATAATATATCCATAGGGAAAGCGGTATTTGTGCTTAATTTGGCAGCTAAAGACAGCAGCTTGGATGCAAAAGAGTTGGCTAAAATGAAGGTAAGCGATATTGCAATTCTGGTTGCAAAAAAGGGCATAGACATAAGAGATATAGTTGACTATGATGATGACGACAGTATTTGGGAAAATATTGCAGATGCCATTGAAGATGTAGATGAAGATGTTAATGAAAACATTACAGGTACTACAGCAGCTTTATCAAAAGAAAAGGCAAGTAAGACAAAGCAAATCAGCATCAATGAAGCAAAGCAAATTGCACTTGCACATGCAAAGGTTGCACAAAAAGATGCTACTTTTGTTAAGACTGAACTTGAGTATGAGAATAACAGGCAGGTGTATGACATAGAATTCTATAGCGGAAATGTTGAGTATGATTATGAGATAGATGCAGTAAGCAAAGAAATAATATCAAGTGATTTTGATATTGAGGATTACAGTATACCTGTTAATACTCAGGATGCACAGCAACAGACTAATGTAAATACTGCAAATGGAGATATAGGTATAGAAAAAGCAAAAGATATAGCACTTTCTGATGCAGGTCTTTCACGAGGTAATGTATCCTTTGTTAAGGCGGAGCCGGATTATGATGACGGTGTAAAAGTCTATGATATAGAGTTTTACAGTGCAAATGTTGAATATGATTACGAAATCAATGCGGCAAGCGGTGCAATAGTATCAGTTGACAGGGATATTGAAAATTATTCAATACCTACAGCAGCTCCAAATCATACTGAAGTACCTACACCTGCACCTACAGCGGCACCTGCGCCGACAGCAGCGCCGGCTCCTACAGCGGCTCCAAATCAAGCGGCACATTCCAATATTTCTGCAGAAAGAGCAAAGCAGATAGCGCTTTCTCATGCAGGGGTTTCAGGAGTAAGCTTTACAAAGGTAGAGCTTGATATAGATGATGGAGTATCGGTCTATGATATAGAGTTCAAGGCAGGCAATGTGGAATATGATTATGAGATCAATGCGGCAAGCGGTGCAATAATCTCAAACAGTTCTGAAATTGATGATTAGCAGTTAAATTTATAAAAAATAAATAGGTTTAAGTAAAGTCCCCTAAGGTTTTAGAATGTAGATCTGAAACTTTGGGGGACTTAATTATTCTTAGAAAGAAACGAAAATAAAAAAATTAATTTAACTTGCAATAAAATGTTATGCTCATGCATTAATATAGTGAAAGGATAAATAAGAAAAGCTTTAAGCGGCGATAGTCTTGTAAGATGATCCAAATGAACGTCGACGGTGGATAGTAAACTTATAAAAGTATCGCAAAGGTAAATACAGAGGCATAATCAGTCTTTACCCTTTCAGTAACAAAAATGTTTATAATGCAGAAAATATTTTGCAGAAGACTTTTTTGAAAATATAGTAAAAACGGACCGAAAGAGCGAATGATATTACAAAGAATATGTTTAAGAGAATCTAACAAAATATTTTTCTGTGGAGACGGAAAGGATGGAAAACAATGAAAAAGTTTAATATACTCAGCAGAGGTTTTATAGGTGCGGCAACAGTGGCTTATGTGTTGTTTGCAGCAGGAATTGTAGGTGTTCCGTATTATGGAAACAATTTTGTTCCGGACTCACATGTGGACATAGATGTCAATCCGGGAGTAGAGATTGTGACAAACAAAAATAACAAAGTTATAGAGATACAATCTACCAATAAGGATGGAAAAGCTGTTATTGATGGAATGGACCTAAAGAATGCAGAGCTTAAGGTTGCGGTAAATGCACTTATCGGTTCAATGGTTCAAAAGGGATACATTGAAAATAATAATACAGGAATATTGGTTACTGTAAGAAATAATAATCCGGATAAGGCAAAAGAAGTTAAAAAAGAAGTACTGGATGATATAAATATTGCTTTGGATAAGAATGATGTAAAGGCAAATGTTATGAATCAGATTTTGAAAAATGCTGTAGATGCTGATAAATTTGCAAAAGAAAACAATATATCAATAGGAAAGGCGGTATTTGTACTTAATCTTACAGCTAAGGATAATACTCTTGATGCAAAAGAGTTAGCTAAAATGAGGGTAACCGATATTGCAGATTTAATTGAGAAAAAAGGCATAGATATAAAAGATATAGTTGACTATGACAGTGAAGACAGCATCAGGGAAAATATAGCAGACGCTATTGAAGATGTGAATCAAAATCTCATCAGTAATACAGTTGTTGAAGTAAACACAGCAAAGCAAATAAGTGCCGATGATGCAAAGAAGATTGCACTTGCAGATGCAAAACTTTCAGAAAAGGATGTTACATTTGTTAACATAGAGCTTGATTATGAGAATAACAGATTGGTTTATGATGTAGAATTTTACAGCGGAAATGTAGAGTATGATTATGATATAGATGCACTGACTGGAGAAATAGTATCAAGTGATTTTGATATTGAAAACTATGATATATCGGTACAGACTACAGCAGCACAGCAGGAGACAACAGCTCCATCTGCAGATATAGGTGTAGAAAAAGCAAAAGAGATAGCACTTGCTCATGCAGGTCTTTCACAGGACAAGGTTTCATTTGTTAAGGCTGAACTTGATTACGAAGACGGTATAAAAGTTTATGATATTGAGTTTTATAGCGGAAATGTTGAATATGATTATGAAATCAGTGTGGCAGACGGCAGCATAATATCTGCTGACAGGGATATTGAGAATTACTCAATTCTTACACAGGAGCCTGCACCAAAGGTGACAGCAGCACCTGCGGAAACAGCGGCACCTACCAAGGCGGCAGTTTCAGGTATTTCAACAGAAAAAGCAAAACAAATAGCTCTTTCACACGCAGGAGTGGGAAGTGCAAACTTTACTAAGGTGCAGCTTGACACGGAAGATGGAATTAGAGTTTATGAAATTGAGTTCAAGGTGGGCAATGTTGAATATGATTATGATATAGATGCTTCAACCGGTGCGATAGTTTCAAGCAGCTCTGAAATTGATGATTAACAGTAGTTTATTTGTTTTGAAAAAATTAAAAGGCTTGAAACAGCCGGCTTTGAAATCGATGATTAAATAGTAGTTTATTGGAATAAAGGAACTGTAAACAATAGCAGTAAAGTTATAAAAATTATCTTATTTATGATTAGACATAAAATAGCCCTATATAGATATAATTCTTAACAACCTTCATTAAATATATATTTTAATTAACAAGGTCCTCCAAAGTTTTAGGATAGAAATCCGAAACTTGGAGGACTTTGCATTTTAATTAAAGTACTGTTAAGAAAGTAAAAGGTCAGAAAGAGGCTTTATTTAGCTGTCTGTTTAAATAAAATTTAATTTGGAGAAGATTCTGACCGAGTCCGTTTTTTTGTACATCAAAACTGCTATACTTTATACGATAACAAAGTATAGAGAGCAAATTACGGAGGTAGGCTATGACCGGAATGGATTTAATAAATATAGCAAAAGAAACAATAAAGTTTACAAAGGAGTATATTAAGAAGAATAATAGCAGTATTTCAGCTGCCAAGGTATTTGGCTATGAGCATCTTAGAGATATTGAGAAAGATAAATATTATAAAGAAAATATGTATGGGGCTTATTATAAATTAGATTATGATATGCCGCTATGTAATCACAAAGAATGTATGTCAGACTCACACCTTGGATTTGCAAAAGGAATTACCTATGAAGGTGTTCCTTTTGAAGCGGAACTTACACAACATGGCAAAACAAAAACTCTTTGTGTAATAATGCCGGCTATTTTTTATTCATCCCCTATTAAGGCTGATTTAGAAAAAGAGTATAAAGAAGATTCAAATATTATAGAAATACCCGGAGTAGAAGAATATGATGTCAGTATTCTTGATATAGGCATGGTAGATGAGGGGGTAGAAGATGATATCAGTGTGATAATTAAATATGTAGATTTTTTAATAGAACATGAAATTTTAAGCTTCTCATCAAACCTTTATAATGGGACGGTTATGTATAGAGTTGATGAATTGGGCAACGAACTTGCAAAGATACTGGTCAGCTTGGAAGATGAAGAAGGATTATTGGCATATACGAATCTGTCTTTTAACCGCAAAGGAATATCAAAAACTGAAATAAAAGTAGTAAAATAGTAGTTTAGATATCTAAATTAAAAACTGTTAATAATCGGGCTGACAATATGCTATACTTTATAATAAAGTGCTTAGGTTAAGCAAAGAGGAGGGAAAAAATTTTTGCTTAGGATTTCCTACTTCACTTTATATTAATATGAAATAGAAAAGACCTGTCCGGAGGGAGAAATTGTGGGAGTAAATAAACGATTTGAAAAATTAAAAAAGTTCCAAGTCTTTAATGGGGCAAAACTGAAATATTTAGCATTTATATCAATGCTGATAGACCATATAAACAATGCGTTAATAACACCTATGCTTGACGGTAGAGGGATTTTATTACATTTATCTAATATACTTTCAATTTTGGGAAGAATTGCCTTTCCTATATTTGTCTTTTTTATAGTAGAGGGATTTTTTAAAACGAGTAACAGGAGGAAGTATCTGCTTACACTTCTTATATTTGGAGTGATATCTGAAGTTCCATTTGATATGTTTACATCAAGAACCTACTTTAACCCGTATTGGAACAATATGATGTTTACCTTGGCTCTGTGCCTTATTACAATTTGGATAATTGATACACTTAAGAAAAAGATTTGTAACAAAGTTTTTTGGTATGCCGTATCAATTATAATTGTGCTTATTTTTGGATTTATTTCGATGACATTAAGTCTTGATTACGACTATCATGCTATAATTACTGCTTATCTTTTTTATATTTTCTATGATAAACCGATACTTGGAGCAGGTCTTGGCTATCTATCAATTATAAAAGAGATTTACTCTTTTTTGGGCTTTGCTATGACCATAATATACAATGGAGAAAGAGGAAGACAATATAAGTGGATAAATTACTTTTTCTATCCGGTGCATATACTTATATTGGGAGTTTTGCGTTTTTATTTAAATATTTAACCTTTATTTATATAGAAAAGATGATAATATAACTTCTTTGAAAATAATTAGTAATTTTGCAGATAAAGTAAACGCAGATTTCAATACTTAAAAATAATATTCAATATTAATTAAATAAGTTATAATCTGTTATAAAAGTATATTATGTTGTTTTTTCGGATTGTCAATAGAAAGATACAAGACAAGGAATCACTTAGTTATCAAAGCTTAGTATAATAAAAGTTATGTAAAAGGAGACTATAATATGTGGGCAACAAACAGAGTTTTTTATCAAATATATCCCTTAGGTTTTTGCGGTGCACCGAAAGATAATGATGGTCAGTCAGTACCTAGGATACGCAAGGTCGTGGACTGGATTCCGCATATCAAAAAGTTAAATGTAGATGCAATTTACTTTTCGCCGGTATTTGAATCCGACCGCCATGGCTATGATACCAGATACTACACAAAAATCGACTGTAGGCTTGGCAGTAATGAAGACTTTGCTTTTGTATGTAAGGCACTTAGAGAAAATGGAATAAGAGTGGTTTTAGACGGAGTGTTTAACCATGTAGGCAGGGGATTTTTTGCATTCCGGGATGTATTACAAAATAGAGAACAGTCAGTTTATAAGGACTGGTTTCATATAAGCTTTGAAGGTAATTCCTGTTATAATGACGGACTGTGGTATGAGGGCTGGGAAGGGCATTTTGAGTTGGTAAAGCTTAATCTGGAAAACCCTAATGTGATAGAATATCTTTTTGCTTGCATTAAAGGCTGGATAGAGGAGTTTCAAATTGACGGTTTAAGGCTTGATGTAGCTTATTGTTTGGAAGAATCCTTTATGCGTAAACTCAGACAGTTTTGTGATTCTATAAAAGAGGATTTTTTACTGCTGGGTGAAATTTTGTTTGGAGATTATAACAGAATAGTAAATGATGAAATGTTGCACAGTTGCACTAATTATGAATGTTATAAGGGGCTTTATTCAAGTTTTAATGACTTAAATCTTTTTGAAATCTCCTATTCTCTAAACCGTCAGTTCGGAAAGGAGGGCAGTGCGATCTACAAAGGTAAACACCTTATGTCCTTTGCAGATAACCATGATGTCAGCAGAGTGGCAAGTATTTTAAAAGAGCAGAAACATTTGCCGCTGCTTTACGGTTTGCTTTTTGCTATGCCCGGTATTCCCTGTATATACTATGGCAGTGAGTGGGGGATTTTGGGTGCCAAGGACAATACCGGTGATGATGCCCTCCGCCCCGAACTTTCAGCTCCTGATTGGAATGGGCTTACTACACTGATATCTGACTGTGCCGCACTTCACAAGCAGTATAAGTCGCTGATTTACGGGGATTACAGGAGCGTTGTTCTTACAAACAGGCAACTTGTATTTGAGAGGAAGTTTGAGGGAGAGCGTATATGGTTTGCTGTTAATGCCGATAACCAACCCTACTATGCCGGATTTAATGGTGCTAATGCAGGTGAAGCGGTAGATTTATTAAGCGGTGAGCATATTTCTTTGCAAGAGGGTTATTTACTTCCGGCATACAGTCTTTTTTACTGGAAAGTTTCATAAGAGCGGATTTAGTAAAGCATGAATAATTTTGCAAACAAAGTTTTCATACAAATAACATAATTTTGTTGTATCTTATAAAAGGTAAATTTATTAAATAAAAGCATTGGATTTTAATACACAATCTAAGATAAACATATTAAAAAATACACAGGGTTTGTGATTAAAATAATTGAAAGGATCAGTATGAAAACAAAATATGATGTAGTAGTTATAGGCTTTGGAAAAGCCGGAAAAACACTTGCGGCAAAGCTTTCTAAAGCCCAAAAAAGCGTGGCACTTATTGAAAAAGATGCCGATATGTACGGAGGAACTTGTATTAATGTCGGTTGTATACCTTCTAAAAGACTTATAACCGATGCACAAAGTTCACCAAAAGGAGACTTCCCTGCAAAGGAAGAATACTATAAGAATACGATAGAAGAGAAGAAGAAGCTTACAGCAGCTCTTCGAAAAGCCAACTATGATAAACTTATACAGGCAGGCGTAGATATTATTGACGGTACGGCAACATTTACAGATGAGCATCATATAAATGTTCTTACAAAGGAGGGTGTTGTAGGTATTGAAGGCACAGAGTTTATTATTAACACCGGTTCTACACCGATAATACCTAAAATTCCGGGTGCCGATAAAAGTAAGAAGGTATATCTATCCGAAACAATTATGGATCTTGATAAATTACCGGCATCACTTACAATTGTAGGTGGTGGATACATAGGTCTTGAATTTGCCTTTATGTACGCTAACTTTGGAAGTGCGGTAAGCATTATTCAAGACGCAGATGTATTTTTACCAAGAGAAGACGAGGATATTGCTCAAGCGATTCGCTCAAGTCTTGAGGCAAAAGGTGTAAATATAATTACCGGAGCACAGATAACCAAGATTGAAGACTCCGTTCTTTATTATGAAAGTAACAAAGAAACTAAAACTCTTGATTCGGAGGCTATACTTCTTGCTACAGGACGCAGACCGAATACTGATGGACTGGGTTGTGAGAATGCAGGAATTACGCTTACTCAAAGAGGAGCAGTTGAGACGGATGAACATTTGAGAACAAGTGTTAAAAATATATGGGCTGCCGGAGATGTGTGCGGAAAGTTACAATTTACCTATATTTCACTTGATGACAGCAGAATAATACTTGACGATATGTTTGGAGAAGGTAAGCGTACGATAAATAACAGAGGAGCTTTTTCTTATTCGGTATTTATCGATCCGCCATTTTCTCGTGTAGGAATGAGTGAGAAAGAGGCAAAAGATGCAGGTATTGAATACAAAGTAAGCAATCTTTTGGCAAATGCAATTCCAAAGGCAAAAGTTCTTCGAAAGACGGAAGGCTTACTTAAGGCAATAACTAAAGCGGATGGAACAATACTTGGAGCAGCTTTATTTTGCGCAGAATCTCATGAAATGATAAACTTTATTAAACTGGCTATTGATCATGGAATAAAGGCAGAGGAAGTAAGGAACTTTATATTTACCCATCCTACCATGTCTGAAAGCTTAAATGATTTGTTTTAATAAATCATAGGTATGCTATAGTTTATATTAGTTCAGCGAACTGTTGATGCACTAATATTAGGCACTTTACAAGATACCTCTAAGTCATACGGATCGATAATAACGATCTGCTTGTCTTAGAGGTGTTTTTATATATAAAAAGATAAAATATAGTATATAATGAGCTTGTATAAAATACTGAACTTAATTTTATAAAAAAGCCTGTATTCCTATCAGGAAGATTGTAATATAATTGGCTTAACAAATTATTCAAAATAATACTTTTTATGTGCCGGTAAGGTATTTGAAAAGTATATAAATATAGACACAAAATACACAACAACTTATAATTATCAGTGGGTTTACTTTAGTGCGCAAGGGTAGCAGGAACTAAAATTACTAAAACAATTATTGTAAGAGACTATATAGAATACAAGGAGGTATGATTGATTGATAGTATATATAGATGAGTCAGGTTCAATTAATAATCATATGCCGGAAAATAAGTATTTTATAATTGCAATGGTACGGGTTACTGATAAAGATGCCCTAAAAAGAGCATATAAACGATTTGTGTCCGCCAATCATGACAGATTGCTTGAGCTTGATCGGGATAAGCTAAACCCTAATACAAAAAAAGTAATAAAATCTGGCGGAAAAATGTTTAGAAACGGTAAGTTCAGGGAGCTTAAAGGTTCGCAATTTGACAAGGATATGAAGGAGAAGTTTGTTGAGTATTTTTCACGAAGGCAGTCTTTTGAAATATACTATATAGAAATTGCAAATAAGAAACTGAGCGATGAATTTTGTGAAAATATTTCAAGAATATTTAACTATGTACTTAGGTTGGCACTGGAGTATTTGTTAAATAAAAGCTACCTTCCAATTGAGGATTGCTCGTTACAAATTGATGAAAGAAACGAGCGGATGGAAACAAAGCATTTTTTGGAACATTATCTAAACACAGAGCTGTATATGAATAAAACTACAACAGGAAAGTTTTTTGTCGCTTATTTTGACTCTGTCAATAATGCCTTGATCCAGATAGCTGATGTTTTTGCAAATATTTACTATTCATATGCACAAATAGGGGCATATGAAGAAGAAATCAATAAATTAAAAGAGCAGGGGATACTAAAGAGCGTTTTTAGATTTCCCTAGAAATAGGCGTCTTTTTTATCTCAAAATTAAGGAGAAAGTGGTGAAAATAATAAGTAGATCTTTGGAAGTATCGGTGGAGATAAAAATAGGAATACGGCATTTACTTATTAGTACTTTAAGAGTATTATAGGTTTGCAGCTTTTGAAATACAGTATTATTATTTGGAATTAATAATTTTTAGGTTGAAAATACAAATTAAATTCTATTTTGAACCTATATAATTAAACCTAAGTTAATATTTTAAGGAGGTTTTATGCTGATACAAAGTAAAAAAGTATGGATTGCAGATCAATTTACTCCTGCCTGTATTGATATAAGAGAGGGGAAAATATTTGCTATCCATCCATACGGAAAATATCAAGAAGCCTTTGATTACAAAGACAAAAGAATCGTTCCCGGATTTATCGACATACATTGTCATGGTGCTTACGGTTTTGATACCAACGATGCCAATGAAGAGGGTATGAGAAACTGGGCTAAAAATATACCATGTGAGGGAACTACAAGCTTCCTTGCTACTACTATAACCCAAAGTGAGGCTGTACTAACTAAAGCTGTAGCCAATGCCGCCAATGTTATAGAAAGCGAGTATGAAGGTGCTGAAATACTCGGTATACATTTTGAAGGTCCCTACCTTGATATGGTATACAAGGGAGCGCAACCTCCCGAACATATAGTAAAACCGAGTATAGAGCAGTTTAAGCGATTTCAGGAGGCTGCAAGAGGACATATTATTTATATTACCATGGCTACAGAGCAGGATGATGATTTCGCACTTACAAAATATCTTAGCGATAACGGAGTCGTTGTTAGTATAGGACATTCCGCCGCTACTTACGAGCAGGCTATTATGGCTTATGCTCATGGTGCAAAGTCTATGACTCATGTATATAACGGTATGTCTGCCTTTACTCACAGAGAAAATAACCTTGTAGGTGCAGCTTTTCGTATCAGAACTATGTATGGGGAAATCATTTGTGATGGAAGACACTCAACGCCTGCGGCACTTAATACCTTCTTCATGTCCAA
>ERZ772766.2000-NODE-2000-length-10476-cov-9.053354_pt1 | contig 10476 bp, 5 predicted proteins | sample MGYA00511379_ERZ772766 | MGnify/ENA primary metagenome ERZ772766 (study PRJEB29015, sample SAMEA2737895) | human oral metagenome | biome: human oral; feature: human-associated habitat; material: dental | place: China | collected 2116 ...
GGCGGTGGCGGCCGCGAGCAGGACGAAGGCGTGCTGGTAGCACTCCTTGCGGCCGTCGGGATCGACGGGCACGCCACGGCCCTTGGCGTCGAGCTCGTGCCCGACGGCGGAGTGCCAGCCGCCGTGCTCGGTGTCGCGCATGACCCGGCTCAGGGTGCGCACGCCGTGGTCGGAGTAGCGACGGCACCCGGGGATACCCATGAGAGTGCCCAGCGAGAAGGCGAAGGTCATGCGGCCGGTGATCCACAGCTCGACGGGGTGGGAGGTGTCGACCCGGCCGTCCTCGCCGATCCACCCGAAGCCCGCCGGGACCCTGGCCGCCCGCGCGAAGCGGAGCAGCGCGTGCGTCTCAGCGGCGAGCCAGCGATTGTGCTCCGGTGCTCCAAACCATCCCAGTCCCATGAGTCCTCCTCGACTCGGTCGGCGCTCTCGCTGATGCCTCAGCGGCCCGCGCCATGCCGTCACGACAGCGGGTCGAACACGTCGAACGTTAGCAGGCGGCCCGCCGTCGTGCCCGGCTTATCGTCGCCCCGCCTGCCGGGCCCGCCCTACGATGTGCGTGCCATCACCGGAACGGACCCGGAAGCGCGAGGGGGCGCCATGAGAAGCGGGAGCAACCTCCCCCGAGTCGGGGACTTCAACCGAGCGATCGTCCTGGAGGCCATCCGCCACTCCTCGGGCGGCCTCACCCGGGCGAGCCTGAGCCGGATGACGGGGCTCGTCCCGCAGACGATCTCCAACAGCATCCGCGACCTCGTCGGCCGGGGCCTCGTCGTCGAGGCCGGGCGGTCCTCCCGTGAGGGGCGCGGGAGGCCGGGCCGGGTGCTGCGGCTCAGGCCGAGCAGCCGCTACGCCGTCGGCGTCCACATCGACCCCGCCTCCCTGGGCATTGTCATCCTGGACCTGGCGGGCGCGCCCATCGCCGAGTCCTACGAGCCGCTGCCCGACGCGGACCGGCCGGCCACCCTGACCTCCCACCTGGCCGCCCAGATCGACGCGCTCATGACGCGCGCCCCGGTCCCGGCCGAGCGGCTGCTCGGCATCGGCCTGGCCGCGCCGGGACCGCTGGACGAGGTCGCCGGCACGGCGAGCCCGCCGCTGCTGCCGGGGTGGGACCGGATCCCCCTGCGCGCGGCCCTGACCGAGTCGAGCCACTCGGTGGTCCTGCTCGACAAGGACGTGACCGCCGCCGCGAAGGCGCGCATCTGGCAGTCGGGAGAAGGCCGGGCGTCGAACTTCCTCTACCTCTACGTCGGCGCCGGGGTGGCCATGACGGCGGTGATCAACGGGGAGGTCGTGCGCGGCCGCAGCGGCAACGCCGGAGAGGCCGGCCACCTGACGGGGGATCCCGCGGGGCCGCCGTGCAGCTGCGGCAAGCGCGGCTGCCTGGGCGCGAGCATCGGCGAGATCGAGATGGTCCGCCGCGGCCGCGACGCCGGGCTCCCGCTCTCGGGCGCTCCCGGATCGCGCGATCCGCGCGAGGTCGACACGGCGTTCTTCGAGCTGCTGCACCTGGCCGACGACGGCGATGCGGCGGCCGCGAGGCTGTTCGATGAGGCGGGTCGCTCCGCGGCGATGGCGGTCACAATGATCAGCGAGCTCATGGAGATCGACGCCGTGATCGTCGGCGGGCCGCGGTGGGACCCTATGCGCCACCTGGTCGAGCCCTCCATGCGTCCGGTCCTGGACGGCCACCGCGTCCACGGCGCCGCCCGGCCCGTCTCCCTGGACTCCGATCCGCTGGGGTGGCGCGCCGGAGCGGTCGGGGCCGCGTGCCTCATCCTCGACGAGGTCTTCACCCCACGATCCTCCACGCTCCTGATCAATCCGTGATCGCGGGGCCGGACAGCGGGGCCCGCCCGCGGGGCCGAACAGCGGACCCGCCCGCGGGGCCGAACAGCGGACCCGCCCGCGGGGCCGGACAGCGGGCAGAGGCGAGCACCCGGGCTCGGCCTTCCGGGGCGACGGGGGCTTGCGGGCGGGCGAGCGTCTGGAGCAGAACGTGAACGTACCTTCCCCACGTGAACGTACCTTCCCCACGTGAACGTACCTTTCTCCCATCCTTCTGGGGGTAAACCTCAGAAGGATGGGAGAAAGGTACGTTGGTGTTGGGAAGGTACGTTGACGTTCCGGCGCGCACCGGGCGGAGCCCGCACGACGCGGCCCGCCCGCATCCCAGCGGAGCCGGCGCAGGAGACCGGCCAGGCCAGGCGGGCGAAACCGGCCCCATGCAGTGAGGCGGCGAGCCGGTCTTCCCCGCCTGTGCACGGTCGCGGCCTCCCCACCGGGATGCCGCCGACGCCGTCCGGGCCGGGCGTCGCCCCAGGATCTGCGCAAGAGCACGCGCGCCGCACCTGCAACCGCGGGCCGGAGACGACCCCGGCCCGGACCGATCTCGACGCGGAAGTGAACCGATCTCGACGCGGAACTCGACCGATCTCGACGCGGAACTCGACCGATCTCGGTGCGGAACTCGACCGATCTCGACGCGGAAGTGAACCGATCTCGAGCCGGAACTCGACCGATCTCGGCGACGGGGGCGACGGGGCTGGGCGGGCGGTCGGCCGGCCGGCCCTGCGTCACGATTCGGTAACGGCGCCCGGAAGCGATTGACACTTTTTTATCCATTTGATGGAGTTAATTGTGTCACGCGCCCACGGAGGGCGCCGCAGGCGCAAAGGAGCTCCTCATATGACTGCATCCCCATCCCGTTCTGTGTCCCCAGTGTCCTCAGGACCCTCAGGACCCACAGCGCGCGCAACGCCCGCAGCGCGCCCGCTCGCCCCCACGCGACGGCGCTTCCTCGTCGGCGCCGGCGCCCTGGGCGCGGCGGCCGCGCTGGCGGCCTGCGGAGGCAAGAAGGACGAGCGCTCGTCGTCGAGCCTCAAGGTGGCCTACCAGAAGACCTCCGCCTTCACCCAGCTCGACAGCCTGCTGACCAAGGCCAAGGGCGAGTTCGAGGCCGCCTACCCCGACGTCACCATCGAGCTCGTCCCCATCGAGGCCGAGCAGGACCAGTACTTCACCAAGCTCGCCCTCATGAACGGCTCGCCGGCCACCGCCCCGGACATCATCTACGAGGACTCCTTCCAGGTCCGCTCCGACGCCGCCGCCGGCTACCTGCTGCCCATCGACGAGTACGTGGAGAAGTGGGAGGACTGGAGCCAGTTCGTCGACACGGCCAGGCAGGCCGGGATCGGCGACGACGGCAAGCTCTACGGGGTCTCCATGGGAACCGACACCCGCGCCATCTACTTCAACAAGAAGATCTTCGCCCAGGCGGGACTGCCCGCCGACTGGCAGCCGAAGACCTGGGACGAGATCCTCGACGCCGCCCGCACCCTCAAGGCCAAGGTGCCCGACGTCATCCCGCTCAACGTCTTCGTGGGCAAGGCCGCCGGCGAGGCCACGAGCATGCAGGGCTTCGAGATGCTGCTGTCCGGCACCGAGGGGACCTTCCTGTACGACACCGAGACCACCAAGTGGGTGACGGGCTCGAAGGGGTTCACCGACTCGCTGACGTTCATGCACACCGTCTACGCCGAGGGCCTCGGCCCCTCGCTCGACATCGCCCTGGACGCCTCGGTCGGCAACCGCGTGTCCACCGAGCTGCTCCCCCAGGGCAAGCTGGCGATGGCCATCGACGGCTCCTGGATGCCGGGCAACTGGATCGCCGGCGACAACCCCTGGCCCGAGTGGGAGGAGACCATGGGCTTCGCCAAGATGCCGACCAAGGACGGGCAGGGCGACAAGTTCACCTCGATGTCGGGGGGCTGGACCCTCGCCATCGGCTCGCAGACCGCCAACGCCGAGGCGGCCTTCAACTTCATCTCGATCGCGCTCAGCTACGACAACACCCTGAAGTACGACACCGAGAACGCCCAGGTCGCCGTCCGCAAGGACGTCGCCCAGTCCGCCGAGTACCTGGCCTACAACTCCAGCTTCGAGTTCTTCTCCAGCCTGGTCGGGGTCACCCACTTCCGCCCCTCCACCCCCGACTACTCGCAGATCTCCGGAAACATCCAGATCGCCTGCGAGTCCGTGGCCACCGACGCCGCCACGCCGCAGGAGGCCGCCGCCACCTACGACGCCGGGCTCGTCGGCATCGTCGGCCAGGACGGCACCGAGGCAGCGTCCTGATGGGCCTGACGGCACGGCCGGCTCGGGCGGAGACGACGGCGGGGCGCGCCACCCCCGGGCCCCGCCGTCGTTCTCGCACCGGCGCAGCGCTCAGAGCGCTCAGGCGGATGATCCCGCTGGCCCCGGCGGTCGTCCTGCTCGCCGTCTTCCTGCTCGGGCCGATCGTCTACTCCCTGTACGGCTCGCTGACCAACCGCGCGCTGAGCGGGTACAAGGCCGCCCGGCCCCAGTTCGTCGGCCCGGACAACTACGTCGCCCTGCTGTCCGACTCGACCTTCCTGAAGTCGGTGGTCCTGACCGCGGTGTTCGTCCTCGCCTCGGCGATCATCGGCCAGAACGTCCTGGGCATGCTGCTGGCCGTTCTCATGCGCCACTGCGCCCGCCCGATCTCCTCCCTGGTGGGCGGGCTCGTCGTCGTGGCCTGGACGCTCCCGGAGATCGTGGCGGCCTTCGCCTGCTACGCCTTCTTCGCCTCGGAGGGCACCCTGAACTCGATGCTGGCCCTGGTCGGCCTGGAGGGGCCCAAGTGGCTGCTGGCCTTCCCCATGCTCTCGGTCATCCTCGCCAACGTCTGGCGCGGCACCGCCTTCTCGATGATGCAGTACCACGCGGCGCTGTCCGACGTCCCGCCGGAGATCAAGGAGTCCGCGCAGATCGACGGCGCCTCCGCACTCCAGAGCTTCCTGCGCATCACGCTGCCCATGATCCGCCGCTCGATCGCCACCAACCTCATGCTCACCACGCTCCAGACGCTCGGCGTCTTCACGCTCATCTGGGTCATGACCGGGGGCGGGCCGGGCACGGACTCCTCCACGCTGCCCGTCCTGGCCTACCAGGAGGCCTTCAAGTTCTCCCAGGTGGGCTACGGCACGGCCATCGCCACCGTGACGCTCCTCGTCGGCGCCCTGTTCTCCATCATCTACATGCGGATCCTCAAGCCGGAGGTCGACTGACATGCCCGAGACGACCGCCTCCCTGCGCCTGTCCGCCCCGCGCGGGCGCGGGCTGACCATTGCGGCCTCCGCCGTCATGATCCTCATCGGGATCGCCTTCCTGATCCCGCTGGCCTGGATCTTCATGGCCGCCTTCAACCCGGCGGCCACCGTGTCCATCACCGTGCCCGAGACCTGGACCCTGTCCAACTTCACCAGTATCGCCACCGTCGACGCCACGCTCCGGCCGCTGTGGAACTCCCTTCTCATCTCGCTGGGCACCGCGGCCATCACCGTGGGTGTGGCCGTGCTGGCGGCCTACCCCCTGTCGCGCTACTCCATGCGCTTCAACAAGGGGTTCATGTACACGATCCTGTTCGGCACCTGCCTGCCGATCACCGCGATGATGGTGCCGGTCTACACGCTGTTCGTGAGCTTCCAGCTCCTCGACTCCGTGATCGGCACGATCCTGTTCATGGCGGCGACCTCGCTGCCCATGGCGATCTGGATGATGAAGAACTTCATGGACTCCGTGCCGGTCTCCCTGGAGGAGGCCTCGTGGGTCGACGGCGCCTCGGCGATGACGGCCCTGTGGCGCATTGTCGTCCCGCTGATGAAGCAGGGCATCGCCGTGGTGTTCATCTTCGTGTTCACCATGGCGTGGGGGAACTTCTTCGTCCCCTTCGTGCTGCTCTTCTCCCCCGAGCACCAGCCCGCCGCCGTAGCCATCTACAACTTCTTCGGCGCCAACGGGACCATCGCCTACGGCAAGCTCGCCGCCTTCTCCATCTTCTACTCCACACCCGTGCTCCTGCTCTACCTCGTCGTCCAGCGCCGTGCCGGAGGCGGGTTCGCAATGGCCGGCGCCGTCAAGGGCTGAGCCGGCCCGAGACGGCTCGAGACGGCCCAAGACGGCCCGAGAAAGGACTCCCATGCACATCAGTCCCGCTCTGATCGAGCAGCGCGCCGAGCGCATGCTGCGCGAGCGGATCACCCCCGCGATCCACGCCGAGTCGGTCCCCCTGGCCCTGACCGCCTGGCAGGCCCCGGGCGAGCCGGTCCCCTTCGCGCACGCGGCGGCCCAGGACTACGAGCCGATCCGTCCGGGCGACCCCTGGGGCCCGCCGTGGGGCACGACCTGGCTCCACGCCACCGGCGTCGTCCCCGACGGCTGGCGCCGGCGCGAGGGCCACCGGGTCGAGCTCGTCGTCGACCTGGGCTTCACCGACACCCAGCCGGGCTTCCAGGCCGAGGGCCTGCTGCGGCGCGCGGACGGCTCGGCGATCAAGGCGGTCTCCCCCTTCAACCGGGCCGCGGACTGGGAGGGCGAGCCCGACGCCGTCGACGTCTACATCGAGGCGGCCTCGAACCCGGACGTGGCGGGGGGCTTCGGGTTCGCGCCGACGCCGCTGGGCTACCGGGAGACCGCCGGTGACGACCCGCTGTACCGGCTGCGGCGGGTCGACGTGGCGCTGCGGGACCTGACCGTGTGGGAGCTCGTCCAGGACCTCACGGTCCTCCTCGAGCTGGCGGCGGGGCTGCCGGAGGACTCCACCCGCCGCGCCCGGATCGACGTCGCCCTGGAGCGCGCCGTCGACAGGGTGGACCCGCGCGATGTCGGCGGGACCGCGGCGGCCGCCCGCGCCGAGCTCGCCGACGTCCTGGCCGCGCCCGCGAGCGCGAGCGCGCACCACGCCGTCGCCGTCGGCCACGCCCACATCGACTCCGCCTGGCTGTGGCCGGTGCGCGAGACCGTCCGCAAGTGCGTGCGCACCTTCTCAAGCGTCCTGGCCCTCATGGACGCCGACCCGGACTTCGTGTTCGCCTGCTCCTCGGCGCAGCAGTACGCCTGGGTCAAGGAGGACCAGCCCGAGCTCTACGAGCGCATCAGGCGGCGCGTCGCCGAGGGCCGGTTCGTCCCCGTGGGGGGCATGTGGCTGGAGTCGGACACCAATATGCCCGGCTCCGAGGCGCTGGCCCGCCAGATGATCGAGGGCAAGCTGTTCTTCCTCGAGGAGCTCGGTGTCGAGACGCGGGACGTGTGGCTGCCCGACTCCTTCGGCTACACCGGCTCCCTGCCGCAGATCATCAGGGCCGCGGGCTCGCGCTGGTTCCTGTCCCAGAAGCTGTCGTGGAACGACACCGACCGCATGCCCCACCACACCTTCGCCTGGGAGGGCATCGACGGCTCGCGCGTCCTGGCCCACTTCCCGCCGGTGGACACCTACAACTCCCGGCTGGCCGTCAGCGAGCTGCACCACGCCGAGTCGAACTTCGCCGAGAAGGGCATCGCGTCCTCCTCCATCGTCCCCTTCGGGTGGGGCGACGGCGGGGGCGGGCCGACCCGGGAGATGCTGGCGGCCGCCCACCGCATGGAGGACCTCGAGGGCGTCGCCACCGTGGAGCTGGGCAGTCCCAACACCTTCTTCGAGCGCGCCGAGGCCGAGCTGGGCTGGGCCGCCGGGCCGACAGGTGCCGGGCCGGGCGGAGCCGGGGCCGCCCGGCCGACGAGACTGGGCGGCGCCCCGGTGTGGAGCGGGGAGATGTACCTGGAGTTCCACCGCGGGACCTACACCTCCCAGCTGCGCACCAAGCAGGGCAACCGGCGCAGCGAGCACCTCCTGCGCGAGGCCGAGCTGTGGGCCGCCTCGGCCGCCGTCGGGCGGGGCGAGGACTACCCCTATGAGACCCTCAAGGAGTGCTGGCGCACGGTGCTGCGCAACCAGTTCCACGACATCCTGCCCGGCACCTGCATCGGCTGGGTCTACCAGCGCACCGAGGCGGAGTACGCCGAGGTCGCCCGCAGGCTCGAGGAGGTCATCGCCCGGGCCGCCTCGGCCCTGACCGGCCCGGGGGAGGACCCCCTGCTGCTCAACGCCGCACCCGCCGACGTCGCCGGCGTCCCCTCCCTGGCGATCGGCCCCGCCGCCCCGCCCGGGGAACCCGTCACCGTCACCGAGCTCGACGACGGCGTCGTCCTGGACAACGGGCTCCTGCGCGTCACCGTCGACGCCGCGGGGCTGATCACCTCCCTGGTCGATCTCGAGGCCGACCGCGAGGTCCTCACCCCGGGAGCGGCCGCCGGCCTGCTCCAGCTCCACCCCGACGCGCCGCGCCAGTGGGACGCCTGGGACATCGACCCCGAGTACCGCAACGCGGTCGAGGACATCACGGACGTCGCCGGGCTCGACGTCGCCGCCCAGGGCCCGCAGGCCCCGGACGCGGTCGTGCGCGTAACCCGCCGAGTCGGGCGGGACTCGTCTCTGACGGAGGAGATCCGCCTGTCCCCCGGCTCCAGGCAGGTCGTCCTCGACATCGACATCGACTGGCACGAGCGGCAGCGGCTCCTCAAGCTGGCCTTCCCGCTCGACATCAAGGCCGACGCGTCCACCTCCGAGATGCAGTTCGGCCACGTCGAGCGTCCCACCCACCAGAACACCTCCTGGGACGCCGCCCGCTACGAGATCTGCGCGCACCGCTGGATCCACGTGGGCGAGCCCGGCTACGGCGTGGCGGTGCTCAACGACTCGACCTACGGGCACGACGTCACCCGCGACGTGGACGGGCAGGGCCACCCCTCGACGACGGTGCGCCTGTCGCTCGTGCGCGCCCCGCTCTTCCCCGACCCTCAGGCCGACCAGGGGCGTCACCGCCTGCGCGTCGCCCTGCGCCCGGGAGCGTCGATCGGCGACGCCGTCACGGAGGGGTACGCCTTCAACCTGCCCGCACGCACCGTCCGCGGCGGCCAAGGCGCGCCCCCGCTGGTGAGCGTCACCGGGGCGGGCGTGGTCGTCGAGGCCGTCAAGCTCGCCGAGGACCGCTCCGGCGACGTTGTCGTGCGGCTCTACGAGTCCCTCGGAGCGCGCACCCGGGCGCGGGTGACGGCGGGCTTCGAGGCCTCCGGCGTCGTGGCCACCGACCTGCTGGAGCGCCCGCTCGACGACGGCCCCGCGCTGGATGTGACCGCCGGTGGCGCCGGCCCGGGCGGCGCCGCGGCCGCCAACCTCTCCGGCTCTGACGGCCCCGCGAGCGCCCCGAGCACCCCGAGCGCCCTGAGCGCGGCCTTCGAGCTGCGACCCTTCCAGATCGTGACGCTGAGGTTCGCCCGCCCCTGAGCCGCCAGGACGACGACGGCGCGCTCCTCCTGCGTCAAGCGGGGCGTGCACCCCAACGTCAACGGAAGTTCGTCACGTGAACGTACCTTTCTCCCATCTTACTGAGCTTTAGCTCCAGAAGGATGGGAGAAAGGTACGTTGACGTTGGGAAGGTACGTTCACGTTCCGGCGCGCTCCGGGCTGGCCCCGGGCCCCGGGCGCTGCGCCCGCCCACGGCCCCGTCACCCCGGAGTCACTCCTCTACTCGGCGGGTCTACTCGGCGGGCCAGGCCTCCTCGGCCTGCGACAGCGCCTTCTTGGAGTCCAGCTCGCCGGCCGTCCAGGAGGTCAGCGCCGCCCACAGGGCCTTGGTACCGACCTGGGAGGGCATGGAGTCGGAGGCGTCCAGGCGGATGACGCTCTGGCGGGACTGAAGGATCCGCGTGGCGCGGACGGTGACGTCGGAGCTGACCTCGCTCACGTCCACGCCGCGGTTGGCGGTCGCCACGCCGCCGAGCTCGGCCCGCTGCTGGGCCCACTCGGCGCTGGTGAGATAGTCCATGACTGCGCCGGCCGCCTCGGAGACCCCGTCCGCCTGGTACAGGGAGACGAGGTAGTCCCCGCCGACGAGCACGGGCGGGTCCCCGTCCTCGTCATCGGTGCCGGGGACGAGGAAGGCCGACACGCTCGCGGGCGGACGACTGCTGCTCGCGCCGGCGCCCGCCGTCGCGCCGGTGGCGCTGTTCGCCTCCGCACCGCCCTTCGCCGCGGAACCGCCGCCCACGGTCGGGACGCTGCTCGGGCCCTCCCCCGTGCGCCCCTTGGTGTCGGTGATGGTGGTCCCCGCCGGCAGCATGGTCTCGAAGTTCGAGGAGGCCAGCATCATGAGGCAGTCGCCGTTCACGAGCTGCTGCCCGGCCTGCTCCATGGTCGTGGACAGGGCGCCGTCGCGCCCGCCGCGGACGTGCCCGCTCTTCATCACAAGGGAGTCGACCGTGCCCAGGGCGCTGACGGCCTGCGGGGAGTCGAGGGCGACGGTGTGGCCGGCCCAGGCGTCGTAGGCGCCGAGGCCGCCGGTGGCCATGAGAGACTCCTCAAGCCAGTCCGTCATGGTCCAGCCCGTGGTGCCGCCGTCGGCCATCCCCAGGCACCAGGGCGTCACCCCGTCCTTGGGGTGGTCCGCCGCGATCCTGTCGGTCAGCGCGACCAGATCGTCCCAGGTGGCCGGAATCTCGTAGCCGGCCCTCGCGAAGGTCTCCGGGGAGTACCACACGAAGGACTTGACCGAGGCCATGAGCGGCGCCCCGTAG
>ERZ772766.2006-NODE-2006-length-10455-cov-61.034904_pt1 | contig 10455 bp, 9 predicted proteins | sample MGYA00511379_ERZ772766 | MGnify/ENA primary metagenome ERZ772766 (study PRJEB29015, sample SAMEA2737895) | human oral metagenome | biome: human oral; feature: human-associated habitat; material: dental | place: China | collected 2116 ...
GCTGATCGATGCCGAGAGAGGCGTACCACTGGAGCTTCCCCGTGTCCTCCAGACCAGAGTCGTCGAACGAGATCGTTCCGTAGATATTTTTGCCGCGTTTTACCGTGAGCTCGATATCCGTCATCTGGGGCTCATCGGCAGGCAGGAGCCGAACGGAGATATCCTGTGAGGGAAGCCGCTTTGCCTGTTCGATGCCCTGCTCAATGTCCCGCACGTTCAGAACATCTCCCTCGCGGAAGGGAAAGAGGTTCTTCCAGTAGATCACAGCGCTGTCATCTGCAAAGCGAACGGCATGGATGTAACCGACGAGGAGGACAAGACGCAGCTCGCCGGAGGAGAGATTCTGTTCGGGAACGGCAATGCGGCTCGTAGAGAAGCCGCGGGACATGAGAGTGCGGTTCATCGCGGTGACCAGTTCATTGATCTCGCGCAGAGAGAGTTCTCTCCCCTCATAGGGACGGGCAACGCGTTCGAGGAAGCGAAAGCGCTCCGTCTGATGCTCGACCGTGACGTGAGAGATGCGAAAGCGCACGCTCTCATCGGCGGGAAGCTCGGAGGAGGGAGGGGGAGGCGCAACGACCTCCGCACGCTCCTGATTCATACGTTCCTGCCGCTCAGCCTCCTGCGCACGCGACTGATCGAGCTGTTCCTGTTGGGCAGGGGCGGCGATAGCTGGGACAGCAGAGAAGGAGAGGAGGGGGATGAGGAGGAGAATTGAGGGACGGTTGAGTGTTATCAAGTGGAGTCGCCTACTTTCCAAAGAAAAATTTACCTATTCGATGATAGCAAACAGTGCGAGCGTTCCCATTATAAAAAAATAGATTGTGATAGCGAAATATAATATCTTATGATCTTTTATTTCGTTGAAAATCTGTAACTGATATTCTGAACGAGGATAGTTTGGCATTTTATCTAATTCTTGCAAAAAAAACAAAACATATTTTCTTAGTAAAATTGCTGTAATTCCAGTACAATAAAGGACAGCTACCAATAATTCTTCTGTATAAGCACTTGTATAAGCACTGCCTAGTAGAAATAGGCAACACATTATAATCCATGGTAATTTTCCTATTAAGAAAAAACGAAAGTAAGCTTGCTTCACACGGGGCGTCCCAAAAGGTCCTGTTGATTTATAGTTCCATAATGCTCCTCCTATGATAATAATACTTCCAATTATGTATATATAATCCAAGATTTGTAGATGCATTTATTTTTTCCAACACTTGCATTGCCCTTTCTAAAATGATATATGGATTGATAGAACTATTTTGCCTATCTATCTTTTAGAAAGATTTTTCTCAATTCATACTTTGCAATATCTCCTGCGACGCTACCCGTAATAGCACCTGCTGAACCAGTGAATATCGAGGCTGATCCCGCTGCAGCAGTAGAAAACCCGCTAATTGCAGAAAATGTGAATTGAACCATGTGTCTATCCAATATTTTCCGCCAAATATGAGCTGATAGAGAAGCTATATGATTGCGAGCATTCGGCCTAGTCTATATGATCGGACACATATCCCCTTCATATGGATAAGCTGCATAATTCAATTCTCTGTTTTGTCCAGATAAGAGGGAAGGGGGAGTTGGGCAGAAGAACCGCGCCTTTTCCCTGTAGCCCACCTCGTTTATGAGTATTGAAATCCTTATTTGGTTAGAAGTAAGTATAAACAGAAAGTTCCCATAGCAAAAAAATATACTACTCCAACAAGATAAAAAATACTATGTTTTTTTAGTTTGTCCATAAAAATCCATTGTTGGTGTAAAACAGAATGACTGCAATCTTTGGGGATTTCTTGGAAAAAAATGATGGTAAAGCGCCGAAATAGTATAAGTGTAATCCCCATCCAATAGAGCGATATCACTAAAAATAGATTAGCATATGGAACATCTAACATTCCAATCCACATAATAATGAAAAGAAGAAACATTCCCAATAACAGAAGTTGTAAATATGCAGATTTTAATATAGGTGAATATAATTCTCTGTTTTTCAAATATCCTATTACACCTGCTCCACTAAGGATGATAATTCCTATGGTAAAAATCCAAAATCTTGGATCGTCTTGTTCATATATTCGAGCAAATAAGAACTCCATTTATCTTCCTCCGTTATTGTTCACGTTAGGGCTTGATAACATTCCCTTTCGTATTCTATATTTCAAATAATCCCCACCTACGGCTCCCATAAAAGCCCCAAAAGATCCCATAAGTACTGTTCCAGCTCCAGGCGCTATCAAAGTGCCCACTCCACTACCCAATTCCCCCAAAAGGATACCCGAACCTAGCGGTATAAGGTCAGTTCCTATAGCGATTGCTAACTCAGCTCCATTATATGTGTTCCAATCCTGTCTTATATCTGCAAAAGTCCAGCCAAGCGCAACAACACCACCGGTTTTAAGGTATTTAGATATAGCCTTCTCAAAATGACCATCTGCCTTGATTGCGGCAGGAAGAAGATTTGCTTTTTCAGAAACTCCATTAACTACAATTGACTTCAAGATATTAAAGCCTTTATCATCCTCCGCTTTTTGAGATTTAGAAGAAGACTTGCCGTCAATGGACTGCCCTTCTGGATGAGTTCCCGCTGAGGCTGAATTATTTTGAGGTTTGGAAGAAGTCTCGGCACCAATGGCTTGCCCTTCTGGATGAGTTCCCTTCCCAAGAGGATTATTATCATCCTCCATTTTTTGAGATTTAGAAGAATATCCCCCGCCAATGATCTGCCCCTCTTGATAAGGTCTCGTATCAAATGGATTGTATACCGGAATCGGAGGTCTAAGGGGAATATCAATCATCGTGTATGTTTTTCTATCTCCATGTACGATGATTACGCCGGGCTGTTCATATACACCTGTCCAATTCCGGTTTCGAACGGTCTCGTTGTATGCGGTGAAGAATCGCTTCGCACTGTCTGTGGTAACTCCATGCCGGCTAAGATATCCAATTGCATATTTGTAGTTATTTATGTCCTCGGCATAAGGATTTTTTTCATCGTGTCCAAGATCAGGCTCCAATAAGGACAGAATATTATTTACTTCTCGTATGAGTTGATTGGTTTCTTCCTCTGAGAGTTCTTGCCCATCTTTTTTTCTTAGGATATTTTTGGCAAGTTCACGGATGCCGAATTCATCCGGGCGACTCATAAGGAAGTAGTTCCACTTTGTTCCTGCCGCCGCAGCGGATGCTCCTGCAGCTGCACTTCCTCCGGCGACTTTCGCCGCAGCGGCACCAATGATGGCGCTGACGATTTGCGCTGTGCCGGGGTCTTTGCCCTTTAGGTTCTTAATGAGCGCTTCGTTGAGCCCTGCACCGACGGCACCCGAAGCAAAGCCGGCACCCGTGATCTGACTCATAATGCCGCCGATGATCGCGTGCACGGCAATCTTTCGTCCGCTTCCGTCATCCTTCATGTTGTGGGCGAGCCGGAATGCCTCCTCACCAAAGACCGTAGCAAGTTCCTGCTGCTCCTCGATCTTCTTCTTGTCAAAGATTCTGCCGAGCTCATTGAGGGTGTTCTCTGTGTCACGGCTCAGCGCCGAGATATATCCTGCGTTGGATTCTCGCGGATGTCGATTGTTCCTGCGGCGGTAATGGCTTTCTTACTGCTGTCAGTGTTTCCGATGATGGGCGTGGAGAGGGCAGGGCGAGCAGCCCGATGGTGTTATATTCAATTAATATCCTGTATACCATATCTCGTATAAAAAATCTAAATTTTCCTCTTTTGATAAAAATAGAATAGCTTCATCCCAACAATTATTAGTTTTAGAAAATGATATACTGTTACTTATCGCAGGTTGTATTCCCCTTCCTGTGATAGAAAAGGCATCAAGAGAGTCTATATATATATTATGGTCTTTACAAGCACTAATAAAATCTTTTGCAACACTGTTAAAAAATAGATACATATCATCATAAATGATGATTTCCTTCTTGTGCGTTTTTAAAAAGATATTAATCATAATAATCCTCCATATTTTAATTATGTGGCTTATAGGGATCTTGAATTGTACTGTCTGGAATCCAATTTTTATCGCCATATTTGCTTGTTTGTATTAATTCTTTAGTGTTGTTATCTATTACTACATAATCGCCTTGTTTGTTATAATAAACAGTAGCCTCACTTCCTGTCGATTTGTTAAATGCTTTTCTTATTGTATGAGGATGTTGTATAACATCTTTTATAGAATCAATACTCCATCCCCTTTTCTTGATGTAGCGTTCATTTTTTGTGCCAAGACCACTAAGTTTTGATTGAATATCATTTAAAGTAGTCTCGCTTCTAGATGTACTTGCATTAAATCTTGAAATATCTTCCTCAGGAGATGATTCGGATGGCAAGCGGGGCGATTCATTCGGTTTCCCTTCTGGCAAATGGGCAGGAGCTTTGTTTTCGATCTCCTTGAAGGGCGCCAAGAATTTTTTTGCTTTTTTTATGACCTTAACAAAGGGAATGATCCCTATCGCAGATGATCCTGCCGATTCGTAATCACCTTCTGCAAGATATAGGACCGTTTCTGCTGCTCCCGCTGCAGAACCAAAACCGGGAACATAGCCGGCCAAATCCAATCCTTCGTGTGCAACAGCAGCAAACTCCTTGAAGGTCATATTTTTATGTCCGATGACGACAGTATCAGGAAGTATATAGGCTGTTTCTCCCGTCAAGGAATAGTGTAAGTCTCCGTAAAGAACAGCGAATTTTGCTCTTTTTTGCTGGGTGACTTCTTCGCTGTCTGTTGAGTAGATAATATATTCGTCTTTGCGCATGTCTTCGCGCATACGATCTTCTTGGGCGTTGTCGATTTCCTCCCATCGCTCGAGGATCGCCTTTTTTTCCTCTTCTGTAGCGGCTTTGGAGAGTTCTTCCCGCATTCTCCGATACTGCCATTCCAGAAGGTAATTCCACTTTGTTCCTGCTGCTGCCGCACTCGCACCTGCAGCGGCATTTCCACCGGCTGCCTTTGCTGCAGCTGCGCCGATGATTCCACTGATTATCTGTGCGAGGGCAGGATCAAGACCTTTCAGATTGTTAATCAGTGCCTCGTTGAGACCTGCACCAACAGCACCGGAGGCAAAGCCGGCACCTGTGATCTGGCTCATAATGCCGCCGATGATCGCGTGCACGGCAATCTTTCGTCCGCTTCCGTCGTCCTTCATGTTGTGGGCGAGACGGAATGCCTCCTCACCGAAGACCGCGGCAAGTTCCTGCTGCTCCTCGATCTTCTTCTTGTCAAAGATTCTGCCGAGCTCGTTGAGTGCGTTCTCTGTGTTACGACTGAGCGCCGAGATATCCTGCGTGGGATTCTCCCTTATGTCGATGGTTCCCGCTGCAACGGCAGACTTTGTCCTGCTGCTTGCATCGCCTTTGACGGGGTATGGAATAGGGGACAAAAGGCTCCTATATAGGTATAGCAGAGGACTTAGCCGTGTAATGTCATTTAATGATTTCTACTTTGCTGATCAGAAAATCTATGATCTCATCGAATTTTTCATCAAACTCTTCTTCCGTTAGTGTAAATTCACAACCAGGAAGAGGATTTCCGTAATAATGTTTTTTCTCATTTCTTTCGCCCATAGTTATCGAATAGGTTCTATCTCTTGTATCATAATAAATAGATACATGATCGTGATACTTAAAAAATTTATTCCACGTTTTGTATGGAGATGCTATAAATGGATCTGTATCCTCGACATCTTTTTCATAGGAAGATAGACTATCTCTTATACAAACAAGAACCTCCTGTTTTAATGATCCTCGATCCGTATGAATCAAATAGCCCATAATATTTCCATATCCAATTTTTGTGATGTATGCTTTTAACAAGTTGATTTCTCTATTTTTTTTGTTTACATACATATGTACTAATCCTCTCACTTCTATACTCCTTTCATTTTACAATAGTTATACTGATTTCAATCCCTTTTTCTTTTGCGTATTCCTTCACCATTTCGAGCCCCCTTTGTTGTTCCGCTGTTATCTTCATGTCTTGTACAGCAATTTCTAGCTTTTTAGCGGAATAATCTTTGGGGCTGATATTTCTTTTTTTATCAGCCGCCTCTTTAAATTCATCCAACGCATCTACATCTCTCCTTAACTTGTTATAGATACCTTTTGCCGTCTCGTAAGTCTTATCACTGAGTTTTATACTCTTAATGCTGACGGCTACGCCATTCTCCAATTTGTCTATTTTTGCGAAACTATGACCGAGATTGTTCCCTAACGCGTCATCGATCATGTCTCCTCTTTTAAAGGAACCTTTTTTCCACACATCGCCTCCAATGGTAACGGTTCGATCAGCAATTTTAGCCGTACGGGTAGTCACTCTTGTAAGCGCTCCCATTTTGGACAATTCGCAGCAGCAGCGCCGATGATGGCGCTGACGATCTGGGCGGTGCCGGGGTCTAGTCCTTTGAGGCTGTTGATCAGTGCTTCGTTCAGAGCTCCAGCTACCGCACCTGAGGTGAAGCCTGCGCCCGTGATCTGGCTCATGAGTCCGGCGATGGCGGCATGAACGATCATCTTTCGTCCACTCCCATCGTCCTTCATGTTGTGTGCGAGACGGAATGCCTCCTCACCGAAGACAGCCGCAAGCTCCTGCTGCTCCTCGATCTTCTTCTTGTCAAAGATTCTGCCGAGCTCATTGAGGGCATTCTCTGTGTTACGACTGAGCGCCGAGATGTCCTGCGTCGGATTCTCCCTTATGCCAATGGTTTCGCATAAAAAGAGGTGCACAAGATTTGTTATTCGAATAAGCTCTAATCAGTTAATATAAAATATAAAAGAATGGTTCCCATAGAAAAAAAATATCCTGTAATTAAATAATAATAAATAGTATGTTTCGTGAATTTCCTCATGAACTTTAATTGTTTTTTCTGATTAGGGTATTCAGGAAGTTTCGGAATTTCTTGTAAGAATGTAAGTACATATTGACGGTGTAAAATAGAAGTAAAACCGATAAAATATAGTATGATTACTGTAAATATGTCAGTATGATAGGAGGTTAACATTACAATCCATCCTAAAGTCAAAAAAGGGAAAAAACCTAGAAAAGAAAATTTTAGAAATGCATATCTAAGAATGGAGGGCCATATAGTTCGTCTTTTTATGTATGTCCATATTGTTACACCAATAAGATTAACGGCACAAAATGTATACACCCAAAATCCTATATTTTGTATATGGATTTGTTTCCAAAGAAATTCCATTTTACTCTCCTATAGTATGATAGATATATAATCAGGGGAATGGTACACAACTTGTATTATAGTTTTTTACTTCTCTTGAAGGATATAGTGTCTTATCTCATGTTTAAGAAAATCACCTAATATCGCGCCTCCAATACCTCCCCATGCTCCAGTAAGCGCAGACAATCCAGCCTCAGATCCAATTGCAACTCCAACTGCCGTACCTCCTGCTGCAAGAAATAATGGTAATATATCTGTTCCTAGCGCAACCACCAATTTCCCATCATTATAGGTATTCAAATCCTTTTTAATATCGATAAGCGTAAGAGTTCCGGTCACTACACCGCCAGCTTTAATATATCCAGACAGGAAGCCTCTATAATATCCTTCATTTTTAATAGCTTCAGGAACTCGGTTTGCCGTATCAGATAAAATATTGGTGACGGTTGATTTCAGAACATCAAAACTACTATTGTTTGACTCGGTGCCCTGTTTCGGAGTATCTGGCAAAACAAGGTTTTCACCGGTAAACACTCCAGGAGGATAAGGCTCTAATATATATTCTTTTTTAAGTTCGAATTTTGGCATTCGTATCTTTTCGATGGGATTTTGGTTTTCATCTATTCCGACATGTACATCGTTAATGAATGAAAATCCATTCCAGTTTTGCCCACGCACTATGGTGTTATACTCTTTGAAGAATTGGATTGCACTTTCTTTGGTAATTCCCGAATTCATGAGGTAGCTTATTGCCTTTGGATAGTTTTGAACATTTTCAGCTTGTATATTTTGAGCATTTGCACGTATGGGTTCTGCTTCAGAGAAGACGTTATTCACTCCTTGAACAAGTGACCATGCTTCTTCAGGGGAAAGTTCTTTTCCATCCTCTCTTTTAAGTATATGCAGGGCAAGAGCTCCTACTCCATTATGATTTGGGTACTTCAGCAAGAAGGCGTTCCACTTCGTTCCTGTTGCCGCAGCGGATGCTCCTGCGGCGGCACTTCCTCCGGCAACTTTTGCGGCAGCAGCACCAATGATGGCGCTGACGATCTGGGCGGTGCCGGGGTCTTTGCCCTTGACGGCGTTGATCAGCGCTTCGTTGAGGCCTGCACCGACGGCACCTGAGGCAAAGCCGGCGCCCGTGATCTGGCTCATAATGCCGCCGATGATCGCGTGCACGGCAATCTTTCGTCCGCTCCCGTCGTCCTTCATGTTGTGGGCGAGACGGAATGCCTCCTCACCAAAGACTGCGGCAAGCTCCTGCTGCTCCTCAATCTTCTTCTTGTCAAAGATTCTGCCAAGCTCATTGAGGGCATTTTCTGTATCACGGCTGAGCGCCGAGATATCCTGCGTCGGATTCTCCCTGATGTCGATCATTCCCTCTGCAACGGCAGACGTTGTCCTGCTGCTCGCATTGCCCTTGACCGGCATGGAGATGTTCGGCGCAAGACCTTTGGTGTTATAGACTTTATCTTTCTCGGCCTTCGTCATATTTTCGTAGTTGCCGTACTTATGGTAGGCGGCACCGATACTCTTTGCACTGTAGTCCGCCTCATTCTCCAGATCGCTGAAGGAGAGTGTGCCGGTAGAGAGTTTGTTCTTGTCGGCAGGTGCTTTGCTTGCGATGAGTGCACCCTTCAGATCGGTATTCTTCCCGACCAAGAGATCAAAGCCGCCGGTTCCTGCAAAGATGCCCGCCTGATCTCTTGCGCTCTTGTAGTGGGAGGAGATATTTCCCTTGCTGAAGGAACCGCCGATGTTGGGCTTAGCGAAGGAGCGGGTGGTGGTCTCTATGGATTCTTTATTCGGCCCCGTGGTCTTGGTTTTTGTCATGTTGACATTCCAAGAGATGCCAAAGCCCGTGGAGGTATTCTGCTCCTCATAGGTCTCTTTCTCCTGGAGGGTCTCAATATTGAGGTTCCCGCCGATTCTTGCCGTGACCTTGTCGCCCTGCACCTTGCTCCCGAGGATGTCCGTATCCTTGCCGGAGACAATGACCGCATTCTCCTCAGCACGGATGAGGGCAGGGGAGTAGGAGATATTGGTCTCTTTGCTGTTTCCTCTGGCTCTGTTTGCCTCAATGCTGATATCCGTGAGGCCGTGCGGGCCAAAGGATGCCCCAATGCTTGCCGAGCTGTATTTATCTACAGTTGTGGTAATGCTCGTATTCTCTCCTGCTTCAAGGCGCACGTTCCCCTTGGCCGTGAGGGAGACGTCTCTTGCCTCTACGGTGGAACCCTTGACGGTGAGATCGCGCTCTGCAGCGGTGAGATTTGCAAGCTCTCCTGCACGGATCATGCTGCCCGCATATTCTCTCGTGACGTTCTCGCTCCGATTGTAGGATCTGCTCGTGCCAAGGCTGAGATTGAGCGAGGGGGTATAGGATTTGTGGAGGGCAAGGGCATTCTTCCCGAAGTAGTCGTGGATGAGGCGTCCGGTTTTCCATGCATAGGCGGCTTTCAGGCGATCATCCTCAACCTCGCCCATGCGCTTTAAGGGGGCATAGAACTCCTGTCCGAGATCAATGAGGCCGTGTCCGAAGCTGACGGTAAGACCGGAGGTCTTCACCTCCTTGGTGTAGCTCTCGCGGTAGACGTTCTCCCTGCCGTCGATGGTGGTCTCCTTTGCGGTGACGGACGCTTCTTTTCCTGCGAGGACGTTCGCTGAGGTCAGATGCGCCGTCTCTCCTGCGGTGAGGGAGACATTTCCGCCAAGGGCAGCAATATTTGTTCCCTGCTGGGTTGTCGCTGCTCTGTCATGATCGGTCTTTGTGCGCTGTGTGCCGATCGTAAAGCCAAGTCCGCCCGAACCGAAGATGCCGGATTTCTTGACCTCCTTGTAGTGATCGAGCCGTGCATAGTTCTCGGCAGAGCTTAAGGTCAGGTTTCGCGTTGCAGAGACGTTTGCACTGCCGTCTGCGATGACATTTGCCGCCTGGAGCTCTGCATCTTTTGCCGCGGAGATATGGATGTTCTTTCCGGAGATATTGGCAGAGAGTGCCGAACGCTCCTCGCTGTCGGTGCGGATGGCGGTGGTCTTGCTGGAGAATAGGCCGCGCTCTTTGTACCGTATGGCGTAGTGGTCTTCGGCGGTCTCGGTACCTGCAGTGATGTTCACATCGTTTCCGGCGGTAAGGGAGACGTCTGCATTCTTGCTTGCAACATTCGCCGCTCTTGCGCTTAGGTCATTTCCTGCGGCAAGACTTACATTGCCGTCTGCTTGGATCTCTGTCACAAACTCGGTGCCGCGCTTTGTCCGCAGATAGTTCGA